>Ga0182013_10000263_pt1 | contig 71229 bp, 61 predicted proteins | sample 612S2MmetaG_FD_120487 | JGI IMG/M metagenome (GOLD analysis project Ga0182013, IMG submission 120487) | Permafrost microbial communities from Stordalen Mire, Sweden - 612S2M metaG | ecosystem: Environmental > Terrestrial > Soil > Wetlands > Permafrost | place: Sweden: Stordalen | collected... | reverse complement strand
CTTCGGGGAGCTGATCGAGGCCACCGCGCTGCTGGCGACCCAGCCGGTGCCGGCCGGGCGTACGGTCGCGATCGTGTCCAACGTCGGCAGCGCCGGGCGGCTGGCCGCCGACGCCTGCGCCGATCTCGGCCTGACCGTCCACCACCCGCACGGCCTGACCAGGCAGCGCTTGCTCGTGCTGACGCCAGATCACGGTACCGTCAACGGTCCTGTCGACATGTCGGCCACCGTGTGCAGTGAGGATTTCCGGCGGTGCCTGGAGGTGCTCGCGGCCGACGAGCAGGTACATGCGATCATCGCGCTGGTCCTGCCCACCGGCGCGACCGGCGACCTGGTCCGGGCCGTTCAGCAGGCGGACGTCGGCATCCCGCTGGCCGCGGTGGTGCTTGACCAGGCGGAATCGGTCCGGCTGCTGCCCCGGCCCGGCGAAGGACAGGTGCCCGCCTACGGTTACCCGGAGGCCGCGGTGGCCGCGCTGGCGCGGGCGGCCAGTTACGGGGCCTGGCGGGCCGAGCCGCGCGGCCGGGTGCCCGACTTCCCCGGTATCAAGGCCGTGCCGGCCCGCACGCTGGTACGCGAGTTCCTCGGCCGGCAGCCAGCCGGCGGCTGGCTGCCCCCCAAGCAGGCCGCCGACCTGCTGCGCTACTACGGGACACCGTTGGCGGGCGGCAAAGGCGACCTCACCGATGTGGCCGCAGGAGGAGACGGTATCCCGGTGGTCGTCCAGGTAGCCGCCGACGCTACCTTCGGCCCGCTGGTGGTGTTCGGGCTCGGCGGCGTGTCCACCGAGGTGTTCGCCGACCGGTCGGCCCGGCTGACGCCGCTGACCGACACCGACGCGGACCGGCTGATCCGCTCGGTCCGCTCCGCGTCGCTGCTGTCCGGCCAGGACGGCCGGCCGGCGGCTGACCTCGGGGCACTGCGTGACCTGCTGCTTCGCGTCTCGCGGCTCGCCGACGACCTGCCCGAAGTCGTCGCCCTCGACCTCGATCCGGTCATCGCCCGGCCGGACCAGGCTGTCGTCGTGGGCGCCCGGATCAAGCTAGCGCCGTTCGAACCCAACGACCCGTTCCTGCGCCGCCTGCGTTTAAAGCGTCGTGCTGGGCGCCGGTGGCACGAGAGTACGCCCGGCCGCCGCGACACGCCGGCCACTAAAAAGGGCAAAAGCAGCGACCGTGCCCGCGATGTGGAGATAATGAGCTCGAACTGGTGGTTGAGCGCTGGAGTGGAGTGAGCAGATGATCAAGAAAACCAGCCCGGGACGAGACGGCCGTGTCCGCGTCACCTTTGCCCTGCCGGCCGACGAGCCCGGCGGCGCCGTGTCCGTGGTGGGCAGCTTCAACGACTGGAACCCGCACGCCCATCCGCTACGCAGGCGTGCGAACCGCACCCGGAGCGCGGCGGTGACCGTCCAGGCCGGCAGCACGCTGCACTTCCGCTACCTCGCCGAGGGCGGCGTCTGGTTCGACGACGAGACCCTGCCCGCCCGCGAAGGCCAGGGCGTCAGCTTCACCGTCTGACCCCACGGCCAGGACGTTTACCCGATCGCCGCGTCACCCGATGGCCGCGGCGATGATCTCCCGCGCCTGCTCCTGGATCGCGGCCAGGTGCTCGGGACCGCGAAACGATTCGGCGTACAGCTTGTAGACGTCTTCGGTGCCCGAGGGCCGGGCGGCGAACCAGCCGGAGTCGGCGACGACCTTGAGGCCACCGATCGGGGCGCCGTTGCCCGGGGCGGTGGTCAGCGCCGCGGTGATCTTCTCGCCCGCTAGCTCACTGGCGGAGACCTGCTCGGGGGAGAGCTTGGCCAGCGCCGCCTTCTGCTCCCTGGTCGCCGCGGTGTCAATGCGGGCGTAGGCGGGCGCCCCGTACCTGCCGGTCAGGCCCTGATACAGCTGCGAGGGGGATTGCCCGGTCACGGCGGTGATCTCGGAGGCGAGCAGGGCGAGGATGATCCCGTCCTTGTCGGTCGTCCAGACCGAGCCGTCACGCTGCAGGAACGACGCTCCGGCGCTTTCCTCGCCGCCGAAGGCCACCGAACCGTCCAGCAGTCCCGGCACGAACCACTTGAAGCCGACCGGGACCTCGAGCAGCCTGGCATTCAAGCCCTCGGTCACCCGGTCGATCATCGAGGAGCTGACCAGCGTCTTGCCCACGGCGGCGCCTGACGGCCAGCCGTCCCGGTGCCGGTACAGGTAGTCGATGGCCACCGCGAGGTAGTGGTTGGGGTTCATCAGCCCCCCGTCGGGGGTGACGATGCCGTGCCGGTCGGAGTCGGTGTCGTTCCCGGTCGCGACAGTGAACTCGTGCTGGCGGGCGATCAGGCTGGCCATCGCGTACGGCGACGAGCAGTCCATCCGGATCTTGCCGTCCCAGTCCAGCGTCATGAACCGGAAGGTGGCGTCCACGTGCGGATTGACCACGACGAGGTCCAGGCCGTAACGCTCGCCGATCTCGCCCCAGTAGGCCACGCTGGCTCCGCCGAGCGGGTCCGCGCCGATGCGTACCCCGGCCGAGGAGATCGCGGCCAGGTCCACCACGTCCGGAAGGGCCGACACGTAACTGCCGAGAAAGTCGAACGTGCCGGTGGCATCGGCCGCGATCGCCCGCGCGTACGGTATCCGGCGTACCGCCTTCAGCCCGCTGGCGAGCAGGTCGTTGGCCCGGTCCTGGATGTCGGAGGTGATGTCGGTGCCGGCCGGCCCGCCGTCGGGCGGGTTGTACTTGAATCCGCCGTCCGGCGGGGGGTTGTGTGACGGGGTGACCACGATCCCGTCGGCCCGGGGCCCGGAACCGGACGCGTTGTGCGCCAGGATCGCCCGGGAGACCGCCGGGGTCGGCGTGTACCCGCCGCGGGCGTCGAGCATCACCCGCACACCGTTGGCGGCGAGCACCTCGAGCGCGCTGACCTGGGCGGGCTCAGACAGCGCGTGCGAGTCCACGCCCAGGTACAGCGGCCCGTCGATCCCGTGGGCGGCCCGGTACTCGCAGATGGCCTGGGTGGTGGCCAGGATGTGGTCCTCGTTGAACGTCGCGGTGAAGGCCGAGCCGCGATGGCCCGAGGTGCCGAACGACACCCGCTGGGTGGGATCACCCGGATCGGGATGCACCGCGTAGTAAGCGGTCACCAGCTTGGCGACATCCACGAGGTCTTCAGCGGCAGCGGGCTGTCCCGCACGCGGATCTACCATGCCGTCATACTGACACGCATGAGCTATGAGCGCGAAGACGACTGGCGGCGATGGGTCGTCTATCAGGTGTATCCGAGCAGCTTCGCCGACTCAGACGGCGACGGTACCGGCGACCTGCGGGGCGTGCTGAGCCGCCTGGATTACCTGCAGCGCCTGGGGGTCGACGTCATCTGGATGAGCCCGGTGTACCGCTCGCCGATGGACGACAACGGTTACGACATCAGCGATTACACCGATATCGATCCGCGGTTCGGCACGCTGGCCGACCTGGACGAGCTGATTGCCGAGCTGCACGCCCGCGGCATGCGCCTGGTCATGGACCTGGTGGTGAACCACACCTCCGACGAGCACCCCTGGTTCGTCGAGTCCCGTTCCAGCCGGGACAACCCCAAACGAGACTGGTACTGGTGGCGTGATCCCCGCCCGGGCACGACCGGCGGCACGCCGGGCGCGGAACCGACCAACTGGGAGTCGCACTTTTCCGGTCCCACCTGGGCCTGGGACTCCACGACCGGCCAGTACTACTTGCACATCTTCTCGCTTAAGCAGCCCGACCTGAACTGGGAGAACCCCGAGGTGCGCCAGGCGATCTTCGCCATGATGCGGTGGTGGCTGGACCGCGGCGTCGACGGGTTCCGGATGGACGTCATCAACATGATCAGCAAGGACACCTCGCTACCCGGCACCGAGCCTCGGCCAGGTTCCCTTTACGGGCCAGCTGACCAGCACTTCATCTGCGGTCCGCGCAACCACGAGTTCCTCGAGGAAATGTACCGTGAGGTCTTCGCCGGCCGCCCGGACCACGTGCTCACCGTGGGTGAGATGCCCGGCGTCACCATCGGTGAGGCGGTCCTGTTCACCGCCGCCGAACGTCACGAGCTCGACATGGTCTTCCAGTTCGAGCACGTCCAGCTGGACATCGGCGCGAACAAGTACGACCTGCGCCCGCTGTCGATTCCCGCCCTCAAGGCGTCGATGGCGAGCTGGCAGGCTGGCCTGGCCGGCCGCGGCTGGAACTCGCTGTACTTCGGTAATCATGATCAGCCCCGCTCGGTGTCGCGGTTCGGCGACGACGGCGAACACCGGGTGGCCTCGGCCAAGACCCTGGCTACCGTGCTGCACCTGCACCAGGGCACGCCGTACGTGTATCAGGGCGACGAGCTGGGGATGGCCAACTCCCCGTTCGCCGCGATCGGCGATTACCGGGACATCCAGGCGGTCAGGTTCTACGCCGAGGCGGCCGCGCGCCCCGACGCCGACCTGCCCGCGCTGCTGCTGGCAATGGCCCGGATGAGCCGTGACCAGGGCCGCACCCCGGTGCAGTGGGACGCCTCACCTGGAGCCGGATTCACCACCGGCACCCCGTGGCTCGCCATCAACCCCGACTACACCGAGGTCAACGCGGCCGCCCAGGTCGGCGACCCTGGCTCGGTGTTCGAGCACTACCGCCAGCTCATCGCCCTGCGCCACGCCGAGCCCGTCGTCACCGACGGCGACTTCGAGCTCCTGCTTCCTGATCACCCCGCGGTCTGGGCCTTCCTCCGCCGCGGCCCCGAGGCCGAACTGCTCGTCGCCGCGAACCTCTCCTCCGATGTGGTCAAGGTGCCGCTGCCGCTGGACCGTGACTGGGCCGACGCCACGGTCATCCTGGCCAACCTCCCGGACGCCTCGCTCTGCCCGGGGCCCGACCTGGAGCTTAGGCCCTGGGAGTCCGTCGTCTGGCGTCGCGCCCGCTAACCTCGAACCCCGCCAGCAAGGCTGCTATCTTGATGAATAACAGATAAGAGCCGCAACATTACTCGCTGTGACCACTAAAACGGGGAACGGTCGGCGAGAATCCGGGGCGGTCGAAGGGGGGCCTCATGGACGCTAACGAGCCGGGCCAGCCGCCCGGGCGCATACTGCTGGTCGATGACGATCCCGCCCTCGGCGGGTACCTCACCCGGGTGCTGCGTAAGCGCGGCGGTTTCGACGTCACTCACCAGCTCGATTCGGCGGCCGCCTTGCGCTGCCTCGAAGCCGAACCATGGGACCTGCTTATCACCGACGTCCAGCTGCCGGGCATGACCGGGCTCGAGTTGCTCGAGCGGGTTCGTCAGATGCATCCGGACCTTCCGGTCGCCGTGCTCACGGGCAATCCGGCGACTGATTACGCGGGCTGGGCGTTGCCCAGCCCGGCGGCCGAATTCATGCAGAAACCCATTACCGCCGATGACCTGGTGGCGAAGGCCACCGAACTGGTCGAGGCCGGCCGGGCCGGCCGGCCCGCTGCTGTCCCGCCCGTGAGTCCCCGGCCGAGGACACCTTTACCATCATGGCGTTCAAAACTGGTATCCGGCTCAGGGTGGCCACCGGCTCCGGGGTCGCCGTGGTACTGGCCGCGGTCGCGCTGAGCAGCGCGCTGGTCGCGGCGGCGGGTGCGCGGGCCGATGGTCGCGTGCTATCGCAGCGGCTGGTGCCCGCGGCCGCCGCCGCGGTGAATCTGCTGGACCTCTACCAGGCGCAGGAGACCTGGGTCCGTGATTACGTCACGTACGGGCGGCCAGGCGCGCTGGCGCCGTTCCACGACGCGGCCACCCAGATCCGGCAGCGGCAGGATCAGATCGAGCGGCTGATACGCGGCTATGGGCCGATGACGCAGCAACTCAGCGCGACCGTGGCGGCTGAGCAGACCTGGCTGGTCACCGTGGCCGGCCCGCAGCTGACGGCCGCGGGCCGGGGCGATTTCGCCGCCGCGCAGGCGCTGCAGGCGAATGTCGCGCAGACCCGGCCGCGTGTGCTGGCCCTCCGTTCTGCGGGAGCGGCCCTGCAGGCTCAGATCACCGCCGGGCAGCAGCAGGTCACGAGCAGGCTCGGCCATGCCCAGGGCACGCTCCTGGCCGCGCTCGTCGTGATCTGCCTGCTGCTCGCGGCCATCGCCGCCGACCACGTGATCGCGGTCTGGTTCGGCCTGCTCAGGCCGGCCCGGGCCCTGCTGCGGGCCGCGGCCGCCGTCGCCGCCGGGGACTACGACACCCGTATTCCGGCGGCAGGCCCGTCCGAGCTGGCTGACCTGGGCCGCGGCATCGAGCTGATGCGGACCCGGCTGGTGGCGGCCCTGGCTGACCGTCAGCAAGCCGAGCGGCGTTTCCGGCGCCTCTTCGATGCGGCCCCGGACGCGATGATCGCAGTGGCGCCGGATGGGCTGATCGTGATGGCGAACATCCAAGCCGAGCAGCTGTTCGGGTACGCGGCCGGCGACCTGATCGGGCTGCCGGTGGCGATGTTGGTGCCCGAGGAGGCGCGGAGCGTTCTGGCCGCCGAGCGCTTGGACTACTTCGCCAACCCGCAGTCCCGGCCGATCGTCACCGGGTTCAAGCTGGCCGGGGTGCGCCGGGACGGCAGCAGGTTCCCGGCCGAGATCACCCTGAGCGGGCTGCCGACGGACGGCGGACTGCTGGTCACGGCCGCGATCCGTGATGTCACCGAACGGCTGGCCCTGCAAGCCGAGCGGGAACGGCTGCGGGTGGCCGCGGAGCAGGAGAAGGCGGAGCGGCGGCTGCAGCAGGCCCAGCGGCTGGAGAGCCTCGGTCAGCTCGTCGGCGGGGTCGCCCACGACTTCAACAACCTGCTCAACGTCATCCGGGGTTATGCCGACTTCAGCGCCGAGCAGGTCCAGGCCCTGGCGTCGGCCGATGCCAGGCTCGAGCCCGTGGTCGATGATATCGAGCAGGTCAGGGTGGCCGCGGAGCAGGCGATCCGGCTGACCCGCCAGCTCCTGACCTTCGCCCGCCACGAGGCGAACCGGCCGGAAGTCCTGGACCTCAACGAGGCGGTCGAGGGGGCCGGACAGCTGCTGCGCCGCACCCTGGGCGAGCACATCGACCTGACCATCACCCTGGAAACTGCCCTGTGGCGGATCAAGGCCGACCGCGGCCAGCTCGAGCAGGTGCTGGTGAACCTGGCGGTGAACGCGCGCGACGCGATGCCCGGAGGGGGGCGCCTGACCATAGACACCGGCAATACCGAGGTCGACGCCGCCTACGCGAGCCGCAAGCCCGAGCTGGCGCCCGGGCGTTACGCCCAGCTCCGGGTCTCGGACACCGGTATCGGCATGGACCGGGCGACCGCGGAGCGGGTCTTCGAGCCGTTCTTCACGACGAAGCCGAAGGGCCGCGGCACCGGGCTCGGGCTGGCGACGGTCTACGGCATCGTGACCCAGGCCGGCGGCAGCATCGAGATTTACTCGGAAAGGGGAATGGGCACCACCATCACCGTTCTGCTGCCGATCACCGAGGAAGTCGCCCAGCCGGACCTGGCCCCCGTGGTTCTCGGGGCCGGCCATCGCGGTCACGGCGAGACGATCCTCCTCGTCGAGGACGAAGAGAGCCTGCGCCAGCTGACCAGCCGCATCCTGATGCGCAACGGCTACCGGGTCTGCGCGGCCAGCAACGGTGCCGAGGCCGTGGTCAAGGCCGGTGATCCGGCCCAGCCGATAGATCTCCTGCTCACCGATGTGATCATGCCCCAGATGCTGGGCCACGAGGTCGCGGCCCGGGTCGGCGCCATCCGGCCCGGCGTCCCGGCCCTTTACATGTCCGGGTACGCCCAGCCGATGCTGGACACCCACGGCCTGCCCGCATCCTGTTTCGACATCGTGGAAAAGCCCTTTACCGAAACCGCTTTGCTCATCCGGGTACGGAAGGCCATCCGCGGGAAGCCTCCCGTTCCCTTCTTTCCAGCCCAGCGCCAGCCCGCCGAGGGCGCCAAGCCGGAAGCCAATCAGCGGCATCAAGATATATAGGCGCCGAGAAAGAATATATATACCTTGCGGGAAAGAGCATATATAGGCCTGGGTAAAGCATCGTGCGCGAGTTTATCTGGCCACCCGAATTCGCCCGCGAGAATGCCAGGTAAAACGTCGGCCAGGTGCCGCAACGCATTGACGACACGCCGTGCGAACTGGGCATCTATGGCATGAAGTCGACAAAGAGAGAACATTACGCTGTGCAGAAGATCCTGGAGGAAGAAGGTCGCTGCCCATGCTCCCGGAGCTGACTCCGCCAAAACGGGCCGCCGCGGCGGCCCGGCCGCAGCCGGTTATGACCCCGTTGTTCTCGGTGCCAGGCGGGACCGAGCCTGAGGTAACCCCCGGCGCCAGGCGCCGGGTCCGTCCGGCCGGGCGCACCCGCCCGGCCCGCCCAGGCCCTGACGGGAAATCCAGCTCGCTGAAAGAGCCGGCCGACCTGCTCACCGTCACCGCGGAGCGGCTACGGCGGGCGCTGGCACGCAGTTTCCTGCGCTACGGCATCACCGGGGATCTCGAGGCCGCCATCCACGCCGCGATGAACGTCGTCGAGCCGGTGCTTGAGGCCCGGGACACCGAGATCCTCCGGCTGCGCCAGCTGAGGGCCTCCAGTTGAGATCCCCGGGCGGTAGCGCGGGGCCGTCCGGCGGCGCGAAGATTGTCGCGGTAGACCGGACCGCCCCCTAAGGAGCTGCGCGTGCCCGAGCTGGGTCCCGCGATCGAGCAAGAAGCCCGCTCGCGGCTGGGCTTCACCGAGGCCGACGCGTTCCTGGCGCGGCTTGAGCAGCTGTCCTTCGACATACTCGGCCCGCTCGGCCAGGTGTACGGCGGCGTGGTGGAGGTCAGCGAGTTCGCCACCGAACTGGTCAGGGACGCGCTGCGGGCCGCGGCCGAGCGCCCGGCCGTGCTGCGGCGGCTCGATCGCCGCCGCGAGATCGACCCGGGCTGGTTCCAGCGGTCCCGCATGGTCGGCTACGTCTGCTATGCCGACCGGTTCGCCGGCTCGCTGACCGGGGTCAGGCAGCACCTGGACTACCTGGCGGAGCTGGGCGTCACCTACCTGCACCTGATGCCGCTGCTGCGGCCGCGTGCGGGTGAGAACGACGGCGGCTACGCGGTGGCCGACTACGACACGGTGGACCCCCGGATCGGCACCATGGCCGAGCTCCAGGAGCTAACCGCCGACCTGCACGAACGCGGCATGACGCTGTGCATTGACCTGGTGCTCAACCACACCGCGCGGGAGCACGAGTGGGCCCGCAAGGCGCAGGCCGGGGTGCCCGGTTACCGCGACATGTACCTGGTCTACCCCGACCGGACCGAGCCCGATGCCTACCAGCGCACGCTGCCCGAGGTGTTCCCCGCTCTGGCGCCTGGCTCCTTCACCGAGGTCAAGGATCTCGGCTGGGTATGGACCAGCTTTCACGAGTACCAGTGGGATTTGAACTACGCCAACCCGGCGGTGTTCCGGGCCATGCTGGGCACGATGTTCACGCTGGCCAACCGGGGCATCGACGTGCTGCGGCTGGACGCGGCGCCGTTCTTGGCCAAGCGGATGGGCACCGACTGCCAGAACCAGCCCGAGGCTCACCTGCTCGTCCAGGCGTTCCGCGCGTTGACCCGGCTGGCCGCGCCTGGCCTGGTGCTGAAGGCCGAGGCGATCGTCAGCCCGGAGATGCTCGTCCAGTACCTCGGCGGCCACGACCGGTTCCGGCCGGAGTGCGACCTGGCCTACGACAACCAGCTCATGGTGATGCTCTGGTCCAGCCTGGCGACCCGCGATGTCCGGCTGGCCAGCTCCGCGCTGTCCCGGCGCCGGCCGGCGCCGGTGCCTACCTCGTGGGTGACCTACGTCCGCTGCCACGACGACATCGGCTGGGCGGTGTCCGACGCCGACGCCGCCACGGTGGGCCTGAACGGCTTCGCGCACCGGCGCTTCCTGTCCGACTTCTACGCCGGCAGCTTCCCCGGCTCGTTCGCCCGGGGGGCGCGATTCCAGGTCAACCCGGCCACCGGCGATGTCCGCATCTCCGGCAGCGCCGCGTCGCTGTGCGGCATCGAGGCCGCGCTCGACGCCGGGGACGCCGCCGCGCTGACCGCCGCCGTGCGGCGGCTCGAGTCGATGTACGCCGTCGCCTTCTCCTTCGGCGGCATCCCGCTGATCTACATGGGTGACGAGCTGGCCCTGCGCAACGATCCGCAGTGGGCGCAGGACCCGGCGCACGAGCAGGACAACCGGTGGATGCACCGGCCGGTGATGGACTGGGCCCTGGCCGCCAGGCGCCGCGATCCCGGCTCACTGGAAGGCCGGGTGTTCGCCGCCATCCGCGCGCTGGGACAGGCGCGCTGCTCGCTGCTCGCCCTGCGCTCAGGCGGCCGCACCGAGATCCTTCCGGCGCAGAGCCACAGCGTGCTGGCCTACCAGCGGGTGCACCCGCGCAGCGCCCCGTTCCTTGCGCTGGTCAACTTCAGCGACGTCACCCAGTGGCCCGATGCCGGGATCATCGCCCGCGCGGGCCTGTACGAGCCCGCTCACGTGCACTCCACCACCGGCAAGCTCACCATCAGCGCCGGCCGGATCGAGCTGCCGCCCTGGAGCTTCCTCTGGCTCACCGGCACCTGAACACAGTACCGCCTTACGTCCAGCGCAGCAGGCAGGCGTACAGCGTCAGGCCGGGGCCGAACGCCATCGCGACCACCGGCGCGCCCGGTGGCAGCGGGCGGCGGCGGAGTTCTTCGAGCACAAGCAGCAAGGTGGCCGAGGAGCAGTTGCCGTGCTCAGCCAGGACCCGGCGGGACCCGGCCAGGTCGGCCTCGGGCAAGCCCAGCCGATCGGCGACCACGTCGAGGATGCGCGGGCCGCCGGGGTGAACGGCCCACGCCTGCACGTCCGCCAGGCGCAGCTGGTTCCGGGCCAGGAGATCGTCGATGGCCGGCCCGACATGCTTGGCCAGCACGTCGGGCACCTGCCGGTCCAGCGTCATCCTGAACCCGGTGTCGGTGATCGACCAGGTCATCAGCGAGGCCGCCTCCGCGACGGTGCAGGCGGCGATGTCGATCACGGCCAGCCCGCCGCTCCGGCCCCGCGGGCGATCCGCCGCGGGCTCGAGCACCACCGCGGCGGCCGCGTCGCTGAACAGGGCGTGCGCCACGATCTGTTCCAGGTCGGTGGTCGGCGGCTGCAGGTGCAGGCTGGATAGCTCCACGCACGCCAGCACGGCCGGCCGCCCGCGGGCCGTGACGTAATCGGCCGCCGCGCCGATCCCTGGCACGGCGCCGTAACAGCCCATGTGCCCGATGAACAGCCGTTGCAGCGACGACGCGAAGCCCAGCTTGGCCGCCAGCTGGTGGTCGACGCCCGGCGTCGCGTAGCCGGTACAGGAGACCACGGCCAGCAGCCCGACCTCGCCCGGGCGCAGGTCCGCCGCGGCCAGCGCCCGGCTCACCGCGTCGGCCGCGAGCGGGACGGCCTCGTCGATGTAGCGCGCCATCCGCCGTCCCGTGCTCCAGGAGGACACGTCCTCCTGGAGCGGATCGACCGCGCTGTGCCGTTGCCGGACCCCGGCCGAGGAGAACACCCGCCGGGCCAACCGGTTCTGCTGGTAGTGCCCGGCGAAAAAGCCGTCCCACAGCTGTTCCTGGCTACGCGACGGCGGGCAGGCGCTCGCCGCTCCTGTCATGACGGGGAAAGAGCCGCGAACCGTGTCCGGGTTGATCACCAAACGCCTTGTCTACTTTCTCTCAGGGCCCGCTCCGGCCAGAGCGGAGCGCAGCGCGTTGACCAGCCCGGCGGCCGCGCCGGAGCCGGCCGCCGTGCCGAACAGGTAAGAATCGGGACGGATCAAGACGGTGTCCCGCTCCAGCCCGGCGAACCACCGGCCGTAGGCCCCCGTGCTGTCCTGCAGCGGTCCGTCCGGGGTCAGCGGGCAGCAGCGGCCGCCGATCCCGGCCCACCAGCGGGTCAGCTCGGCCGGCAGATCGCCGGCCGGATCGGTCAGATAGCCGAGCAGGACCCAGCCGCCGCCTGTGACGTCGTCGAGGCGGTGCTGCGATCCGGCCGGACCCACCGGCGCCTGCAGGGCCAGCTGGCCGGCCTGCGGATCGCCGGAGAGCAGCAGGCCGGTGCCGAGCGGCGGCCGGTCGGGGACGGGCGCCGGGCCCGCCTCGGCGATCGGCGCGAAGTCCAGGTCCCGGGCCGCGGCCGCAGCCGGGTCGAGCACGCAGATGATCTTGCCGAGCTCGACGGAGAAGTCGATCTCGGCGCGGACCTGGGATCCTCGCTCGGTGCCGTAGCTGTCCAGCAGGGAATCGGGCGCCCGCCCGGCCAGCACGAGGTCCAGTCGCCAGGCCAGGCTGGCGGCGTCGCGCAGGCCCGAGCACAGCCCCTGGCCGGCGAACGGCGGCATCTGGTGCGCGGCGTCGCCCGCCACCAGCATCCGCCCGTGCCGCCAGCGGTCCACCAGGCGGGCCCCGAACGTGTAAAGCGCGTGCCGTTCAAGCACGGCGTTGACCGGGGTCAGATCCCAGGGCTCGAGCAGCCGCCAGGCCGTGGCCGCCGAGCCGAAGCTGTCCGGTGCGTCGCCCGGCAACCGCATGAACTCGAACCGGCGCCGCCCGGGCCCCCCTGACACCGCGGTGGTCGGCCTGGCCGGGTCGCAGACCTGGATGTTCAGCGGCGACCAGCGGGCCGGCTCGGCCGGTACGACGTCGACGATCAGCCACTCCGCCTGGTAGTGCAGGTCGGTGACGTCCAGCCCGGCCAGTGTCCGGATGCGGCTGTCGGCACCGTCACAGCCGATCACCCACCGCGCGCGGACCTGCGCGCGGGTGCCGCCGGGGCCGTCAGCCCGCACGCGGACGGTCCCGGCCGCTGCGTCAGGCCCGGTTTCCCGGACGTCATGACTGGTCCTGACGTGTATGCCGGGTTGCCTGCCGACCGCCTCGGTCAGCAGCCGTTCCAGGTCGGGCTGGTGAAACATGGTCGACGCGGGCCACCCGGACACGGCCGGGACCTCCGGCGTGCCGTCCAGCCACAGCAGCGGCGTGCCGTCACCGTTCCGCCATAGGTAGCTGTCCATCACCTCGGTCTGCGGCGCCAGGTCGTCCATCAGGCCGGCGTTCTGCAGGATGCGGGCGGCCTCGTGGTCCAGGTGCACGGCCCGGGGCCGGCCGAACGCGGTGGCCTGCCGCTCCAGCACCTCCACCCGCCAGCCCCGGCGGCCGAGCAGCAGGGCGAGCAGCAGGCCCACCGGGCCGGCGCCGACGATGGCGACGTCGGCGTCACCTCCGGTGGCCGTGCTCACAGGCTGCTGCCGCGGGCGACGAGCTCGGCGACGTCGATGGCGGCGGCCAGCAGGACCGCGCGGAACAGCCAGCGCGATCCGGGTCGCCGGGCCAGGACAATCCCGGCCGCGATGACCACGGCCACGCCGAGCATGGCTCCCGCCGCGCCCCAGCCGGGCCGGCCCGGGCCGAAGGACTCGATGACGGTGGCTGCCAGCAGCAGCACGACCGTGGCCGATACGCTGCGGGACCGGCCGAGCATATGCGGCAGGCCCCGCACGCCCGCGGCCAGGTCATCGGCCAGGTCAGGGACGGCGTTGACCAGGTGCGCGCTGCACCCGAGCAGCCCGGCCGCGGTCAGCGCCCACCAGGGCGGCCACGAGGCGGCCGGACCGCCCAGCGTCACGAAGGCGACCAGCAGCGGGAACGCCACCGCGTACGGGACGAAGGACGCGGCGGTCGCCTTCAGCCGCGCGTTGTAGGCCCAGGCCAGGAGCACCGCCGTCAGGTGGACGAGCCCGGCCCGCCAGCCGGACGCGAACGACAGCGGTACCGCGGCGGTCAGCGCCGCCAGCGCGCACCGGGCCACCGTGCGCCGGGAGATGTCCCCGGCGGCCACGGGCTTGTCCGGCCGGCCGGAGGCCGCGTCGCGCCCGGCGTCCAGCCAGTCGTTGTGCCAGCCGACGGAGAGCTGCCCAGCCAGCACCGCGGCGCCCACGGCTACCACCCCGGCCGCGTCGCGCCCGGTACCGACGGCCAGCGCCACCGCCAGCGCGGTGACCATGACCGTCGGCTCCGGGTGAGAAGCTCGCAGCAACGCCAGGGCCGCGCCGGCCCGCCGGACCCCGGCGACCTCGATCTGCCTCTCCCCGCCCATGGCGCCAACCTATGCGATGACAAGATCAGGGGATGGCACCAGGACCCCGGGTCCGCAACGACCCGGCTCAGTATGACGACCTAGCTGGTCAGTGGTGGGAGCCCCGCGGGACGTTCGCCATGTTGCACTGGCTGGCCCGGGCCCGCGCGGCCCTGGTCCCGCCGGCCGCCCGGCCGGGCGCGGTGCTTGTGGACATGGGCTGCGGGGCGGGCCTGCTCGCGCCGCATGTCGCCGGGCTCGGTTACCGGCTGGTCGGCGTGGACCTGACCAGGTCCGCCCTGGTACAGGCGGCCGGGCACGGCGTGACCGCGGTCCAGGGCGACGCCACCGCGCTGCCGCTGGCGGACGGCTGCGCGGACGTCGTCTGCGCCGGCGAGATCCTCGAGCACGTGCTGGATCTGCGGGCCGCGGTGCGCGAGGCGTGCCGGGTCCTTCGCCCCGGCGGCGTGCTGGTCATCGACACCCTGGCCGCCACCTTCCTGGCCCGGCTGCTTGTCATCACGGTGGCCGAGCGGATTCCCGGCGCGGCACCACCGGGCCTGCACGATCCGGCCCTGTTCGTCGACCGGAAGGTGCTGGCTACCGAGTGCGCCCGGCACGGGGTCCGGCTCCAGCTGACCGGGCTGCGCCCGTCGGCGTGGTCGGTCCTGCGCTGGCTGCGCCGCAAGCAGCCGGACGTCACGATGGTCCGCACCTGGTCCACCGCCGTGCTCTTCCAAGGCCGCGGCATCAAGAACCCTGGTGAGTTAGCCTGCGCCTGTGGATTCCGCAGAGCCATTTCAGGCCTCTGAACTCCCCGCCTTCGGGGATGGTGTAACACTGTCAGGCGGACAAAACTCTGCTAGCGGACATTACCTGAGCACGGCCTGGGCGCAATCCAGGAGAAAAGGACGTATCCATGACCGCCTTGCTTCACGACTCCCTGCTCGCGCCGGAGACCAAGCCGGCCTTGATCGACGACTGCCTGGCGCTCATCGAGCACGAGGTCTCGGTCATGTCCGGGATATCCGGCACCGCGGTCAAGGTCGCCTACAAGACGGTGAATAAGTTCGCCGCGGGCCACGTCCGCCACATGGTGGCGTCCTTGCTGCCGAGGATGGCGGAGGAGCTTCAGCCGTACTGGGCGGACTACCGTGCCTGCGGTGGGCTGGACTTCGGTGACTACCTGGTCCAGCGCGGCCCCGAGGTCTCCCAGTCCCTGCTCTTGGTGACCGACGAGCGGGCGGCGGCCTCCGGCCGCCCCACGATCACCCGGGCCTACGGCAGCGTCCGCGGCAGCGCGGGCAAGCATGTCGAAGCCGCGCTCCCGCAGGTCGGCGCACTGGTGCAGAAGTACGCGCGCTGAGCGCGCCTGAATCGGCCAGCGGTCAGACGTACTGTCGCTTCTGCAAGATCCGCAGGCATCCCCAGCCAGGCAGGACGGGCAGCCAGTAGGTGGCCAGCCGGTAGGCCAGCACCGCCGAGACCGCGGGCCCGGGCGGCACGCCGATGCCGGTCAGGCCCGCGACCAGGGCGGCTTCGATGGCTCCGAGGCCGCCGGGGGTCGGAGAGGCGGCGGCGATGACAGCGGCGCCCAGGTAGACCGCGCCGATCTCAGCGATCCCGGCCCGGCCGCCGAACGCCTGCACGGAGGCCACCAGGCCGCCGATGTAGGCCAGCGTGATCAGGGCGGAACCGCCCGCCAGCAGGGCTAGCTTGACCGGGCTGGCCGCCACCGTCCGCAAGCTGACCGTGGCCGACCGCACGCCCGGCCACAGCTGGGTCACGGCAAACCTCCGGCCCCGCCGGCTGGCCAGCACGACTCCGGCCAGGGCGGCCACCACGGCCAGGACCAGCAGCAGCTTGCTGGCCGACGGCAGCTTGAAGGCCTGTGCCAGCTGGTGGCCAGCCAAGGCGAAGAACAGGACAAGCAGGATCAGGTGAGCGACGGCGCCCATCAGGGCGTTGACCCCGACCGCCGCCACGCCGGCGCTGGGCGAGACGCCGTTTTTCTGCAGGAACCGGGCGTTCAGGGCCATGCCGCCGATGTTGGCGGGGGAGACCCGGTTGACGAACGACGAAGCGGCCTGCGTCAAGGTAGCGGGCCAGAACGGGATCCGGCCGGGGACGGCGCCGATCAGCGCGGCCGCGCTGGCCAGGTAGGTCAGCACGGAGCAGGCGATGATGACAGGCAGCCAGGCCCAGCGCGCCGATTGCAGCGCCTGCCAGCTGCTGCCCACCTGGGCCAGCTGAGGCAGCACGAAGTAGAAGGCGCCGGCCGCGGCCGCGATGGCCAGCAGGGTCCGGGGCCTGACCCGCTGCAGGCGGGCCAGCGGTGGTCCATCCAGCCCGCTCGCCGCCGCGGCGGCGGACCTGGTGTCCGCGAGCAGCCCGTCGCCACGGGCGATGGCCTGCCGGGTGGCGGCGGACAGGGCCAGCGGCTGCAGCAACGGCACCGCGGCCGCCAGCTGCCGGGCGCCGATGACCGCGGCGGCACTTGACACCGCCCGGTCCGCGCCGACCAGGGTGGCCAGCGACGCCAGCAGCTCGGCCAGGTCAAGATCCCTCGGCCGCTGGGCGGCCGCCAGCTCGGAGAAGCTGAAGTCGGTCAGCCACGGCCGCCCGCCGTCCTCGATCATCACGTTGGCGGCTCGCAGGGACCGGTGGGCGATCCCGGCGCGATGCAGGCTGTCCACTTCGGTCCACAGCTGGCGCAGGAGGTCGTCGCTGATCCGCTCCGCCGGAAGCTGGCCCAGCGAGTTGCCGTCGACCCGCTCCATGACCAGCAGCGCGGTCCCGTCATCGGCCTTGATCACCCGGTCGACGTGGGGTACCCGGACGCCGGCCCGCTCGGCCATCACGCCCACGAGGGCCTGGTGCTCGACCGTCCGGATGGCTGAGGCCGCGGGCCAGGTGTCGCCGACGCCGCGCAGCCGGGCGAACCGGTACGCCCGGTAGAGCAGGTCGGCGTCACGCTGGTCCGAGCCGAGGGCCTTGATGAACAGCCGGTGCCCGTCATCGGTGACGGCCGTGAACGGCCGGGAGCCCTTCGTCACGACGCAGGCCGGCTCGGCGGAAGCGACCGCCAGGCCGGCCGACCGCAGCGCGGCCACGATTCCTTCGGCTCCCATCCGGCGATCAGGAACGCCGAAGGCCACCCGCAGGCCGGCCCAGGCGGTCGCGGCGACGGCCAGGGCCAGGACGGCCCAGGTAAGCACCGCCCCGGAGCCCGTCAGCAGGCTGGGAGCGACCGCCACCGCGACCAGCATCCCGGTCAGCACCAGGCCGCCGGCGATCAGGCGGATGACATCGCCTGGATGACGGTAACGTGTCGGCGCCAGGAACCGCCCCGAACGCTTCGTGAGGGGGTGGGCCCAGTCCATATTCATGTCTTTCACCCGTTCCTGGCGTGGCGGGGCGGCGGGACGCCAGCCTCTCGCCTCAATCGAGGCCTGCGGTTGCGCCGTCGCTGAAACTGGTCGGCTATCAAGGCCGTCACCAGGGCGCACGAGGTACCAAGCAAGATCCCGGCGGCGGCGTCGGAGAGCCAGTGGGCCGCGAGGTAGGCGCGGGAGAGCCCCATCACGACCGAGAACGCCACCGCGGCGGCGCCCCACCAGGTTCGCCGTCTTCCCGCGGGCACCAGGGCGATGACCGCCGCGACGACGGTGACGGACGCGGCGATCGCGTGTCCGGACGGGAACGACGCGCCGCTGGTCGCGACCAGCGCCCCCGGCGGCCTGGCCCGGTCGTAGACGCCCTTCAGCGAGCCGATCAGCACCTCTGATAGCACAATGGCGGAGGAGAAAGCGGCCAGGTGCCACCACCGGCGGCGCACGGCCAGGAATCCGGCCAGGACGATCCGCACCGGCAGCGTGACGTACACGAGCCCGAGCACATTGAAGACCTTGGCCAACGCCGTCAGCGGCGGCGCCCGGCCCGAGATCATCAGCCGCAGCCATGCATCGTCAACCCGCTGGATGCGGGCCAGCATGCCGTGGTCCGCGACGAGGGCGAACACCACGGCCGTGACCGCCACCACCCCGGCGGTAAGCAGCGCGGTCTGCCGGGGACGGCCGAGCAGCGCTTCTTCCTCCCGCTGGGCCGGGTCCGTCCGCGTCATCCCGGGCATGCGGCACCTCGCCCGCACAGGGCCAGGCCCTCGGTGCGCCGGACATAACCCACCAGCTCCGACCGGGGGATGAACGCCACCGCTCTGTCCACAGTGGTGGCGAGGACCGGTGACGCGCCGGACGCGAAGACGAACCGGTAGGTCACGCAGCCGCCGGGGAAGACGTCGTAGTGAACGCCGGAGTACCCAGGTAGCAGGCTCGGCGGACGCTCGAACTGGCTCCTGCCCGGCTGGTCGGAAGGAATCTGCCGGGCACCGGCAATGTCGCAGGTCGCGGTCAGGGTGATCGTCGCCGTCTGCAGCCCGGCCTGCAGCTGCGTCGGGCTGGCTACCCCGCGGGTGGCGGCGAAGGCCTCGGCCAGCTCGGCCTCGGTGAAATAAGTCAGCGCCCGCTGGTACACCCGCGCGGGGTCGGTGCGGACCGCCAGCACCAGCATCATGTTGCCCAGGTCAACCGCCTGCCGCCAGGGCGAGGGGCGGACCTGGGCGAAGGCCACGTCGATCAGCAGCAGCTGCCCGTCGCGGACCATCAGGTTGCCCGGCTTGATGTCGCGGTGGGCGATCCCGGCATCCCACAGCGTGCGGATCAGCAGCAGTCCCTGGCCGATCAGCTGGTCGTCGATGTCGGCGTCGCCGATTTCCACCGCACCGTCGAAGTACTCGGTGACGAGCAGGTATTCCCGCTCGGGGGTGATCTCCACGATGCCGTAGGGCCTGGCCACCGTGACCCCGACGTCCTGCAGCAGGCGCAGCGCGTAGTCCTCGTACTCGGCCAGGCGCCGCACGGTCTGGAAGGGATGCTCGTCCTCCAGGGAGCCGTACAAGATCGTCCGCCATATCTTGTACCAGCGGTCGGCGCGGACATGGCCCTTGGTGTAGAGCTTGGCGAACAGGTACTCCTGCGGGCCGCCCTCGGTCCGCAGCCGCAGCGGTGTGGAGCCGGCTGAGGACGCCAGCCCGACCGGGGTGATCTCGGTGACGGTGAGCCCGAGCTGGTCGCGTATGCCCTGCCGGATCGCTTTACCGCGCGCGCCGGTCACATCTACGTGCGCGGTGTTGCCGCCCCGGTAGGCGACTGGGAATGCCTCGTTCGGGGTGAAGAAACGGAAGGCGCTGACCGGGATCGCGACGCCGAGGGCCACACCTAGGAGCAGGTCATCTATGTGCTCGACGGCCAGGTACAGGTGGGCTAGGCAGACCAGGCTCACGATGACCGCGGCGGCCGCCTTCGCGTATGAGCGAGGCCGTCCCGGCACGACCAGGCAGTAAGCAATGCCCATCAGCAAGAACGTGAGGATCGTCACCGAGAGCGCTGGCGCGGAATACCCCGTCCAGCTCGCGATGATCAGCACGCCGTACGGCCGCGGCCGGGTCATTATCCCCTCGGTGATCAACTCTATGGCGAGCTCGAGCAGGTACAGGGTGCACAGGAACACCAGCAGATGGCGCCAGCGCCGGAACACGCTGGTCAGGACGACCGCCGACAGCCCGGCCACCGTGGCCCCCCAGCCGGCGCCGGCCGCGGAGATCCCGTGGGCGACGTCGGTCAGCCACGGTGTCCGTGTTCGCGCGAAAAGCCTGAGCACCGCAGAGTTGACCTGATTATCGAGCCGGAGCGACGGCGCGCGCACCGAGATCAGGATCACGCCGGCCAGCACGACGACGGCCAGGACCAGCCACGCCCTGGTGGTGACCGACACCGGGTGCGGCAGCGGCGGAGGCGCCCCCGTCGGACGGCGCCGCTTCTGCGTGACCACCACGCCCGCCTTCTCGCTCATGGCAACACGCCTTCCTCCGTTGCGGCTAGCCGGGCATCGATCCACCGGGCGTTCCGAGTCTGTGCGGCGGCGATCACGTCGAAGTGACCCCGGCCGGGATACACGTGATAGTCGAGCGCGGCACCGTGGGCGCTCAACGAGCGCGCGAGGTGGTCGGTGCGAACCTGGGACGTGATCGGGTCATCGCTGCCCTGCACGAGGGCCTGGCGCAGGGGCTTGGTGTCGGCCCCGGGCCGAACTCCTCAAGCAGGGACCGGCAATGTAGCGCGTTGCCGCCGGTGTGCTCGAGCAGCTGGGTCGCGGCCCGGGCCGACAGGGCGCCGACGCCGAGTGTCCCGGCCATGACCACCAGGTCGGCGGCGCTCAGGCCGCCGAGCCGCAGCCTGGTGGCCCGGTGGTCTCCGCCGGCAAAGCGGCTCCATCCGTCGCCCAGGCGGCTCAGCTCATCCGGGCGAGCCGAGATCAGCCCGAGCACCCGGTCAGCCTGCATCCGCCGCAGCGCGAAAAGGATGGCCTGGGCCGACGGCTGATCGCACCAGTGCAGGTCATCGACCACCACCAAGACCACCCGGTCGCCGGCCTGAAGGTCGCCAAGGACCGTCACCAGCTGGGCGCCGACGGCCAGTGGCCCGTCGTCGTGTGGCCGGCCCGTCCCGGCCCGCGGGGATCCCGGCCCGGCGCTGGCGAGAAGCTGATTGGTGACCCCCCAGTCCAGCAGCATCTCGGTCTCGTCGCCGCTGGCCCGCAGCAGGCAGACGTCGGGGTGCTGCCCGGCGAAATGCTCCACTCCTGCAGTCTGCACCCGTATCCGGCAAACCAGAAGCGACGTTCCGCCGCTTGACCGCCCGCGCCGGCCCTTGACCTCAGCTGCGGTCCCGTCCGCCACGATCCGGCCCTGGCCAAGGATCATGTCGATCGTCGAGGTCTTCCCGGCGCCGTTGGGACCGAGGAACGCCATCACCTCGCCGGAGCCGATGGTTAGCGCGACTCCTCGCACGGCCTGCACCGAGCCGGTCCATCTGCGCGGGCCTGGCCAGCGCCCCTGGGTTCCTACTCATCCCGGCTGCCTTGGCCGCGCCACCACCATGGCCGGAAAGAGCCCGTGCGCACCTTGCGGTAAGCACCGTTCCCATCCGCCACGAGCAGCACGACTATCACGAAAATCGGCTCGATAATCACCCTGTACCTCCTAGTTCCGCAGCCCGCAGGCGTGGCCGCCGGCCGCCGGCCGCCGGCCGCCGGCTAGGAAACGGCCTGATCCTCCACGCAAACCGGCCGTTCCGGGCTGATACGAATGGGGGCATGGTTGCCCGGCTGCTGCTCGTTCATAGTCCGCTTGTGGGATCGGATACATGGGATCTGGTCGCCGCTGACCTGGCCGGGCGCGGGTGGGAGGTGGGTATCCCTGACCTGACGAGCACTCTCACAGCCGGGCCGCCGTACTGCGCTCCGCAGGCCGGGGTGATAGCCCGCAGCGCCTTCGGCCAGCCCTCGATCCTCGTCGGGCACAGCGGAGCAGGGCCGCTGCTGGCCGCGGCGGGCGCCCTGTCCGGCCAGGTCCGCGGGTATATCTTCGTCGACGCGGGCCTGCCGATCCCGGGGCAGACCTGGATGGGCACCGTGCCGCCTGAGCTGGCCGCACAGGTCCGGGGGATGGCTGATGACCAGGGCTGGCTGCCACCCTGGTCGCAATGGTGGGGTGATGAGGCCCTGGCCGAGCTGATCGGAGATCCCGCGGCGCGGCGGCGCTTCGCGGCCGGCTGCCCGCCGCTGCCGCTGGCCATGTTCGAGGAGGTGCACCCGCCGGCGCCACAGTGGCCCGATGCACCCGGCGCCTACCTTCAGCTGAGCGAGGCGTACCAGGACCAGGCGGCCAGGGCAGCCGAACTCGGCTGGCCGGTAGCAGAACGGATGAGCCACCACCTGGCGCCGCTGACCCACTCGGCCATGGTGGCCGGATCGTTGCACGACCTCCTCGGCCAGCTCCGCCCCTAGCGGACGGACTCCACCTGCCCGGCCATGGCGCCCCCAGGCTGGCCGAGCCGGCTGGTTAATCTCTGCATCTGGGGATTCCTTACGCGGCCAGTCCGGCCAGTCCGGCGTAGCGGCCGTTGCCCGCGATGAGGCTGTCGTGATCGCCGGATTCGACGATGTGGCCGTGATCGAGCACCACGATCTGGTCGGCGTTGCGCACGGTGGAGAGCCGGTGCGCGATGGTGATGGTGGTCCGGCCGCGGGCCAGGTTGTCGAACGCCTGCTGGACGGCGCGTTCGGTCTCGGTGTCCAGGGCACTGGTGGCCTCGTCGAGCACCAGCACCCGCGGGTCGCGCAGCAGGGTCCTGGCGATGGCGATGCGCTGCTTCTCGCCGCCGGAGAACCGGTAGCCGCGGGAGCCGACCATGGTGTCGTAACCGTCGGGCAGCCCGGCGATCAGGTCGTGGATCTGGGCGGCCCGGGCCGCGTCCTCGATCTCGGCGTCGGTGGCACTGGGCTTGGCGTAGCGCAGGTTCTCCCGCACGGTGGTGTGCAGCAGGTAGGTCTCCTGGCTGACCACGCCCACGATGGCGGCGAGGTCGGTGAGCCGCAGATCGCGGATGTCGATGCCGTCGATGCGGACGTGACCGTGGCCGGGGTCGTACAGCCGGGCGATCAGCGAGGCCAGGGTGGTCTTGCCCGATCCGGTCTCGCCCACAAGCGCGAGCGTGTGGCCAGCCGGAACGTCCAGGGTGACTCCGGTCACGGCGGCCCGATCGGCGCCGGGGTAGGCGAAGCTGACGTTCTCCAGCCTAACGGCCCCGGCGATCCGCGCCGGGTCAACCTCCACCGGCTGAACGGGGTCGTCCACCTCCACCGGCAGATCGAGGTACTCGAAGATCCGCGCGAACAGGGCCAGCGAGCTGATTACCGACACGCTGGTGTTGAGCAGCCCGGTCAGCGGCCGGAACAGGCTGTTCTGCAAGGTGGTGAAGGCGATCAGCGTGCCGATGGTGATGGTGCCCGCGGTGCCAGGCAGGACTGCGGCATAGTAGATGATGGCCGGGATCGCGGCGAAGATGATGCTCAGCGAGGCCATCCGCCAGCGGCCGGCCAGCTGGGAGCGCAGCTCCAGGTCGATCAGGCGGGCCGAGGAAGCGGTGAATCGCTCGATCAGGGCCGGGCCGGTGCCCATGGTCTTGGCCAGCTGGACGCCGTTGATCGACAGGCCCTCCTCGATGATCACGTTGAGGTCGGCCAGTTCCCGCTGCTGCTGGGTGGTGATGGCCCGGCGCATCCGGGCGACCTTGCGGGTCAGGTAGATGGCGGGCGGCATGACGACCAGCGAGATGAGCGAGAGCTTCCAGGACAGCACGGCCATGGCGACCGCGGTCGCCACCGCGGTGGTGAGGTTGGCAGCAATGGAGGTCGCCGTCGAGGTCACGACCGATTCCATCCCACCGATGTCGTTCTGGATGCGGGACTGGACCTCGCCGGTGCGGGTGCGGGTGAAGAACGCGATCGACTGCCGCTGCAGGTGGCCGAACACGGATGTGCGCAGCCCGTGCATGACCTGCTGGCCGACCTTGGTGCTGATCCAGGTCTGCATCACGCCCAGCGCCGAGGTGATCGCGGCCACCGCGACCATGCCGATGACGAGCCAGGCCATCAGCCGCACGTTCTTCTCAGGCAGCGCGTTGTCGATGACCGCACGGAGCAGGAACGGGGAGGCCAGGCTGACGATGGAGGAAACGACGATGATGGCGGTGACGATGCCCAGCGGCCACCGGTAGGGGATGAAGAGCTGCCCGATACGGCGCAGCGATACCTCGCGGGCCTGGGCCTTCTCCGCGGCGGTGACGGTCTTGGTGCCGCGCGTGCGGCCCGGGCGTGGGGTTTCGTGATTCGTGGGTGGTGACGCCAAAGTTTTCTCGATTCTGCCGGGGGAGGGCTCGCACCTAGATGTCAGGGCCCGGGAGCGATATTGTTGAGGTTACCTCAATGTGAGGCTACAACGCTAGATGGTGATACGCTATTCCCGTGACCCAGGACCCGGCTGGCCAGGATCCGGACGGCCAGCCCGCTCCGGCCAGCGGGGGTGACTCAGCCGCCGACGAGCGCCTGTCCGATGCGTTCTGGGCCGTCGCGCGTCAGCTGCGGGAGACCTCCGCCAAGACGCTGGCCCCCTGGGACATCACGCCGTCTCAGCTGCGGGCGCTGCGCGTGCTCACCCGCCGCGGCACGATGCGCCTGTCCGCGCTGTCGGATCACCTGCGCATCGCACCGCGCTCGGCCACTGAGGTCGTCGATGCCCTCGAAGCCCGTGACCTGGTCCGCCGGCGGCCCGACCCCGACGACCGGCGGGCCACCCTGGTCGAGCTGACCGGGCACGGCACCGGAGTCCTGGACGCCATCCGCGGCACCGAGTCCGAACGGGTCTTCGGCCGGCTGAGCCCGGCCGACCGCGCCCACCTGGCCCGCATTCTCCGCCAGCTCAGGGACTAACCCGCATCTCTCCCGTTGACCGTCACAGCACTAACCGGCGCGGTCAGGCTGACGTCGGCGGGCACAGCGCCGGACATGGCGAGCGCGGGCGTCACGGGCACGGACGGCAGGCTGGCCTGATGCTGAGCGTCGCTGGCGACCGGTTCGGACTCGACGGCACCCAGGGCTTCGGCGATGGCCGGGGCTACGTTGCGGGCGGCGCGGTCGAAGAAACGCAGCAGTTCCACCGGGACCGGCATGACCAGGGTGCTGTTCTTCTCTGCGGCGACCTCGACCACGGTCTGCAGCAGTCGGAGCTGCAGGGCGGCCGGGTCGGCGGACATGACCGTGGCGGCCTGCGCGAGCTTCTTGGACGCCTGGTATTCGCCGTCGGCGGAGATGATCCGGGCGCGGCGCTCGCGCTCGGCTTCGGCTTGCCTGGACATCGATCGTTTCATCGAATCGGGCAGCGAAATGTCTTTGACCTCGACCCGCTCGACCCGGATACCCCAGGGTTCTTCGGTAGGGGCGTCGATGACCGCCTTGAGCTTGGCGTTGACCTTGTCCCGCTCGGACAGCAGCTGATCCAGGTCGCTGTGGCCGATCACCGAACGCAGCGACGTCTGCGCCACCTGGGACACCGCGTAGGTGTAGTTCTGCACGTTGATGATCGCCTTGACCGGGTCGATGACCCGGTAGTAGACCACCGCGTCTACCCGCACGGTGACGTTGTCCCTGGTGATGCCCTCCTGGCCGGGCACGGCCGCGGTGATGATCTGCATGTTGACCTTGCGCAGCCGGTCAGAAAACGGGTTAACCCAGGTCAGGCCAGGTCCGCGTAGGTCGGGAAGCATCTTGCCGAAGCGGAAGACGATGCCCTGCTCGTACTGATTGATAACCTTGAAGCCGAACATCCCGGCCGTCCCATCCCTGGCGCAGGGTGCGCCGGGCTTACCTGGCCCGCAGACGGCACCGGCGCGATTGCCGGCGTGCGAAGTGCCCCGAACCCTCTTTCCATCATCGCACATCGGCGATGTCCGCCAGCGCGTCCGGCGGCAAACGGTCCCCGGCGCGGAACTTTCGTGATAGGGTTCACCTGATCTGGTCGAATTGGAAGTTCGTGTCGTGTCACAGCGCCTGCGAAGTTCTAACAGCGGGCGCCGCGGATTTCCAGAGTCCGGCTTTTAAATACAGGCGGCCGCAGTATCGGGGGTTCGCGAACGCGGATCCCGAAAGTCGTTCAGTAGGAGAAAGCGCAAAATGCCCCAGGGTACAGTGAAGTGGTTCAACGCCGACAAGGGTTATGGTTTCATCGCCCCCGACGACGGCTCGAGCGACGTCTTCGTTCACCACTCCGTTATTCAGGCTGACGGTTACCGTAGCCTCCAGGACAACCAGCGGGTGGAGTTCACCGCCAGCCAGGGCACCAAGGGTCCCCAGGCTGACAGCGTCCAGCCGATCTGATCATCCGACACCGCGGCGGGTCACGCTAGCCATTTGGCTGGCGCGGCCCGCCGCGTCGCTTTGCGGCCAGGATTTGCGGGCCAGACCAGACCAGCGGGTCCGGACCTGCCATCCTGATGCCATGCCTTCTGAAACCTCAGAGCCGCCTGAAACCGCGGGTACCCAGCCCGGCGCCCGCACCTTGGCGTCGGCCCGGACCAAGCTGCTCGTGTCCCTCGGTGCGGCCATCGTCGCCGGGGCCGCCGCCGCGGGCGGCGGGCTAGGCCGGGCCTCGTTCCTGATCGGATGGGACGTCCTGGCGCTGGTCTTCTGCGGATGGGTGTGGTCCACCGTCTGGAGGCTCGACGCGGCCGCGACCGCCAGCCATGCCCAGTGCGAAGAGCCCAACCGCGACCTCGCCGACCTGGTCCTGCTCGGGGCGGCGATCGCCAGCCTGGTCGCCGTCGGGGCGGTGCTGTTCCAGGCCGGTGGCGCCAGCGGAGACCTGAAGTACCTGCAGGCGGCCTTCGCGCTGGTGTCGGTCTTCGTGTCCTGGACCCTCGTCCACACCGTGTTCACGCTCAAGTACGCGCGGCTGTACTACTCCGGTAAGCCCGGCGGGATCGACTTCAACGAGGCGGACGCCCCGCAGTACAGCGACTTCGCCTACCTGTCCTTCACGATCGGGATGACCTTCCAGGTCTCCGACACCGACATACAGTCCAAGCGGATCCGGCGAACGGCGCTGCGGCACGCGTGGTTGTCGTTTCCCCTCGGCGCCGTGATCATCGCGACGTCGATCAACCTGGTGTCCGGGCTAGCCAAGTAACAACGCAACAAATATATTTGAAGATTCAAGTAATGAGCAAGCACGAAGAAGCCTGGGTCGTAAATGAGCAAGCAGGGAGAAAGCCCGGGACGTAAATGAGCAAGCAGCGAGAAAGCCCGGGCCGTAAACGAGCAATCGGGAAGAAGACCGGGACGGGGCGCGGCGTCACACCATCCGCGCCCGTCGGCCCGGCTCTGAAATTTCTGTATTTCCCGGCGCTGACACATGCGCCAGCGAACCTATAAGCGGCGCAGCATCAGCACGATGAGCACGATGATGACGATGACCACGACGGTTCCGATACCGATATACATGAGTTATCCTCTCCTGCCTGCGTCGGCGGTGCCGACCTGTGTGAGCACCGACTACCCGGCTCGTGCGGGGTTAACCGGCCAGGCCCGCTCAGCCGCCTCCTGACCGGGTCGCGCGGCTAGCCCGGATCCCGCTTAGCGGCTGATCAGATGCCGTGCGGGCGGGTCCGCGAGGGTCCGCAGAAATCAGGAAAATTCTTCTGCTGACGGGCCACCGGGTGCTCCGTTACCTGGTGAGGTAGGCGTCCACGGCTGTGATGAGGTAGTCAAGGTCGGCCTGCTCGGTGGCGGTGGCCAGGCAGCCGAAGCCAGACGGCGCGATGACCACGCCGTGGCGCAGCAGAAAACCCGACAGGTCAGCGATCGTGCGGCGGGTCATGTGGTGGAATGCCTGGCCTGGCGAGGCGGGCAACGTCTGGTGTGGCCAGAAGCAGAAAAGCGAACCCGCGCGGCGCGCGGACCAGTACGCGCCACGCCGCGCGAACAAGCTGTTCAGCTCCGCGCACACCGCCGCCGTGGCGGCATCCAGGTCTGCCGCGCGTTCAGCGTCGAAGCCGGCCAGCGCGGCGATGCCGGCGGTCATGCTCAGCGGGTTCCCGTTGAAGGTCCCGCCGTGCCCCAGGCGTGGCCGGTGCGCCGGCCCGAAGCATCCGCCTAGATCACGGCGCAGGGCGATCGCGCCGATCGGCAGGCCGCCGCCGATGTAGGTGCCCAGGCACACGATGTCCGGCGCGAGGCCGCACGCCGCGGCCATGCCGCCAGGCGCGGCCCGCGAGGACACGACTTCATCGGCGATCAGCAGCGCGCCGTACCGCGCGCAGCCCTGTCGTATCTCCTCGGCGAACGCGGCGGTGGCCGCAGAAAGCGCACCCCGGACCGGGCACAGGTCGACCAGCACGGCGGCAATCCGGGGCCCGGTGCTGTCAAAGACCTGCCGCAGGAGGGCGGGTGAGTTGAACGGGCAGAGCAGGTAATCCGATGACGGGGCGCCGACCTGGCTAGAAGGCACGAACGAACCGTGGTAGCAGTGCTCGAACACCACGATCTTGCGCCGTCTGGTCGCGGCCGCGGCCAGCCGCAGCGCCAGCAGAACCGCCTCGCTGCCCGAGCTGGTGAACCGGAACAACGGTTCATCGACCGGGACCCGCCCGGCCAGCAGCCGCGCCAGCCTGGTCTCGTACTCGTGCGGGAACGGCACGGCCTCCAGCTGGTGTAGCTGGGCGGCCACCGCACCGGTGACCGGCGCGTAGCCGTGGCCGTGGATCAGCGCGGCGTGGTTGAACAGCAGGTCGGTCCGCTCGTCACCGTCCACGTCGACGAGCACAGACCCGTGCGCCGACGCCATCGCCGGCGCGTACGGCTGGCGGCGGGCCGCCTCCCGGGTGATCCCGTCGGGCAGTAGCTGCCCGGCTTCAGCCGCCAGCCTCCGGGACCGGGAACCTGGCTCCAGGAACCGCGTCGTCTCCCGCAACCGCGTCAAAGCGATCATGACCTTCTCCCGTGCGAGCGCCAGGGCAGCTGACCTGCCAGAAGATCTCGTCCGCCGGTCCGCGCCGGGGCGCGTCGGGTGTGTTTAGCCCGGTAAACATATGTGCCGTCTCTTGGCGGAACTTGCTGTATAGGGGTATAAACGAACGGTACGCCCAGGTCTGCCAACCGTCAAGGGGTCTAAACTCTAGCCGTGCCCAGCTCGGACAACTTCGATGACGTTCGCCGTGACCCGGACCCGATCCGGCGCGGCCGGCGGGCGACTGAGCTGCTGACCAGCTACCAGCAGCGGGCCGCCGAACTAGCCCGGCTGCGGCGCGCGGCGATCGAGGACGCCCACCGGGAACTGGGGATGAGCTACACCCAGATCGCCGCGGCGATGGGCATCACCAAGGGCCGCATCTCGCAGATCCGGGCCACCGCCCCGGCACCAGAACGGGCGTTCTTCGGCACCGGCCCGGTCAGCGTCGGCGTGCCCTACCGGTACCGCGTTACCGACCGTCGGCGTCCCCTCATCGCCGCCGAGGACGCCCAGACCGCCGAACAGCTCACGCGACTGCTCGTCGGCTACGCGCTGGCCGTCAGCGCGTACCAGATCGAGCCGGACACCACCGCTGCGCCGCCGGGCGACACGATAGTGATCTGCGGCCCGAAATCAGCCCCGGTAGGGGCAGCCCTGCTCGCCCAGGACGGCGCGCTGAGCATGCGCCAGGACGCCGGGCGCTGGTGGATCGTCCAGCGCAGCGGCGAGGAACGGTACGGATCCCCGGCCGACGAGCAGGAGCCCGCGGCCGCGGACCTGGCCTACGTCGGCCGCCACCAGTACGGCGACCACGTCGCGGTGCACATCGCGGGCATTCATGCCATCGGCTCGCTGGGTGCCGTGCACTACCTGACCGGCCACCTCGCCGCCCTGTTCGCGCAGGCCGGGGACGCGTCCTTCTCCCTCGTGATCCGAGCGTCCTACGACGGCCTGGCCATCACGCACAGCAGCCTCGTCGCCGGCCCGTTTCCCTGGTGACCTGATGCGCATCAGCACCGCCCAGCTACCAGAGCCCCCGCACGGCGCCGACCGCATCGTCACGACCGGCAACGCCGTCATAGTGCTCGATGGTGCCAGCGCGATCGAGCCCGTCAGCGTTCCGCCCGACGTCTACGCCGACCATCTCGGCGCGTCCATTGCGGCGGCCCTGACCGCCCGGCCAGAGGCGGCGCTGGCCAGCATCCTGGCCGAGGCCATCGGGACCGCCGCCTCCTCGCTCGGCCTGACCGGGGACGACTGCCCGTCCAGCACCGTGGCCATGGCCCGCAGCGCCGCCGGCCAGGTCGACCTGCTGGCCCTGGGTGACAGTTTCATCTTTTATGACACCGACTCAGGCGCCGCCGTGCTCACGGACGACCGGCTGGCTGAGGTGTGCCTTCCTGAGCAGCGGCAGTACCGTGAACGCCTGCGGTCCGGGAGCGGATATGACGACGTCCACTGGGCCATGCTGCGCCGTCTGCAGCGCGAGCAGCGCAAGCAGCGCAATCGCCGGGGCGGCTACTGGATCGCGGAAAAAGACCCGGCCGCAGCCGGGTACGCGCGCACCCTGACGTTGCCCGTATCCGCCACGGCCTGGGTGGTGCTGGCCACGGACGGCGCCGTCGACATCGCGCAGCACCTCGGCCTCGCCGACTGGCAGGCGATCGCGCACGACGACCAGGCAGGACTTACCCGGCTCCTGCAACGCTGCCACGACTGGGAGGAGCACACCGACCCCGGCGGCCAGCGCCTCCCGCGCGCCAAGCAGCACGACGACAAGACCATCGCATCGGTACGCATCGCCCCACCCTGACAAGCCCCGCCCTGACAAGCCCTGCCCTTAGAAGCCCTGCCGCTGCCGGAGCAGTAGCCGTCGTTCCTCCTCGTCGTAGCCGCCCCAGATGCCATACCCCTGCCGGCTGTCCAGGGCGAAGGCCAGGCAGGACTGCCGGACCGGGCAGCTCGCGCAGACCTCCTTGGCTTCCTGGATTTCCACTAGTCCCAGGCCGGTCTTGCTGATCGGGAAGAAGAGCTCGGTATCAAGGAAACGGCAGGCCGCTGACTCGCGCCAGGAGGCGCGATCGTAGCTCACCGGGCGCGACGGGCGTTCCCGGTGCTGGGTGCCTCGGTCAGGCGAGGCGGCGATGGTCACGGATTCCTCCTACGCGGGTATCGGATGTGGCAGGTCATGTTGCGGAACTGGACCGGTGGCTGGCCGCGAAGTCCTTGCCGCGGATGGCGGCTAGGGATATCACCCCGGAGGCCAGCGCGATGACGGCCGAGACCAGCAGGATGCGGTTCAGGCCGGTGGTAAACGCGGTCTTGGTGATCGTTTCGACGGCTTGCCTGGCGGCCCCGGGCAGTCGGCCGATCACCTGCCCGATCTGCCCGGACTGCACCGCGGTGGCGATCTGCGGGCCGCTGTGGGCCAGCCCGGGTATGACGCTCACCCGGGTCAGCACCTGCGTGTGGACCTGGTTGGAGAACAGCGTCCCGAGCAGGGCGATGCCGGTGGCGATGCCGACCTGGCGGAACGTGGAGTTGATGCCGGACGCCATGCCGGCCCGTTGCGGCGCCACCACGCCGACGGCGGTCGAGGCCAGCGGCGGGTTGACCAAGCCGATGCCGACGCCGCCCACGATCATGCCAGGGATGAGATGGGTCCAGGTCGAGCCGGCTGCGAGCCCGCGCATGAGCAGCAACCCGACTCCGACGATGAGCAGGCCTGGCCCGATCAGCAGCCGGATCGGCACCCGTGAGGTGAGCCGGCCTGCGGCGGTGGACGTGGCCAGGATGCCAGCGGAGATGAACATCAGCCGGACGCCGGTGGCCAGCGGTGAGTAGCCCAGGATGTCCTGTATGTACAGCACGAGGTAGAGCAGCATCGAGAAGATCGACGCACTGAGTCCGAACGCGGCCACCGAGCCGCCGCTGAACGTCGGCAGCCGGAACAGGCTCAGGTCGAACATCGGCGCCGCGCTGCGCAGTTCCACCGCGACGAACGCGGCAAGCAGCGCGGCGGCGGCGGCAAAGCAGCCGAGCACGAGCCCGTTGGTGAAGGACCGCTGGTTCGACTCGATCAGTCCGTAGACCAGGCTCGACAGCGCCAGCGTGAACAGCGCGAAGCCGGCCCAGTCGGGTCGGCTCGCCTGCCGGGCGCGCGATTCCGCCACCTTGAATACGCAGATGACCACGGCCCCGATGCCGATCGGCGCGTTCACGAAGAAGATCCATCGCCAGGATAGGCCGGTGGTCAGCAGCCCACCGAGCAGCGGGCCGATGGCCACCGCCAAGCCGGTCACCGCCCCCCACACCCCGAACGCGATGCCGCGGTCCTTGCCGCGGAAGGCGTCGGCCAGCAGCGCCAGCGAGACCGAGAACATGATGGCCCCGCCGGCTCCTTGCAGGCCGCGGGACAGCTGCAGCATCAAGGTGCTGGCCGCGAAGCCGCACAACGCCGAAGCGGCGGTGAACACGACCAGTCCGATCAGGTACAGCAGGCGGCGGCCATAGGAGTCCGCCAGGCTGCCCGCGGTCAGCAAGAACGCGGCCAGGGTCAGCGCGTAGGCGTCCACGATCCATTGCAGGTCAGAGAAGCTGGAGTTCAGCGCCCGCTGGATGTCCGGCAGCGCGACGTTCACGATCGTGATGTCGAGCAGCAGCATAAATGTGCCCAGGCACACCGCGACCAGCGTCCACCACTTGTTCCCGCGCTGGACGGGTTCGTGGGCGCGCGAAGTGCCGTCCTGTTCGGCCAGGACCGGCTGTGGTTCGGTCATGCGGGGCTCCTAAGCGCCTTGGGAAGGAACGACGGGATGGTGGCCGTCGGGCCACCCGACATTTTCTGCCGCGGTTACCGGGTCGCCGGTCAGCAGCGTGGCGTGCACGGCTGCGGCGAGCTGCGCAGTTGCTCCGGCTCCGGCCAGCATAAGCGGGACCCGCCGGGCCAGCGCGGTCAACTGCGCGGTGACCGGGCCGAAGGTCCCCGCCCGAGTCGCGGCGAGCACGACGAGATTCGGGTGGCTGGCTTCCACGGTCCGGCTCACCTCGTCGAGCGGGGTGCTCGTGCCGAGAAAATGGATCCTCCACCCGGTGCGGTTCAGCGCGATGCCGAAGATCATCAGCGGCAGGTCGTGCAGCTCGCCCGGGGGACAGGCCAGGACGGCGAGCGGGCCGTGCCCGTTCCCCCAGCCCCGGGCCAGGCCGGCCAGCCGCCCGTGGATGACGTTGCTGGCGAAATGCTCCTGGGCAATGCTGGCGGTGCCCTGCTCCCAGCGCACCCCGAGCTCGGCCAGATACGGCAGGATGATCTCCCGGAGCGTCGCGGCCAGGGAAAAGTCGGACATGAGCCGATCCAGGACGGCCTGCGCGGCGGTCTCGTCGAAGGCGTCGAGCGCCTGGCGCAGGGCTCCGTACAGTTCGTTCGAAGCCAGCGGGTCGTTCGAGGGCGCCGGGGCATGGTCGGCAGGGGCGCGGTCGGCAGGGGCACGGTCGGCAGGGGTACGGTCAGGCCCGGCCGACTGGCCCGGGTGGTCCTCCCCGAGCGCGGCCTGGGCCGCCTGAGCCGCCGACAGCCCGCGGGCCAGGTGGGCCTGCATCCGGCGGACCCGCTGCTCGTCCGCTTCGGAGTACAGCCGGAAGCCGCCGGGGGTGCGCACCGGCTGGAGCAGCCCGTAGCGGCTCTCCCACGCCCGCAAGACGTGGTCGCTGACGCCGAGGCGCCGGCTCAGCTCTCCGATGCGCAGCACCGGGGAGCTCTCATCCGAGTCCATGCCAACACTCTACATTACTTTGACAAACATTTGACAAGTTTTCTACGTGACATTATCGTCGATCGTGACCGACCACGGGAGGATCATGAGACTGCAGAAGACCGTCGTCGTCGACAAGCCGATCGAGGACGTGTTCACCTATCTCGCCGACTTCACCACGACCACCGAGTGGGATCCGGGCACGGTGCACACCGTGCTCCAGCGGGGCGACGGGGGCATCGGCACCACGTACCTCAACACCTCTAAGTTCATGGGCCGGTCGACCCAGCTGACCTACGTGGTGCGCGAGCTCGTCCCGGACGAGCTCATCCGGCTGCGGGGTGAGAACAAGACCGTGGTCGCGGTCGACACCATGAGCTTCCGCGCGATCGAGGCCGGTACCGAGGTGACCTACTCGGCCGAGTTCACCTTCAAGGGCGCCACCCGGTTCTTCGCCCCGCTGCTGCGGCCCGCGCTCGACCGGCTTGGCCAGCAAGCTCAGGCCGGCCTGAGCGAAGCGCTCAACCGGCTCTGACGCGGCCGCCCCACCCATGACTATGAGTCATATTTTATGCGACTGATATTCATTGGACGCATGGTTCGCTCGCGCCGAGACTAAGGGCAGAAGGACTGTCTGGCCGAGAGGATTCACATGCCCGATCACGCGCCGGCCATCGCCGGACGACGGATTGCCCTGATCGCGCACGACAACAAGAAGCAGGACATGCTCGAGTGGGCCGAATACAACCTGCACTTGCTGGCCGGTCATGAGCTGTTCGCCACGGCTACCACCGGTCACCTGCTGCAGCGGCAGCTCGGGCTGCCAGTTACCTGTTTCCGCAGTGGCCCGTACGGCGGTGACCAGCAAATCGGCGCTCGCATCGCCGAGGGTGAGATCGACCTCCTCGTGTTCCTGTGGGATCCGCTCGAACCGCACCCGCACGATCCGGACGTCAAGGCCCTGCTCCGGGTGGCGGTGGTCTGCAATATCCCGGTGGCCTGCAACCGGGCCACCGCCGACTTCATAATCTCATCGCCGCTGATAAGCCGCAGCCACCAGCCCTGGGACCCGGCTGCTGCCCCGGTCCGCCCCGCTCAGCCCATCATGGCCCCAGCCCCAATCGGCTAACCGACCCGGCACGCGATCCGCAATCACGCCAGCAGCCCGGCCGGGAGGACTACCAGGGCTGGCTGTTGCTGGTGAAGTGGGTCAGCGTGTCGATGTCCTCCGGCTTGTAGACGTGGCGGGGCGGCGTGGCGAAGGTGGCGTAAGGCTTGAAGCGGATCACCACCCGCTCCTCGTCCCGGGCCATGCGCTGGATCTCCTGGAGCTTGGAAGCCGGCATCTGTTCACCGGCCATCAGGTCGATGACCTGGCGCAGCACGTCCACGGCCTGGTCGAAGTCGTCCTCGACCGTGGCGTTCCCGTAGACCTGCAGGTAGGTGAGCGGCCATTGCTCGTCGAGGATGCAAAGGCTGATCTTCGGGTTCCGGCGTACCGCCTTGGCCTTGCCCCGGGCCGCCATGGTCGAGATCAGCAGGTCATCGCCGTCTATGACGTAGTACACGACGGTCATGGCGGGCCCGTCGTTCTGGCGGTTGTACCCGAAAATGCATGTCCGGTGCTTCCGGACGAACTCCCGGCGCTCCGCTGTGTCCACAGTCGCCCCTTCCTCGCGAGGTCTTGCCTTCCGGCGGCCACCGCCAGCGCTGTCGCCCGATGTTCGCCACGCTGGCCGATGGGGCAGGCCTGTGTCAACCGCCTGGGATCCATGATCCGCGTTGCGGGCGAACCGGAATTACGGCAACGTTGCCGTAACTGCCGAGCGAGCCCGGAGAAGACATGCCGTCGAAACCGCTGGAGCCTGGCGATCCCCTGGCCCTGGGCCGTTTTGAGCTTCTCGCCCGGCTCGGCGAGGGCGGCCAGGGCATCGTCTACCTTGGGCGCGGAACCGGCCCGGACGAAGAGCGGGTCGCCGTCAAAGTGCTGCGGTCCAGCGTCGACGCCACGGTCCTGGAGCGGCTGGGCCGCGAACTCGACGCTGTGCACCAGGTGCAGCCCTTTGTCACCGCCGGCGTCATCGAGGCGTCGGCGGAAGGCGATCGGCGCTTCATCGTCAGCGAGTTCATCGACGGGCCTTCGCTTCAGGAACGCGTTGATGCCCGTGGTCCGCTGCCCGCTGGTGATCTGCAGCGCCTCGCGGTGGGTACGGCTACCGCCCTGACCGCGATACACGGGGCCGGGGTGGTCCATCGCGACTTCAAGCCGGCCAACGTGCTGCTTGGCCCGGACGGCCCTCGCGTCGTCGATTTCGGCATCGCCCGTCTCATCGACGCGGCCACGATCACCAGCGGGCTCATCGGAACCCCTTCGTACGTGACCCCCGAGCAACTCGCCGGCGAGCGGCCGACCAGCGCCGTCGACGTCTTCGCGTGGGGGGTGACGATGGTCTTCGCCGCCACCGGCCGGCCTGCCTTCGACGCCGATACCGTGCCCGCCGTCATGCACCGCATCTTGTATGAAGAGCCTGACGTGAGCGGCTTGCCTCTGTCGTTGCGACCGATCGTCAGCGAGTGCCTGAACAAAGACCCGGCCCTGCGGCCAACCGCTCGTGACCTGCTGCTCCGCCTCGTCGATCCCTCGGTGTCACGGCCCCAGGCCAGCCGCCCCGCCCCGGTCCCGCCGGCCGGCCCGGTCCCGCCGACCGGCCCGGTCCCGGCGAGGTGCAGTCCTGGCCGTCTGCGGTGCGGTCATCGTGGCTGCCCTCATCGTCGGCGGCGTCTTGCTGTTCAGACCGTCTCCCGGCTTGCCCCCCGCTGCGGCCAGCCACGCCGGTTCCACGGCCGTCCGGGCCAGCTCGCCCGGACCTGCGAGCAGTTCGCCGCCCGCGTCCACTCCCGGCACCGGACTCACGATCCCGGCCAGGTTCGCAGGCGACTGGACCGGCACAGCGGCGATGGCCCCCGTCGGGACGCCCGGCATCAGCCTGCAGAACACCATCGAGTTCACCTTCGCCGCCGGAGCGAGAACCGTTCACGAGATCAACCAGAGCTGCGTCAATACGCTCACCCTGAGCCAGGAAACGGCTTCGGTGCTCACCTTCAGCGAGCCCCAGACCGCAGCCTGCGTGGCGGGCACCGTCACCTTCACCCGCCACGGTGTCACCCTCGCCTACCACTGGACCAACAACATCGAGCAGAACACCGCCACCCTGCACAAGACCTGAGGCCCTGCTTACTGGGGATGGCCGGTGCTTACTGGGGATGGCCGGGCGAGTGGAGCCAGGCGAGCATGTCGGGGGGTGCCAGTTGTGCCACCCGCGCGTAGTAGCCGGCCCTCTCTTCGGCACTGAGGATTTCCTGGCCCGCGCCCGAGGTGCCCCGGCGGAAGAACGCGGCGTTGCTCCTGAAGATCCCGGCGGTGGGGACGAGCACGTCGGCGTGGTCCCGCATGCTGCCGAACGTGGCCGCCTGCGCCAGCGCGGGCCAGGATTGCTCGGCCACGGCTATCCGGAGTTGCCCGGCCAGCCGGCGCATCTGGCCGCTGAGGTCGGCGAGCAGGTCGTCGTAGTGCACGAGCACCACGTTCGGCTCGTGCCGCCTGGCCCAGGCGTCGGAAAGGTGCCACATCAGGCCGGGCAGCGAGTCCAGGTACTCACGGGGGTCGTCATCAGCGGCGATCCACCTGAGCAGCCGGTCGTGCAACGACGTGCGCAGCCGGGGGGCCTCGGCCGGCTCGGGCTGGCCGAGCAGCTGCCGGACCCGCTCGCGGTCGATGTTCTCGCCCTGACGGTAAATCGAGACGAACATGTCGAGCGGATGCCGGGCCGTCACCATGTAGGTGGCGCGGGGGTCCAGCGGAATCCCGTCCAGCGGCGTATGCGTCTTGATGAATCGCCGGTGCGGCTGCGCAGCCAGCTGTGCGTACACCTCATCGCGCGGTGCGATCAGGTGGTCGAGCCACGGCGAGAGCTGTGCCAGCGGGGCCGGGAGCTCCGGTGTCTGGAAGATCAGCAGCGCGCAGATCATCTGCACCCAGGTCGTTCCGGTCTTGGACCGGGTGCTGATCACGATATCGCCATCGCGGTAAGGAAAGCCGATCCAGCGCGCGCTGTCCTCGTCCGGCGATTGATAACGGAACGGGGTCGCGGTCACCCGGCGAGCATACGGTAACGGGCGCTCCCGCCACCGGGGACCGGTAGCGGTCTACGTCTGTAACCAGCCCCGTCAACCACGCGCCGAATAACCCCGGCGCGTCGCGAACCCTGGTCATCCGGCATACCCCCACAGATCCGGCCCAAGCTCGGCAAGGGAATGTGGGTGACCTGCGCGGCCGAATCTCGATGGCGGCGACGTGGCCCGTGGCTCCCGCCACGGCCTTTGAAGATCACCGACAAAATCACGATCTTGGACCTATCCATACAGATTGCCTTAAGCGAATTCATGAGATACATACCCCAGTAGGACGCGGTGACTCCGGCTTGCGTCACTATGCAGGGGTGGCAGCTGATGTGATCACCCTTTCCGACGGCAGGCGGCTGTGCTGGCATGAGTTCGGTGACCCGGACGGGTCACCGGTTATCTACACGGCGGGGACAAGCATGCCGGCCTGCGGATCGAATTCGAGGCCGTCGCTGACGCGCTCCGGCAGGGGACGCGCGCCACGGTACAGGAGCTCGCCTTGACCAGGCCCTCGTGGCCGTTCCCGCTCAGCGACGAGATCACGTCCTTCATCGCCTCCTGCGTGAGATAGAGCGCAGACACCCGACCACCATGGAACCGGACAACAGATGGGCCTAGCCGAACCACCCGCACCGAGCCGCCTGCGGCTGACTGCTTTTTTCCGTCGCGCGCTGGTGATCGTGCTGGCCCTGGCGATCGCGCTCACCGCCGCCAGCTTCGGGTACAACCTGGCCACCGGCGGGCAGGCCGCCCGCCCGGCCGGGCTGAGCATGGTCAACGCGGGCGGGCACTCCAGCGGCGCGGCCGTCGTCGGGCTGGCGGCGCTGCGCGGCCGCCATGTCGCGACCGGGGTCGCCTTCCTCGACGGCGACGCGACCCCGCTGGGAGCGCCGTCGTGGATCGGCTGGCTGCTGATCAATCCGTACCGGACGACGATGCTCCGGCTCGCGCTCAGTTCTTCCTGGCTCATCCGCAAGCTCTACAGCTCCCAGTGCGGGCCGGCCTGCCCGCCCCTGAGCACCGCGGGCGTGCAGACGTGGCGCCTCCCGCTTGAGCAGCCAGGTTTCGAATCGGCCCGCACCTATTCGCTGCGCCACGGGATCCCGAGCATGACCGTCGCCCAGCTCGCCCAGTTGCGCGCCGCGCCGGTACCCAAGCGGGTGATCGTCGGAGTCAACGACCCTCAGCTCACCCCGGCGGCCGCCGCGGCCGCCGCGGCCGCGATCGGCGCCCCGGCACCGGTCACTGTGCCCGGGCGGCACCTGACCATGATCTCCTCAGCGCAGCAGGTCGCCGCCGCGATCCGTGCGTTCATCGGCTCTGCGCCCAAGCCAGCCGGCGGGAGAGCTGGATGACACCTGGCTTCCCCCTGCGCTTCCCCCCGAGCACCTTGCGCTTCACCTTGCGATACGGCCTAACGTCGCCGGGACAGCACACCCGACCTAACAGGGCGACGTTATGCATGATCTACTCAGGCGCCGGCCAGCCACGGCGGACAGCAGGCGGCCCAGGGCCAAGGCCCCGTGGTCCCAGCTGGCGGCCGCCGCGACGGCCCGGCCGGCCTCGGTCAGCCGACCGGACAACGCCGGATCGCCGAGCACCGCCATCAGGGCCGCCGCCCAGCTGGCCGCGTCCCTGGGCGGCACCATCAGGGCCGCCTGCCCTGCCACCTCGGCCAGCACCTCGATGTCGCTCATCACGACGGGCACCCCCGCGGCCATGGCCTCGAGCACCGGCAGGCCGTACCCCTCAGCCAGGGACGGGAAGGCGAACACCGACGCCGCGCGGAACACGGCAGGCAGCCACTCATCGGCCACGTCAGGTACCAGCTTCACCCTCGATTCCAGCCCAAGCTCGGCGATCAGGCCGGGCAGCGGGTCATGGAAGCTGCGGTCGAAGTAGCCCACGATGACGAGCTCCACATGATCAGGAACGGACGCCAGTGCCCGCACCAGGACCTCGTGATTCTTATGCGGACGGTGTGCGCCGACCGCGAGTATGAACACCGGGGGCAGCTGGTAGCGATCTCGGGCGGCCGCCACCGCGGTCGCGGTGACCTGTCCGAACGGCTTGACGTCGACTCCGTTCGGTACCAGCGTGGGGTTCGGTGCGGTGGGGTAGTGGCGGCGGATCTCGGCCAGGCTGGCCCGGCTGGGCGCGGTCATCGCGGCGGCTCTCCGCAACACCATCCCGGTCACCAGCTGAGTGCCGGCCTGGCGCAGCCGGTTGCCCGCGAAGCCCACATCGCTCTCGATCGTGCAGTCGTGCACCGTCACCACGAACGGGCACGGCCGCAGCACCGGGGTGAACGTCGGGTGCGGGACGTACAAGACGGCCGCGTCCAGCGTGCGGATCAGCCCGGCCAGCTCCCGGCATCGGTGCACTGCGCCCACGGTGATAGCTGTGCCGATCACGTCCGCATAGGACGGCAGCTCAGACAGCGGAAAGATCTGCGGCTGCGCCGGGTTGACCAGCACTCGCAGCGCCAGCCCGTCGGCCGGCTCGGTCATGTGCCCGACCAGCTTCATCACCGACCGGGCCAGCCCGTGAGCACCGTGAAACCCGTTAACCCGCGCATCGATGAGGATCGAGCCCATACGTCCACCCCCGACCTGTCTTGCGTGAGGGATCAATTGTGCCTGCACCTGTGATGATCGAAGCCCACGGCCTGGTCAAGTCGTTCCGCTCCGGCCAGGCGCTGGCCGGCTTGGACCTGACGGTCCCGGCCGGAACCACGATGTGCCTGCTCGGGCCGAACGGCGCGGGCAAAACGACCGCGGTTCGAGTGCTCGCTACGCTACTGCGTCCCGACGCCGGCTGGGCCAGGGTCGCGGGTCACGACGTGGTCGCCGACGGTGCCGCGGTGCGCCAGCGCATCGGCCTGTCCGGGCAGTACGCGTCCCTGGACGAGTGCCTGACCGGCCGCGCCAACCTGATGATGATCGGCCGGCTGAGCCGGCTGGCCCGGCGGGAGGCCAGGCACCGGGCGGCGGCCCTGCTGGCCACCCTGGAGCTGGAACGGGCCGCCGACCGGCCCGTCCGCACCTACTCCGGGGGCATGCGGCGACGCCTCGACCTGGCCGCGAGCCTGCTCGGGCGGCCTAGCGTGCTGTTCCTCGACGAGCCGACGACGGGACTCGATCCGCAGAGCAGGCTGACCCTGTGGGGCATCATCGGCGAACTCGTCGGCGCGGGCACCACACTGCTGCTCACCACCCAGTACCTGGACGAAGCCGACCGGCTGGCCGACCGGATCTGTGTCATCGACGGCGGGCGGGTGGCGGCCGAGGGCAGCCCGGCCGAGCTCAAGACCCGGTTCGGCGCCTCTGACCTGCGGCTGACCGTCCCCGTGGCGGTCTCGCTGACCCGCCTGGCCGAGGAGATCTCCGGCTACGCGGCGGGCCCGGTCCGGTGGCTGGCCGGGCACCACGGACTGGATTTTCCCGTGCTGCCGCGGCCGGGGCTGGTCACCGAGCTCGTCCGGGCGCTCGACGCGGCCGGGATCGCCGTCGACGACATCGCGGTCCGGCCGCCTTCTCTGGATGACGTGTTTGCCTCGCTGACCCGCCCGGTGCCGGCATGAGCACCGTGGCCTGGGCGGCCAGCGACGTGCGGGTGCTGACGTGGCGGACGCTGGCGCGGATCGCCACCACGCCGGAGCAGCTGCTCAACGTCACCGTTCAGCCGCTGGTCTTCGTTCTGCTTTTCAGCTATGTGTTCAACAGTGCCATCGTCCTCCCCGGGCACGGGAACTACCGCGATTACCTCATCGCGGGCATCTTCGCGGTGAACATGGGCGGCACCGCTCAGGGGGCGGCCATCGGGCTCGCCGTCGACCTGTCCACCGGCCTCATCGACAGGTTCCGCTCGCTGCCGATGGCGCGCGCGACCGTCATCGTCGGCCGTACCCTGGCCGATCTCATCACGACCTTGATCGCCGCCACGGTGACCGTCGTCAGCGGGCTGGCCGTGGGCTGGCGAATTCACGCCGGCCCGGCCGCCATTCTCCTCGCCCTCGTCCTGGCGTTGCTCTTCGCCTACTCCGCCGCGTGGGCCGGAGCGTGCATCGGCATCCTGGCCCGGGGAGCGGAATCGGCTCAGGCCGTCGGGCTGACGGTGATCATGCCGCTGGCGCTCACCTCGAACGCCTTCATCTCCACGGCCGGCCTGCCGTCGGCGCTGAGCGCCGTCGCGAACTGGAATCCGGTCAGCGTGCTCGCGTCCGCCTGCCGGCAGCTGCTCGGGAATCCGGATCCTGCCGCCGCGATCGGTTCCTGGCCGATGCAGCACCCCGAACTGGCCTCGGCGCTGTGGTCCTTGACGTTGCTCGCCGTGATGGCGCCGCTGGCGGTATGGCTCTATGTCCGCCGGACCCGACGGTGACCGGTTCGAAGGAGGGGGACATGCGCATCATGGTCGTCACCGACCAGTACGAGCCCATGGTCGGCGGTGTTCCGAGGGTCACCAGTGAACTCGCCAGGGGCCTGGCCGAGCGCGGTCACGCCGTGGCGCTGGTCGTGCCCAGCCTGGGCTGGCGGGGCCGGCGCGCCGTCACCGAGCAGGTGAGCGTCACCTATCGCGGCTCGTTGCGCTGGCCATGGTACGAAGGCATGAGGCTGGGCTGCCTGCCGGCCGGTTCGGCCCGCAAGCTGATCGCCTCGTTCTGCCCCGATGTGGCCCACATTCATTCCCCGGCGACACTCGGGGTCATGGCCAGGATCGGGGCCTGCCAGCAGCGGGTGCCCGTGGTGTACACGAACCACTACCTGCCGGCCAACGTCCGCGGTTCCGCGGCGCCGCGCTCACCGCTCGTCGACGCCCTTTTCTACCGGCACGTCGTCGGGTTCTCGAACCGGTGCGCTTATGTCACCGCCCCCACGGCGACGGCGCTTGGGCTGCTGCGTGAGCGCGGGCTGCGGGTGCCGTCCGCGGTCCTGTCGAACGGAGTGGACCTGCGCAGGTATGCCCCCGGGCCGCCCGACGACCGGATCCGGCAGCGCTACGGACTGGCCGCCGGCCGCCCGCTGATCTTGTCGGTCAGCCGGCTCAGTCCCGAGAAACGCCTGGATGTCCTGCTGGACGCGGCGGCCAGGTGCGACGTCGACGCGCAGCTCGCCGTGGCCGGCGCCGGCCCGGACGAGGCCAGGCTGCGGGCGCGGGCCCAGCGGCTCGGCCTGGCCGGCCAGGTGCGGTTCCTTGGCTTCGTCCCCGGATCCGATCTTCCCGGGCTTTACCGCCTGGCCGACGTCTTCGCTATCGCGTCCGAGGCGGAGCTGCAGAGCCTCACCACGATGGAAGCGATGGCGACCGGCCTGCCCGTCGTCGCCGTTGACGCTTACGCGCTCGGCCATCTGGTCCGGCCCGGGTACAACGGTTTCCTGGCCCGTCCCGGGCAGGCCGCCGAGGTGGCGGCCTACCTGGACCTGCTGTGCTCCGATGAGGACCTGCGGGCCCAGATGTCCGCGGCGGCCCTGCGCATCATCGGCGATCACGAACGACACCGGTGGCTGGCCGAGTGGGAGTCCCTGTACCGCGCACTGGCCTCGGCCGGTGCGCGGTGACCGGCGGCCGGCCGCCGGTGCGGTTGCTCTTCCTGATCGGCGATACCGGTGGCGGGCACCGGAGCGCCGCGAACGCCGTGGCTCAAGCGCTGGACCGCGCCTGGCCTGGCCGTTTCTCCTTGTCCATCTGCGATCCGTTGCGCGGGCCTCATGCTCCGCGGCCGCTGCGCCTGATTGTCGGCCTGTACGGTCCGGCGATCCGGATAGCACCGTGGCTGTGGGGCGTGCTGTGGCGCGCCTACGGTGCGCCCCGGCTCCTCGGCTGGCTCAGGCGCAGGCTCGTGTCGGCCGCCGACGCCAGCGTGGCCAGGGCCGTCGCGGCGTGGCGGCCCGCGGTGATCGTCGCCTTCCACCCGATGACGGCTGAGCCCGCCGCCCGGGTGCGCGACCGCAGTCCCGCCTTGCTCCCGGTCATCACGGTCATCACCGACCTGGTCACCGCGCATCCGTCGTGGCGGTACGCCGGGGTTGATCGCGTCATCGTACCGTCGGCGGCGGTCGCGGACCTGTGCGCGCGGGACGGCATGCCGGAAGGGCACTACGTGGAGACCGGGCTGCCGGTCGCGGCCGAGTTCTGCCGGACCCCGGCCAGCGCGCCCGAGCGCCAGGCTCTGCAGGCTGCCCTGGGCCTGCGCGGGCGGTTCCTGGTCGTGGTGACGGGCGGCGCGGAGGGTTCAGGCGGCATCTACCGTCGCACCGTGGCCATCCTCAGCCAGGTCGAGGACGTCGACGTCGCCGTCATCTGCGGGCGTAATCAGCGGCTCCGCCGGCGGCTGAGCCGGCGGCCTGAGCGAGCCTGCGGCCGGCTGACCGTTCACGGTTTCGTCGACAACATGGCCGATTGGCTCCGCTGTGCCGACGTCGTGGTGGGCAAGGCGGGGCCGGGCACCATTGCCGAGGCGACCTGCTGTGCGGCTCCGCTCGTGCTCACCTCCTATCTGCCTGGCCAAGAGGAAGGCAACGCCGAGTTCGTCGTCCGGGCAGGCGCGGGCCGTTATGCGCCCGGGCTGCGCGACCTGGCCGCCCAGATCGCACGCCTGCGGGACGATCCGGCCGCTTTGGCCGTCATGCGGTCGGCGTCGGCCCGGGCCGGGCGGCCCCGGGCCGCCGTGGACGTGGCCGGCCTGCTCGCTGAGGCCGCGGCCATCGGCTGGACTGAGCCCACCGCTATGAATCGTGCACTTATAGGGACAGAGTGAGCAGATGACGGCTGAGAACGTGGTTGCCGATTACGTGACCCCGCCGCTTACGGTGCGGGCGCAGGGTTCGGCGAAGACCCTGCCGGCGGGGCCGGCCTACTGGGTGGGCCGTGACCCGGCGGCGGACATCGTCGTCGACGAGCCGCTGGTCTCCTGGCGGCATGCGGTCGTGAAGGTCGAGGACGGCCGGTGGCTGCTGGCCGACACCGGCAGCACCAACGGCACGTTCGCCGCTGGTCAGCGGGTCCAGCGGGTCGAAATCACCGATTCCTGCCAGGTCCGGCTTGGCCACCCGGATGCGGGCCCGGTCCTGGCCTGCGCCATCGCCGACGCGGCCGGCCCCGGCGCCCCGGCGGGGGGTTCCGCCACCGCGGTGTGGTCAGCTCAGCGGACGATGCTGGCCGACCGCTCGCCGAGCGCCGTCATGCCGCTGCCCGCCAAAGCCACCAGTATCGGCCGCGCCCAGGACAATGACATCGTGGTGGCGGACCTGGGGGTGTCACGCCGTCACGCCGAGCTGCGCAGGGCACCGGGAGGCGGCTACGAGATCGCGGACCTGGGCAGCCACAACGGCACGTTCCTTAACGGCCAGCGGGTCAACACGGCCATGGTGACGGAAGCCGACGTCATCGGCGTCGGCCTGGCCACCTTCCGGCTGGTCGGGGACGAGCTGCAAGAGTTCGTCGACGCCGGGGATATCTCGCTCGACGCCAGGGGGCTCACGGTCACGCTGCCGAGCGGGAAGGTCCTGCTGGACGACGTCAGCTTCCGGCTCAGCGAGCGGTGCCTGCTCGGCGTGATCGGACCAAGCGGAGCGGGCAAGTCGACGTTGCTCGGCGCGCTGACCGGCGTACGGCCGGCCACCGCGGGTTCGGTGCTCTATGACGGGCGCGATCTTTACGCCGACTACGCCGAGCTGCGGCACCGGATCGGCCTGGTCCCGCAGGAGAACATCCTGCACACCCAGCTGTCCGCGCACCGCGCCCTGGGGTACGCGGCCGAGCTCAGGTTCCCGCGCGACACCAGCCCGGCCGAACGGACCAGGCGGATCGACGAGGTGATCGGCGAATTGTCGCTGACGGCGCACGCCGGTACCCGCACGTCGTCGCTTTCCGGCGGCCAGCAAAAGCGGGTCAATGTGGCGCTCGAACTGCTGACCAAGCCTTCGCTGCTGTTCCTGGACGAACCCACGTCGGGCTTGGATCCCGGCCTGGACATGTCGGTCATGGAAATGATGTCCGGTCTCGCCCGTGACGGGCGGACGGTCATCGTGGTGACGCACAGCGTGGCGAACCTGGCCGTCTGCGATCGGCTGCTCGTCCTGGTGCCGGGCGGCAAGCTCGCCTATTTCGGGTCTCCCGCCGACGGGCTGCGCCATTTCGGCCAGCCGGGCTGGGCGCAGGTTTTCCGGGCTTTCGAGGCCGAGCCGGACCGGGACTGGGCGGGGGAGTACCGGCGTTCGGTGTACTGCTCCCGGTACCTGACCTCGCCGGCTCAGCCCGGGCACCCGTCGGCGGTCGCCGGCCGGGCGGCGCCGGACCCGCCGAAGTCCCAGAACCGGCTCGCCCAGCTGTCCACTCTCGTCCGGCGGTACCTGGCGGTCATCGCCTCGGACCGCAACTATGTCGGCGTGCTCGCGCTCCTGCCGGTCATTCTCGGCGCCCTGATCAGGGCGATCCCTGACCCGGGCGGGCTGACGGGGACAAGCAACGGCAACGCCATACAGGTCCTGCTGATCCTGGTCATGGGCGCCTGCCTCATCGGTGTGGCGAACGCCGTCAGGGAACTGGTCAAGGAACGCCCGATCTACAACAGGGAACGAGCGGCCGGCCTGTCGCCTGGTGCCTACCTGGCGTCCAAGCTCGCGGTCCTCGGCCTGGTCAGCGCGGTGCAGGCGGTCGTGCTCGTGTTGATCGGCCTGGCCGGAAGGCCGCTGCCCAGGCACGGGGCCGTCCTGACGGGCGCTCCGCTACCTGAGCTCATGCTGGGGATCGCCGTGCTCGCGATCGCGTCGATGACGGCCGGCCTGCTGATCTCGGCGGTGGTCAATTCCTCGGACAAGACGATGCCGCTGCTGGTGGTGACGGTGCTGGCCGAGGTGGTGCTCAGCGGCGGAGTCTTCCGCCTTAACGGCATGGCCGGCCTCGGACAGCTGGCCTGGCTCTCACCCTCCCGCTGGGGCTTCGGCGCGGCCGCCTCCACCGTCAACCTGAACCAGGTCACGCCGCCGCCTCCGGGTAACACGCCTGATCCGCTGTGGCAGCACAGTGCGCACATCTGGCTCTTTGACATGGCGATGCAGCTGGCGCTCACCGCGATTCTGGCCGTGCTGACCTGGTGGCGCCTGCACCGGGCCAGCCCCGGTGTCCGCCGCTAACCTGGTAACGACAGGAAGCCGGGCTAGGCCGCTTCCGTGACACGGCAAGGAGTGCAGAGATGGCCGAGGTAGTGCTCTTCCATCACGCGCAGGGACTGACCCCGGGCGTCGTTGCCTTCGCCGACGAGCTGCGCCGGGCCGGCCACACCGTCCACACGCCCGACCTGTTCGAGGGCCGCACCTTCGGCACCCTGGAGGAGGGGATGCGTTATGCCCAGGAGATCGGCGTTCCCGACGAGGTGATCAGGCGCGGTGAGCAGGCTGTCGAGGATCTGCCCGCCGGGCTGGTGTACGCCGGCTTCTCGCTCGGCGTGCTCCCGGCCCAGAAGCTGGCGCAGACGCGGCCGGGCGCGCGGGGGGCGCTGCTCTTCTATTCTTGCGTTCCGGCCGGGGCGTTCGGCGCCTGGCCCGACGGGGTGCCTGTGCAGGTGCACGGTATGGACGCCGACCCGATCTTCGTCGGCGAAGGCGACATCGACGCCGCCCGCGAGCTCGTCGAGCAGGCCAAGGACGCGGAGCTGTTCCTCTACCCCGGTGACCAGCACTACTTCGCCGACAGCTCGCTGCCGTCCTACGACGCGGAGGCCACCACCCTGGCGATCCAGCGGGTCCTGAACTTCCTCCGCTAACTGAGGGTTGAACAGCGCGGTAGCCCCGCCGGCCTGCCAGAGTACCCGCGGGTTCGTGCTGGAGTAGTAGACCAGGGCCGGCGCCATCGCCAGTCCGAGCAGCACGCCGAACCCGGCCAGCAGGCCGACCGTCAGCCCCCCGGAGCGCCGGATCGTGAAGTTCATGCTGATCAGGCAGGCAAATGCCGCGATGAACGCCACGATGGCCCAGCCCGGCGAGAGGTTACGGCCCAGATAGCAGCCCAGCGCGAAGAACCCGGCCGTGGCCGCGACATATCCCATCGTCTGCCCGAACAGGCTATGAGTCTGATCGCGGCTTACCACCCCGGCTCCGCCGTACCCGAGGTACTCGCTCATGGTGCTCCTTCCCGTCCTGCTTTTGAATGCAGGGCCTGGTCCTGCGTATCCTCACGCGTGACAGGCAGTTACCGGCGGCGATGGGCGCTACATGGTGAACGAAGGTGGGCGTGGCCCGGTCACGGTCTTCGGCCCGGACTTCCCTTTCCCGTTCGACGACTGGATCTCGCACCCGGCCGGCCTGGGCTCCATCCCGGCCGAACGACACGGCGAAGAGGTCGCCGTCATCGGCGCGGGCATCTCCGGGCTGGTCGCGGCGTACGAGCTGATGCGGCTCGGCATCAAGCCGGTGGTCTACGAGGCCTCGCGGATGGGCGGGCGGTTGCGTTCGCAGCCGTTCGAGGGAGCCGAGGGCGTGATCGCCGAATTGGGCGGGATGCGTTTTCCTGTCTCGTCGACGTCCTTCTACCACTACGTCGACATGCTGGGCTTGCCGACCCGGCCGTTCCCCAACCCGCTGACCGAGACAGCCGGAAGCACGGTCATCGACCTGGAGGGCGTCACCCACTACGCCCGCACGCTTGAGGATCTTCCTGCGCTGTTCACCGAGGTTGCGCAGGCGTGGGCGCGGGCCCTGGAAGACGTGCGCTTCACCGAGATCCAGGACGCGATCCGGGCCCGTGACGTCGCCGCGCTGAAGTCGTTGTGGAACGATCTGGTGCCCCGCTGGGATGACCGCACGTTCTACGACTTCGTGGCCACCTCGAAGGCGTTCTCCGCGCTGTCGTTTCACCACCGCGAGATCTTCGGCCATGTCGGGTTCGGCACCGGCGGCTGGGACTCGGACTTTCCGAACTCCATGCTGGAGATTTTCCGGGTCGTGATGACCGGCTGTGACGAGAACCAGCGTCTGGTGGTCGGCGGCGCCGAGCAGGTTCCCCGCGGGATCTGGCGGCACCGTGCGTCCAGGCCCGACTACTGGGCGCCAGGGACCTCGCTGGCCGCGCTGCACTCCGGGGCACCCCGGGCGGCCGTCGCGCGGATCGCCCGGGATGGCGACGGCCAGATCGCGGTCACCGACGCCTGGGGCGGCACCCGCCGGTACGCGGTCGCGCTGATCACCTGCCAGAGCTGGCTGCTCACCACGCAGATCGACTGCGAGGAGTCGCTGTTCTCCCAGAAGATCTGGGCGGCCCTGGACCGCACTCGTTACATGCAGTCCTCCAAGACCTTCGTGATGGTCGACCGGCCGTTCTGGCAGGACACCGACCCGCGCACCGGCCGCGACCTCATGAGCATGACGCTGACCGACCGGCTGACCCGCGGCACCTACCTGTTCGACAACGGTCCCGGCCAGCCGGGCGTGATCTGCCTGACGTACTCCTGGATGAGCGACGCGCTGAAGATGCTGCCCGAGCCGGCCGAGCGCCGGGTCCACCTCGCGCTCAACGCCCTGGGCAAGATTTATCCCGGCCTCGACATCGCCAGTCACATCATCGGTGATCCGATCACCGTGTCCTGGGAGGCCGACCGGCACTTCCTCGGGGCGTTCAAGGGAGCGCTGCCCGGGCACTACCGGTACAACCACCGCATGTACTCCCACTTCATGCAAGATCGCATGCGGCCGGAACAGCGGGGCATCTTCATCGCAGGCGACGACGTCTCCTGGACCCCCGCGTGGGCCGAGGGCGCGGTCCAGACCAGCCTGAACGCGGTCTGGGGGATCATGCATCACCTCGGCGGGAGGACTCACCCCGACAACCCGGGCCCCGGGGACGTCTTCGCCGACATCGGCCCGGTCGAATTGCCCGACTGAGCCCGGGCTAGGGCGCGTACTGCCCGATGACCAGGGAGACGGGGCTGTGCTGGGGCGTGAGCACCGCGATGGCCGGCCAGCTGGCCCCGGGGCGCCACGAGGCCAGCTGCACCTTGGTCGTGAAGTTCAGCTCGGCCACCAGGCTGTCGCTGTCGGCGGGCCAGCCGAAGCCGGCCAGGGCATCGCTGCTGACCCAGGTGTGTGGCACGACCGTCAGGCGGCCGCTGGTCATGGACTCCAGCTCCAGCTGCACCGCCCGTGCGCCGGCGGATGAGTCGTCGCTGAAACCCACCTGGACCGCCAGGAAACGACCGTCTGGGCTGAAGGCCGCGTTGGCTAGCGTGCTCGCCTCGGGTAGCTCGGCCGATACCTGCCGGCCGGTGGCCAGATTCAGCACTTGCAGACGGCAACGCGCGACACACGGCGGCGCCCAGGCGATCTGGGTGGCGCTCGCCGCGATGACCCCGGTCAGGGTGCGACCGGACCGCGGAGCGGCTGGATCCCACAACGTGTCGGCCGTCGCCCCCGGCCGCTGGGTCACCGGTGCCAGCAGCAGGCCGCGGTCGGTCCCCTGCTCGATCAGGTACCCGGCCGGCAGCCTGAGCTGCGGCCCGAGCGGCCGGCCAGCGATGCTGACCTCCCGCGCCGTGCCCGCGGCCGTGCGCGGATCGGCACCTGGCGGATAGCTGGTCAGCCACAACGCGCCCGCGGTGCCCGGGGCGACCACGTCCGCCCGCCCGGCCTGGGTCACCGACTGCCCGTGATCGGGCAGGAAGTAAACGGCCCGCGCACCAGCGCAACTGCCGCACACGGCCTGGGTACCCGGCGCGGCCTGCACCGCCCATCCGCCCGTCGCGCGGATGAACTGGTAACCGGACGGCTGGGCCGGCAGGCCGCCGATCGGCGCCACCTGGCCGGTGGCCGGCCAGAACCACTCCGGCCGTTCCCCGGTCGCCAGCAGCCGAAGGCCTCCAGGCCAGGACAAAGTCGGACCAATGATCCCGTCGGGTTCCGCCGCTATCCCCGAGTCACCCGAAACTGAGCCACCGGAAACCGAGCCACCGGAAACCGAGCCGCCGGAAACCGAGCCGCCGGACACCGCCAGCGGGGGAGACGCGGTAGCGGCCGCCCGGGCCGGCCGAGGATGTGACCGCGGCAGGTAATGCACAATCGCCACTGCCACCACCACCACGAGCACGGCGCCCACCGCCAGCCGACGCGGCCACGGCCCGGCCTCACGCCCCTCGCCCTGGCTCAAGATGTCAGGCAAACCCACTCCCGCCCCGTCCTTGCCACCATACCCCGCCCCCGTGATCACGAAGACTTCACAGTCTGTGCAGACTGTGAAGTCTTCGTGATCAAGAAAATCTGTTAGGAGCTGCGCTTCCAGGCGACGCTGAAGGCGTTACCGCTGCCGTTGAGCGCTCCAGGCTGAGCCTTGACGTTGCCGGACGAATCGACCATGGTGATCTCGTCGTCGGTGAAGGAGGAAATCACGCCAGAGGTCGAGCCCTCCGTCACGGTCGCGCCCGACTCGGTCCAGGTGCCGAAATTGGTCAGCGGGTAGACACCTGACGATCCGCTTGGCGCTTCCGCGATCCACTCGGCGCTGCTGTTCGCGCAGCTGGAACAGCTCTGGGTGGTGGTGAAGCTATTGGCCGTGTGGGTGGAATCGGTGACCTTGAGCGTGTAGCTTGTGCCGCTCCTGACCACCGAGGCGCTGATGCTGTCTCCCGCTCGCAGGGACTCGCCGACCACCTGGATGTCGTTGGTCGGGTACATCTCCCACCAGGTGTACTGGTAGGCGGTGCCGAAGTAGCATTCGATGAGCGTGCCGTCCTGTTCCACCGAGTCGCTGCTGTAGCCGTCGATGCCGACCCAGAAGGCGGCCAGGGACGTCGTGCGGCCACTACAGCTGCCCGAGGGTTCTGTCCAGTTGCCGGCGACCTTGCTGAAGCCGCTGCCGGTGTCCGCGTAACCTGACCAGTTGCCGCTTTGCACTTGGGTGAGGCCCTTGATCTGATGGACGCCGGGGACCCGCTGGTCGCTGGCGTGCTGACCGATCGAGAGCTGCTTGATCGCGGCGCGGGCGATCGCGGCCGCGCTGGCCGCAGGGGAAGCGGAGGTGCTGGCGTCCGCGGCCGAGCCGAACCATGTCAGCATGCCCAGCGCCGGCAGGAGGGCCATCAGGGGGTAGAGCAGGAACCTGGGGAGACGATGCATGGTGATGTTGCCTCTCGCGCAAGGCGGCCCTGTGTAGCCGCTCGTGCTCTGATAGTAACTTTCACCATTTTTGCCATCAATAAATTGATGGGCTTGTTTTTATCCTGTCGAGTTCCTGCTCACCGATGCTCTTCTGGTCCTCCTGCGTTGGCGCGACCTGTCATTGATAGATGTAGCTGCCCGGAGCTGGCTCTATTGCCGGGAAGCGGGGGCTGCCGAGGGACTGAGGTGCCGCGACCTGCTCGCCGGAGCGTTCGGCCAGCCAGCCCACCCAGTGCTCCCACCAGGAGCCCTCGTGCCGCTGAGCGCCCGCCAGCCACTGCTCGGCATCGGGCGGTGTCTCCGGATTGACGAAGTACCCGAGCCCGCGGTGCTTCGGATCGGCCACCACGGTCTGGATGTGGCCGCTTGAGCACAGGACGAACTCAGAATGACCGGAGACCATCTGGGTGGACCGGTAACTGGTGCGCCACGGCGTGATGTGGTCGGTCATCCCCGCCGCCACGTACGTGTCGCAGCTGATGCGTGAGATGTCGATCGGCGTGCCGAGGATCGTCATACCGCCTGGGTGCACCATCTGGTTGTCTTCCACCAGGTCGAGCAGCTGATGATGGAAGGCGGAGCTTAGCCTGGTCGTGTCCGCGTTCCAGGCGAGGATGTCGAAGGCCGGAGGGTTCTGACCGAGCAGGTAATTGTTCACCCAGTAGTTCCACACCAGATCGTTCGGCCGCAGCCAGGCGAACATGTTCGCCGTCCTCCAGCCGTCCATCACCCCGCTGCGCAGCGACACCTTCCTGGCCAGCGCGAGCGACTTCGGCGTCGCGAACAGGAACATCCGTCCATCAGAGTCGGTGTCGAGCACGGTGACGCTCATCGTCGCGGAGTTGATGCGATGGTCCCCGGCCACGGCGAGGTGCGCCTGCGCGAGCGCGAGCGTCATTCCGCCCAGGCAAGCGCCCATGGTGTTCACATCCGGCGAACCGGAAACCTCGCGGACCACGTCGATGGCGTCGATCGTCGCCTGCACGTAGGTGTCGAAGGTCCAGTCGCGCTGCTCCCCTGTCGGGTTGCGCCAGCTGATCCCGTACACAGCGATGCCCTGCTTGAGCAGGTATTCGTACAGGCTGCGGCCAGGTGCGAGGTCGAGAGCATAGTACTTGTTCACCTGCGGAGGCACCACGAGCATGGGCCGCTGGTAGGTGACGTCGCTTTGCGGCGTGTACTGCATCAGCTCGAGAACCTCGTTACGGAAGATCACCGCACCGGGCGTCGCGGCGATGTTTTCGCCGAGCTTGAACGGCGTGCGGTCGACCATCGTCGGCATGCCGTGGTTGTGCCGAACGTCGCCGGCCAAGTTGGCGAGCCCCTTGCGGACGCTGCCGCCGTTGGTGTCGAAGGCCCGCTTGATGGCCGCGGGGTTGCCCATGAAGAAGTTGGTCGGCGCCAGGGACTCCCTGAGCAACATCAGCGCAAAGCGCACCCGCTCGCCGTTCATGCCCTCGATGCCGAGGTCATCGACGTAGCTGTCGGCCGCTGACCCGAGGCTGAGATACGCCTGCATCGTCGCACGGAAAAGGATGTTCTCGCGCCACGCTTGATCGGCGAAGCGCTTGTCCCCCTTCTCCGGCGCGACCTGCGACTTACCGAGCCCGATCCGCAGCAGCTCCCCGCCGGTCTCTGGCGCATTCCGCAGCAGCGCCTGCGGCTGCCGCACCGCCTGCTGGCCGAGAAACCGCAGTGCGCCCGTCGCCAGGCGGAGGCCGAAACCGCCGAACGGGATCGACGGCGTCGACGGGCTCGGCTCCGGGACAGCCTTAGCGGCCGCGGGCCGCTGAGCTGTCTTCTCCGCAGGGGCTTCGCCCTGGCCAGGCTTCTTGGTCGGCGGGACGGCCGCCGACGACCGTGCCGCAGATGGCCGTGCCGCGGACGGACGGCCGTTGGACGTGTTCTTGGTCAGCGGCGCCTTGCCGCTCGGGGTCGTCATGACAGACGCTCCACAACCATAGCCATGCCCTGTCCGCCGCCGACGCACATCGTTTCCAGCCCGATCGCCTGATCGCGGGTGCGCAGGTCGTTCAGCAGCGTGGCCAGGATGCGGACCCCGGTCATGCCGAACGGGTGGCCGAGGGCGATGGCGCCGCCGTGCGGGTTCAGCTTGTCGCTGAACGGGTCGACGCCGATTCCCCTGGCCGACGGGATGACCTGCGCCGCGAATGCCTCATTGATTTCCACCACGTCAACGTCGTCGATGGTCATCCCGGCCCGGCTTAGCGCCTGCCGGCTTGACTCGATCGGGCCCAGGCCCATCATCTCAGGCTCGAGCGAGGTGACGCCGGTGGAGACGATGCGGGCGATGGGCGTGATACCGAGTTGATCGGCGCGTGCCCGCGACATGACCACGGCCGCCGCCGCACCGTCGTTGAGCGGACAGGAGTTTCCGGCCGTCACCCGGCCGTCCTCGCGGAACACCGGCTTCAGCGTAGCTAGCCTCTCCAGCGTGGTGTCCGCCCTGGGCCCGTCGTCGGTGGTCATCGTCAGCCCGGAGTGCAGCGTCACCGGAATGATCTCCCGGGCGAATACCCCGTCCTTGGAGGCCAGGACCGCGCGCTGCTGGCTCTGCAGGGCGTACTGGTCCATCTCCTCGCGCGTGACGTTGTACTTGTCGGCCACGTTCTCGGCCGTCTCACCCATGCTCATGAAGACATCGGGGAAGCCTTCTGAGTTGCCAGGCAGCAGCCGGGGGTTGCGCGTTTCTTCCTGGTCGGTGACCAGGTTGACCGGCGCGCGGGTGCTCGACTCCACGCCGGCGCACACGAACGCGGAGCCCTCGTCCGCCTTGATGGCGTGGAATGCCATCCGGACGGCCTGCAGCGAGGACGAGCAGTAGCGGTTGACCGTCGTGCCCGGAGCGCCGACCCCGGCCAGGATGCTGACGATCCGGCCCAGGTTGTGCCCCTGCTCGCCGCCGGGAACGGCGCAGCCGCAGATCAGGTCGTCGATCTGGCCGCGGTCTAGTTGCGGGACACTCTTGAGCACCTCATCCACCACATAGGCAGCTAGGTCGTCGGGCCGCTCCTCGATGAGCGAGCCTTTTCTGGCCCGGCCGATCGGGGTCCGGCCGATAGCGACGATAACGACTTCTGACATAACGCCCTCCTAAAGGGATATGGGAATTACTACGTGGCCTCATGCGCCTTGGGTGGCTCATCGCTGACCATGACGGGCAGGCTGCCTTCGGCGTACCGGGCCCGCAAAAGCTTCTTGTCGTGCTTGCCCACGCTGGTGCGAGGCACCTGGTCCACGAACGCCCACTGTTCCGGCAGCCACCACTTCACGACCCGGGTGGCCAGGTACGCGCGCAGTTCCTCGGCGTCCACCGACTGGCCAGGGACAAGGACCACGCAGGCCAGCGGCCGCTCACCCCACCGGTCGTCGGCCGCGGCGATGACCGCGGCCTCGTGCACGGCCGGGTGGGTCAGGATGGCAGCCTCCAGCTCCAGCGTGGAGATCCATTCACCGCCCGACTTGACGACATCCTTGGCCCGGTCGCTGATCGTGATGTACCCCTTGGCGTCGATCCGGCCGACGTCGCCGGTGCGCAGCCAGCCGTCGCGGAACTTGGCCGATGCCGGGTCCCGGTAGTAGGCGCCCGTCACCCATGGCCCGCGCACCTCGATCTCGCCTGTGGACTGCCCGTCGCGCGGCAGCACCTTGCCAGCGTCGTCCACGACCTGGGCTTCCACGCCGCCGACGGCGCGTCCCGCGGTGGCCCGGTAGTCCATCGCGCGGTCCGCCGGGACGTGCTTGGGCGGATGGGCCAGTGATGCCACCGGGCTTGTCTCGGTCAGGCCCCAGCCCTGGACGACGCACACGCCGAATCGCTGCTCGTAGGTCTCGATCAGGCGGCGCGGGACGGCGGCACCCCCGGCCAAGATCATGCGCAGTGATGAGAGGTCGACGGCCGCCGGATCCAGGCCGAGAACGTCGTACCATACGGTCGGAACGGCTGTGGCCAGAGTGGCCCGCTCCTGCGCGATGAACCGGGCTAGCGGCTCTGCCTGCGTGAACCGGTTCGGAAGCAGCAGGTCAGCCCCGACGAGCCAGGCGGCGTAGGGCATCCCCCACGCGTTGCCGTGGAACATGGGCACGACAGGCAGCAGGCGGTCGTGCTGGCTGAGCCCGAGGGCCTCACCGGAGCACAGGCCCAGGGAGTGCAGGAACGTCGAGCGGTGGCTGTAGACGACGCCCTTCGGCTGGTCGGTGGTCCCGCTGGTGTAGCACATCGCGGCGGCCGCGGTCTCCTCGATCTCCGGCCACGGGTATCCCGGCTGTTCCGCGGCGAGCAATTCCTCGTAGTCGATGTGCTCGGGCAGTTCGGACCGGTCGCCCTGGCCGTAAACGATGAGGTGCCTGATCGTCTTGAGGTCATCCCCGCCGGCCGCCAGGACCGGGGCGAGGACCGGCGCCAGGCTGGCGTCGGCGAGTATCACGGAGTCCTCGGCATGGCCGATGATGAAGCGGATCTGCTCCGTCGACAGCCGGATGTTGATGGTGTGCATCACCGCGCCCATGCCGGGAATGGCGAAATACGCCTCCTGGTGCTCCTGGGTGTTCCAAGCGAAGGTGGCGACCCGGTCGCCTGGCTCGACACCGAGGCGGCGCAGGCCGGCCGCCAACTGCTCTGCGCGGTCCGCCAATGCCCCGAACGTGATGCGGCGCACCCCGTCGGCCTCGTTGGTGACGACCTCGCTGTCGGCGTATGTAGTCCGGCCGTGCTCGAAGATGTGCCTGACCGTGAGCGGAAAGTTCATCATCGTACTGCGCATGGCTAGCCTCCTGAGACTTGCGTTTGCCGACCTGCCCAGTGCGGTTCGCGCAGGTCGCGCTTGAGGATCTTGCCTGCTGCCGACTTGGGCAGCGGCTCGGTGCGCAGCTCGACGCACCTGGGTACCTTGTACCGGGCGATCCGCTCGCGGCAGTGCGCGACCAGCTCGTCCGCTGTCACCTGCGCCTGGCCGAATACGACCGCGTAGACCGCCTCTCCCCAATGCGGGTCCGGAACGCCGAAGACGGCGACCTCCTCGACCGCGTGATGGGTGGCCAGCGCGTTCTCCACCTCGGTGGAGTAGATGTTCTCGCCGCCGCTGACGATCATGTCCCTGGCCCGGTCGACCAGGTAGATGTGGGAGGTCTCGTCCTGGTACCCGAGGTCACCGGTCAGGTACCAGTCGGCGCGCATGACCTCAGCCGTCTTCTCTGGTTTCTGCCAGTAGCCGGCCATCACGCTGGGGCTGCGCACGGCGATCTCGCCGACCTCGCCCGGCGCCACGTCAGCCTCGGATTTGTCCATGATCCGCACCTCGACGCCCACGGCGGGCTGCCCGCACGAGCGAATCAGCGGGGTGTCGAGCAGACGCTCCTCGTGCGGCAGCAGCGTGGTGATCGGTGTCGTTTCTGTCGTGCCGTACACGTGCAGCATCTCGGCACCGGGGAAGGCCCGTCTGGTCCGCTTCAGCGTCTCGGCGGAAATGGGCGACGCGCCGTGGCTCAGGTACCGCAGCGAGCTGACGTTCCGTGGCCGGGCGAGCTGTGCGCTTGTGGTCGCGGCGAGCATGGTGGGAACGAGCAGCGTGTGCGTAACCGCCTCGCGTTCGATGAGGTCGACCGCCATATCGGGGTCGAACCTGGGCATGATGACGTGGGTCCCGCCGGCCCAGACGGTGGCCAGCGTGGCGATGACTCCGCCTGTGTGGAACATCGGGGAGGGCACGAGCCACCGGGTCTGCTGGTCAAAGGGCCAGGTAGCCATGAAATTCAGCGCGCTGGACAGCAGGCTCCGGTGAGTGTGCATCGCGCCTTTCGCCGCCCCCGTGGTACCGGAGGTGTAGAACAAGACGGCCAGGTCGTTCTCGGTTACCCCGTCCCCTAGAGGCACTTCGTCCGCCGCGGCGATCAGCTCCTCGTAGTCATCCGGCATCGTCAGCACCTGCTTGACGTCCGCGGCACCGGGGTAGTCGGCGTCGGCGAACAGCACGCTGACCCCGGCGTCCGCCAAGATGGCGCGCATCTCCGCGGGGGCCAGCCGCGAGTTGACCGGGACCAGCACGTAACCCGCGGCCGGCAGCCCGAGGTAGAGCTCGAGGTAGCGGTCAGAGTTGAGTGCGATTACCCCGACGCGGTCGTGCGGCGCCACGCCGAGCGCGCGCATCGCGCCGGCCAGGCGGCGGCATCGCGAGCCAAACTCGGCATAGGTACGACGCCGGTCCTGGCACACAACGGCAGAAGATCCGGCGGCGACGCTGAGAGCCCGGCTGAGCGGCTGAGCGAATGTGTACATCGGGCTCGCTTCCAAACGCAAGAGCAGGCAGCCTCTTCTTTCTCGCCTGAAATCAGAGACTGTTGATACACGGCACGTTACCGATCAGCCAGCCGGGTGTAATGGCCGAAGGTCCCGTGGCTAACGGCCGGAGGTCTGTATGTCCGCATAATTGGCATCATGAGCACGCTCTTGTTACCGTGCACACAGATAAGTTCTGCAGCTGAGCGCCACTAGATATGAGCAGGCTGGCGGGCTCAGCCCTCGGGTCTGAAACCTGCGGGAGGGTTCCGATGTCAGCGTTCACGTCAACCGAGCCAGTCAGGGACGAGCAGCTCAGCATCAGGGGGTTGCGGATCCACGCTCAGATCAGGGGAGAAGGCGAGCCGCTGCTGCTGTTCTCCGGCATCTGGGGCGAGGCGGGCTTGTGGGAACAACTGCTTCCCTATCTGGACGGATTCCAGACCATCGCCTTCGACCCGCCGGGTATCGGCCGCTCGCAGATGCCGATCTTCCCGCTGACCATGTGGGGGCTAGCCGGCTTCGGGGCCGCGGTACTCGACGAACTCGGCGTCCAGTCCGCCCACGTGCTCGGCGCCTCGTTTGGTGGCGCGGTCGCACAGCAGATGGCGTTCTCGTATCCGAGCCGGGTTCGCCGGCTGGTGCTGGCGTCGACATCCTTCGGCGGTTTCGCCAAACCCGGCAGCCCGCAAGCTTTTTGGCATTTCATCCACCCGGGTAGCTACCATCCGGAACGTCTGGCAAAAGTGGCCGGCGCCATGTTCGGCGGTCGGCTGCGCACCGAGCCGGAGATTCTCCGCTCGATGCACATCCGGCGGCCGACCGATCCGGTGGCCGCCTTGTACCGGATGGCCCCGCTTTTCGGCTGGACGAGCCTGCCGTGGCTGTGGGCCATCGGCCAGCCCGCACTCGTCATCGCCGGCGACGACGATCCGGTCACTCCGCTGGTGAACCACCGGATCATCGCCTCGCTGATGCCGCGGGCCACGCTGCACACGGTCCGGGGCGGCGGGCACCTCGTGCTGCTCGATAGCGCTCACCAAGTAGGTCCGTTGATCTCCAGCTTCCTCCGGGACGACCTACCTCACCCACCCCCGCGGGGGTCCAATACCAGGGTGCGCTTACCAGGGGAGCGGGCCGTGGGCGCCGATGTAGCTTCCGGTTGGTCCGTCCGGGCCGACCTGCGCCATCCGGACGATGATCTCGGCGCCCTCCTCGACGGTCTGCGTGCCGGTGTTCCCGTTCAGGTCGGTCGCGGTGAAGCCTGGCTCGACCGCGTTGATGCGCATATCAGGGAACGCCTTGGCGTACTGCACGGTGATCATGTTGACCGCGGCCTTCGATGCCGGGTAGGCGACCCCCGGGTAGGCGTACGGCGGGGTACCGGGAGTGGTGACGCGGGTCAGCGAGGCCAGCCCGCTACTGACGTTGACCACGACCGGGGCGGCCGACTTCCGCAGCAGCGGCAGGAACGCGTGCGTGACACGCACCACGCCGAAGACGTTCGTCTCGAACAGCGACTGCATCAGGTCGGCGGTGATCTCCGCGGCGCCGACCACCGCATTCCCCTCGATGCGCATTTCGATGCCGGCGTTGTTGACCAGCACGTCCAGCCCGCCGTCAACTTCGATGGTCTTCGCCGCCGCGGCGACGGACGCGTCGTCGGTGACGTCGATGAGGACCATCCGCGCGCCCAGTTGCCCGGCGGCCTGGCGGCCGCGTTCGGCGTCCCTGCTGCCGACGTAGACGGTATGGCCCGCGGCGATGAGCCGTCGGGCGGTCTCGAAGCCGAGCCCCTTGTTCGCTCCGGTGATCAGCGTTGTCGTCATACCCCGACACTAGGGTCTAGAGCGTGCTCGAAGTCAAGGCACAGGTCCCGGCTCAGAAGAGAGTCGGCGGTCCGGCGGGAATCGGCGCTGAGAGCGGCTCGACCTCAGGTACCCGGGCTCGTACATCGTGGTGGAATCGGCGTGCCAGTTCGAGCGCCCCGACGTTGTCGGGCGTATGAAGGAAAACGGTCGGGGAACGGCCCTCCCGCAGCCAGCCGGCCACTGCGTCGAGCCAGTGCTGCCATCCCGCGATGGTACGTGCCGGGTCATCCCGGCCGATGTAGCGGACGATGGGGTAGGACGTGAGGGCCCGTGACCGGCGGGGCAGGCGTGGCTTCCTCGTCCACGCCTCCCGTTCGGCGTCGCTTACCGGAGGGCTCCCGAACAGGACGGTGGTGTCGAAGGTCACCCATTCGGCGCCGACCTCACCGAGAGCCCTCTCGAGCTGTTGCCTCGATCGCGGGTCCTCGAAGAACGCGCGGTGCCGTACCTCGACGCAGTACCGGTACTCCTGCGGGAGACGGCGCAGGAAACCGGTGAGAGCGCTGAGGTCGGCGGGGCTGAAGGACGGCGGCAGCTGAATCCAGAGGGCGTGGGCACGCCGCCCGAGAGGTTCGATCGCGGCCAGGAAGGCGCGGAACGGGTCGCCGACCTCGGCGAGGCGCCGCTCATGGGTGATCGGTTTCGGCAGTTTGAGGACGAACCGAAAGTCATCGCTGGTCTGCGCGGCCCACGATCTCACCGTATCCAGGGCTGGCGTCGCGTAAAAGGTCGTATTGCCCTCCACAGCGTTGCACCAGGTCGCGTAGGCGCGGAGGCGGTCACGCGGTGACAGTGATCCAGGCAGGTAACGGCCTTGCCAGGGTGCGTAACTCCACATCGCGCATCCGACGTGGAGTTTCATGGCCCCGAGGGTATCGGAGCCAGGAGTGGAGTAAAGCTGACCTACCCGTAAGTAGGATGCTGTGGCCAGCCAGGCGGGGAATCTTCCCAGTCTTCCTGGCGCCCATACGGGGTGAGGTCGAGAATGTTGTTGACGAACAAGAGCCGGTCCACGCCGCGAGCGGTGGTGCAGTAGGTCCGGTAGACGTCCTCGCCCTGGCGCAGGAACACGCTGAGCATGAAGCCGCCATCCGCGCCGCAGTCGCCGGCAAACGTCGTGCCGCGTGACGACACGAACGGCATGGTCCAGCCCATTCGCGCCTTGTAGGCCTCGATCTGGGCGAGCGGCATGTTGGACACTGTCGCCCAGCTGACACCGCAGTCGGCCAGCGTGGCCAGTCCGACGACGTTGTTGGTGAAGTGGGTGCAGCCCGGGCAGTAGTCGTCCGGCCCGTTGTCCATGAACTGGTAGACGACGAGCTGCTGCTGTCCGGCGAACAGGTCGAGCAGCGTCTTCTGGCCGGCTGACGTGTCGAACACGTACCTGGTGTTGTCGAACTTGACCATCGGGAGCCGGCGGCGACGCGCGGCGAGTGCGTCAAGCGCGCGAGTGGCTTCCTTCTCGGCCTTGACTAGCTCGTCGCGATCTTGCTGCCATTTCTCAGCTGACACGATCTCCGGCGCACCGGTCATCTTCACTCCTTTTACCGTCGGCGATCTGCGATTGAAGCACTTCGGACCAGCGGCGCTGCCTCGTGGCGGGAGGTGCTCATACCCGGTAAGACGCCTCGGCGCTACCGAACTCATCGGTGCGTCCTCCTCCGCGGGCCAGGTCGTCGCCATTCACGAGCGTGAGACGGCCTAGGCGCCGCAGGGTGTACCGGGCCAGCTGAGGCGTCTGGCTTGCCTGGCGGCTTGGTACGGTGACCATCGTGGGCAGCGTCGAGGAAACGGTGGTCAGCGACCTGGTGCCAGGCGGGGTGCTGCGTGCCGCGATCAACCTGGGCAACCCGGTCCTGGCGCAGGGCACGGCGGCGGCGCCGACCGGGGTGACAGCAGACATCGCGCGTGAACTCGGGGCGCGGCTCGGGGTTCCGGTGGACCTGGTCGGTTGTGCCGCTGCCAGGGAGAGCTTCGAGGCGATGCTGCGGGGACGCGCGGACATCTGCTTCCTGGCCATCGAGCCGGCCCGGGCGGCCGAGGTCGCTTTCACCGCGCCGTACGTGGTGATCGAGGGGGTCTACGTCGTCTCGGAGGACTCCGGCTTCACCGCGCTCGCCGACGTCGATCGTGAGCATGTGCGCATCGGCGTCAAGGAGGGGTCGGCGTATGACCTGTTCCTGTCCCGTACTCTCCGGCATGCCACCGTGGTGCGCGCGCCGGACGGGATCGGCGTGTTCCGCGAGCAGGGCCTAGAGGCCGGCGCCGGCATCAGGCAGGTGGTCAGCGACTTTGCTGCCCGCAATCGCGGGTTCCGCGTGATCGGCGAGCGGTTCATGCAGATCCGGCAGGCCGTAGGGGTTACCCGGACCCATGCCCCGGGGACGGTCCGGTTCCTCGCGGCGGTCATCGAGGAACTGAAAGCCAGCGGTTTCATCAGCGACGCGCTGAGGCGCTCCGGGCAGGACAGTTCCCTCGTGGCGCCGTCCGAGCGGCCGGCTTGAACCGCTACTCCTCCCGGCGTGGGCCGGGACCGCCCGCGACGGGGCCGCCGCGTTCGCCTGGGCGGTCGTTCCCGGCAGCTACCTGATCATCTCCATCGGTTCCGGCGACCCGTCCCAGGGGGGCGAACTTCACCTGGGAGTACATCGCCGCGACCTGAAGGTGCCCACGACCACCTTCATCGGCGTAGCCCGCCGGCCGTGAGGCTCAGCTGGGCTGGGGCACGATCCGGATGTACGGCTTGGGCTGCTTCCACTCCCCGAAGAGCTCCTTGGCCTGGTCGTTGGAGACCGAGCCGGCGATGATGACGTCATCGCCCTGCTTCCAGTTGGCCGGCGTGGCCACCTTGTGCTTGGCGGTGAGCTGAAGCGAGTCGATGACCCGCAGCACCTCGTCGAAGTTGCGCCCGGTCGTCATCGGGTACACCAGGACCAGCTTGATCTTCTTGTCCGGGCCTATCACGAACACATTCCGCACCGTCTGGTTATCCGCGGGCGTGCGCGACTTGGCGTCGCCCGAGACGTCGGCCGGCAGCATCCCGTACAGCTTGGCCACCTTGAAGTCCTGGTCGGCGATGAGCGGGTAGTTGGGCGCCGTGCCCTGGGTCTCGGCGATGTCGGCGGCCCACCGCTCGTGGTCTCCGGTGGAATCGACCGACAGGCCGATGATCTTCACGCCGCGCAGGTCGAACTCCGGCTTGATCTTGGCCATGTAGCCGAGCTCGGTGGTGCAGATCGGGGTGAAGTCCTTGGGGTGCGAGAACAGGACAGCCCAGGAATCCCCGAGCCAGTCGTAGAAGCTGATCGGCCCTTCACTCGTCTCCGCTTCGAAGTCCGGAGCGGTATCGCCGATGGTCAGTGGCATGGTCTTCCTCTCTTGGAAACGCAGACCGTGCTTAGCGAGGCTGCGGTCTCCGGTAATCTACGACAGTATCGGTAGGTTATGCGGCCTGGGGTCACGAAGAGGGCCAAGCAGGCGGGCATGAGGCAGTTAAGATCGCCCTCGTGAAGCGTGCGATCGATGTCGGGCTGTTCGGTGAGCTGGCCGACCCGCGGGTGGTGGCCCGGCTGGCTGCCCGCGCCGAGGAGCGGGGCTGGGACGGCTTTTTCGTCTGGGATCACATCGCCTACCGGGCGCCGGTGCGGGCGGTGGCCGACCCGTGGGTGGCCTTGGCCGCGGTGGCCTGCGCCACGTCCCGGGTGCGGATCGGTGCGCTGGTCACCCCGCTGTCCCGTCGCCGGGTGCACAAGGTGGCCAGGGAGACCGCCACGCTGGACCTGCTCAGCTCCGGCCGGCTCATTTTCGGGGCTGGCCTCGGCAGCACGCGGAACAACGAGCTGGAGCCGTTCGGGGAGGTGACCGACCCACATGAGCGTGCCCGCTTGCTCGACCAGGGGCTGGACGCTCTGGCCAGGTACTGGGCTGGGGAGTTCGAGCCGGTCCCGGTGCAGCGGCCCAGGCCCCCGGTGTGGGTGGCGGGGGAGTGGCCGCACCGGCGGCCGGTGCGGCGGGCGCTGCGCTGGGACGGCCTTTTCCCCATCGGCCTGCCTGGCCCCGAGGCGCTGGCCGAACTGGCGGCGGAGATCCGCGCCGCACGCCCCGACGGCGTGTTCGACCTGATCACCGAGCTTCCTCCAGATACCGACCTCCGGCCGTGGGAGCGGGCGGGCCTGACCTGGGCGGTCACGTGGTTTGGCCCGCAGCCCACCGAGGCGGGAGTCCGGGCCGTGATCGACGCTGGCCCAGGCTAACAGGTGACCTCAGGCTGTCCGGCGGGCGCCCGGTTCCTGGACTTCCCCGGCCGCTACGGACGAGGAACGGCAGCAAACTCGTTCTGCTGGCCACCCTCCGTGGGGCTCCAGCCCAGGGCCGGTCCGAGCTTTTCGGCCATGTCGGACAGGATCTGGACGTAGTCCTCGTGCTCGAAGCTGAACGGCAGTGCGAAGGCGACCTCCCGGACCTCGCGGAAACCGGCGTGCTGGTAGAGAGCCTCGGCGATCTGGCTGGAGGATCCCAGCAGGTCGCGGGCGAACATCATCCGCGCAGGCCCCTGGGGGCTGGCCGTTCGCGGCGTGCGGGCCTCGACGTAGGCCGCGTACTTGGCCCGCTGTCCGGCGGTTGCGCTGTCGGTCGGGATCACGACCAGCCCCTGTGACACACGGGCGTGCGGCCCGTCCGGATGGGCAGCACGGAACGCCCGGATATGCGACGTCGACCGTGCCGAGATCCTCGGCCAGCCGGAGCGGGTTCTCCCAGCCGAGCGGGATCACCGCCGTTCCCAGCTCGATGCAGCGGGTCCGCTGCGACGCCGCCGCCAGGACGGCGACCGGCGAGGGGATGCCGTACTGCAGGTGCCGGTCACGTACCCACGCGCTGTCGAAGCCGAGGCGCTCACCCAACTCGATGATCTCCAGCGTCGTCCGGTGCCCGGGCCCGGGGTTCTCACCATCGAACAGTCCGATGGTGAGAAAACCGAGCCTGTCCAGCGCGACTCCGGGTGGCGGCATGCAGTGTCCCTTCGAGCCTGGCGTCCGCGAAGACCGTGGCGCGTCCGGATGCCATGATCTCTCACGCCGGGCATGCGGCCAAGACGGACCCGTCGGACGCTTCAGCCGGACTCAAAAGGCCAGACATCATCGGGGAACACCCGTGCGAACCAATGAGGCTGGACGTCCCGCAGCCGCAGCGTGCGCCAGCGGCGCGGATCCTCCGGTTCAGGCACTGCGACCTCCACATCAGGTCCGTAGGCGAAAAGGCGCTCCTGGCAGACGCCGCACGGGGCCAGGACCCAGTACCCGCGATCAGCGCCGGCTGCGGTCACGCATACCGACGCCACCACCCGCCTCCCCCGCTTGAACGCCTCACAGATCGCGCCCGTCTCATGACACAGGCTCACGGCGCTGTTAGGCACGTCCGGTGCGGTACTCGTCAGAACCGCCCCGTCGTCAAGACGGAGCGCCGCAGCTCCGGACCAGTCCTGCCCAGGGAAACGGGTGCGCGCCAGCTCGATAGCGGCATCCACCAGCTCCTGATCAACAGCCATGCGCGGAACAGTACTACCCAGCGGAATCGGCGCAGCCATCGCACGCGACCCCGGCCGTCACAGTCCGGGGAGATCTGGCAAGAGGAGTTCCTCGCGCCGCTGGGTCCGCTGCTCAGCGGATGTACAGTTCGTCCGCGTCGTACTCGGTGAACTCCGTGTTCGACGCCACATCGGTCAGGCCGAGCGACTGGAATGCGGGAAGGAGCTGGTCGGCAGCCCACCGGTCCTGGTGCGCCTTAGACTGCCACACGGTCACCACGTGGAGCCCGTTCTCGTCCGTGCCGGCCGCCCAGGCGAGCAGGCCGTCGATGTCCTGGGGCGGGTTGTGCTTGGCGCAGACCGCGCGGAAGCCCTCGATTGATACCCCGGGCGTCGCCGCGATGTGGATGTGTGCCATGTTTGTCCTGCCTTTCCTGAGTTTGTGCTGGCAGGAAGGACGCTACGGGAAAGCCCTGATCCGGCCATCCGGGGAATCACTCACTGGAGTACTCATTCACCGTCGGCCTGGGTACTCATGGACGGCTCGCGTCATGTTCTCCGCTGGCCCAGGCGGCGATCTGGCTGCGGTTGCGGAGCCCGAGCTTGGTCAGGATGTGCTGGACGTGGTTCTCGGCCGTCCGCTCGGAGACGTACAGGTTCTGGCCGATCTGCTTGTTGGTCAGTCCCCGCGCGACCAACCGGGCCACCTCGAGCTCGCGGGGGCTGAGGGGTGAGTCGTCGGCCGCCGCGGCCGTGAGCTGGGCTTGCAGCTGTCCGATCCGCTCGGTGAACGGGACCATCCCGAGCTGTCCGGCCTCGCGCGCGGCGGTGGCCAGCGCGGCCAGCGCCTCGTCCCGGTCGCCGCGCGCCTGCCGGCGGGTCAGCGCGGCGGCGAGTTCGACGCGGGCTTGCACGGCGTAGCCGCGGGCGCCGTTGGTGTCGCAGATCGAGGCCGCCGTCCGCAGGTCCTCGACCGCCGGGTCGAGATGGCCCAGTGCGGCGGCCGCCTGGCCGAGCGGCAGCTCGACCGGGCCCATGTAGGTCCCGGGCCCGGCGCCGTTCGCGACGTGCTGGCCGCGGAACGGCTCGAACCGCGCCGCCAGGAACTCGATGTCCTCCGCCCGGCCGAGGCCGATGGCGACCGCGAGCCCGTGCGCCCAGGCCGCCATGCGCATCGCCGGTACCGGCGTCCAGGACCGGACCGGGCCGGCCTGGGCGTAGGCGGCCTCGGCGGCGGCGCGGTCACCTTGGTGCAGGCGGATCAGCGCGAGGGTAAGTGCGGGGAAGACGGTGCCGACGCCGCGGGTGGTGTCTACGGCATCTGGCCGCAGGTGCGCGGGGATCTGGTCCCAGAGCTCGATCAGGCCGGATCTGCCGAACCCGATGTGCAGGCCCGCCTGGCCGAGGATCACTGAGCAACCGCCGAACGCGACCGGGTGTCCCATGTCGCTGAACACCTTGAACGCCTGCCAGGCCAGCTGAGTCGCCTCGGTGAAGCGCCCGGTCGCCAGCGCGAGCGTCGCCGAGGTCTCCAGGAAGTGCCATTGCGCGAGCGGGCCCGGGAGCCGTTCCACGCAGCCTTCGAGATCGGCGAGCTCACGCCGGACGGTCCTCAGCTGACCCGTCTCAAACAGGGTGTCGATCCGCCACAGCCGGCCCCACAGCTCGAGCCAGGCGCTGCCCGCGGTGTCAGCGGCCGTCAGCATCCGGCTCGCCAGCACGGCCCGTTCGGCGACTCCGTCGGGGGCGCAGCAGGCCAGCTGCCGGGCCCGGAGCGCGTCCACGAGCGCGACCGGGTCGCCTGCCGATCGGGCGGCGGCCAGCGCATCCCGGCTGACCTGTCCCGCCCGGTCGTACTCGCCGCGGTACACCAGCGCCTGCGCGTACCGCGAGGAGACCCGGGCCCGCAGACCATCAGGAAGGTCTTCCCCGGCGAGGGCCTGCTCGCAGATGCGGCAGATCTCCCCGTCCCATTCCGGTACGCCGGTGGCCTCCATGACCAGCGCCGTGCGGGCCAGCAAGCCCCGGTCACGCCGACGTTCGGCCCGCCGGCCGACTCCGGCCGCCGTCTCCTGCGATCCGGGCAGGTCGCCGCTGCGGTGCAGGGCCGCCGCTAGGGCGAGCTCAAGCCGGGAGCGGTCGTTCTCGCCGATCTCCCCTTCGCCGACCGACAGCGCCTGCCGGTACAGGCGCACGGCCTCCTCGAACGCCAGCGACTGCGCCGCCACGCCGGCGGCCGCCTCGCACGCCGCTACCGCCTCCGCCCGGTCACCAGGAAGCGATGCCTCGACCCGGTGCCGGGCGACCTCAGCCAGGTGCAGATCGAGCTGCCCCTCGTAGAGAGCCTCGATCGCGTCCGCCGCGGCTGCGTGCAGCCGCCGTTGCTCTACGGCGCTCAGCCCGGCGGCCACCGCCGAGCGGACCAGCGCGTGCGAGAACCGGTGATCACCGGGACGGTCCCCGGCCACCAGGAATCCGGCGGCCCGGCACTCATCCAGCGGGCCGAGCAGGGCAAGCACAGGTACGTCCAGGATCCTGGCCACTACGCCGGCCGAGAAGTTGTTGCCTGCCACGGCGGCGGTCTGCACCAGCGCCCGGGCGGGATCCGACAGCTGCGCCAGCCGGTGGGCCGTCGCCTCCGCCACCCGTCCCGGCACCGGTGCCGCCCCGTCTTGCCCGCCGCGCCGCTGCTCGGCGAGCATGCGGGCCAGCTCGCGGACCAGGAACGGGTTGCCCCCCGTTTCGGAGTGCACCTCACCGGCCTGGCCTGCCGAGGCCGGCAGCCCGGCGGCGAGCAGCATATCCGCGACCGCGCCGGCGGGCAGGCCACGAAGGTCCACCCGTTCGGTGTCGGCATCCGCTGATAGGCGCGGCAGCAGCCCGGAGCTCGTGTCACCGGAGGCCGCCAACCCCCGGTAGGTCGCCAACACCAAGATGAGTGTCCCTCGCAGCTGGCGCACGACATCTGCGAGCAAGACCGCCGACGCCTCGTCCGCCCACTGCAGATCGTCGAGCACCAGCAGCAACCCGCTCGGCGTGGCCGCCTGCGCCAGCCGCCGGCGAACCTCCGCGAACATCGCGAACCGCTGGGCGCTGCCGGAATCGGCGCCATCAGCCAGCGCCGGGCGTTCGGCGTCACCGAAGACCCGTGACCACAGGCCCGCACCGGACGGGTCATCACCGGCGGCCCGGACGGCGGGCTCATCCAGCACCAGCTGCCACAGGCCGTACGGCGGCAGGCTGCCGGCGTCGGCCGCCCGGGCCCACGCCACCGGCACGCCCCTCGCAGCGGCCGACGCGGCGACCTCCTCCGCCAGCCGGGTCTTCCCGATCCCTGCCTCACCCGTGCACAGCACTAGGCGGCCGCCCCCCGCCAGGGCATCATCTAGCAGCAGCATGACCCGAGCCAGCTCGCGGTCGCGTCCCACCAACGGCCCAGAGGAGCCGCCCTGTTCACCTCCCACCAGGCAACCATAAGAGCCGGAGGCCAGCGGTGCCACAGTGGTGAACTGCGCACCGTCACCGTAAATGGGCCGTTCGGCCCACACCCGGCGCGCTCGATGGGGCCGCCCGGCCCCTGGCGTCGAGCTCTGGCTGGGCGCACGCTGGTTTTAGCGTTCCGCCACCTAGCTAGGCGGAGACCAGTACCTCGGTATCTACCCCTACCGGCTCACCGTGGGCCGGAGGGCTGAAGGGTGGGGAAATGCGAAAATACCTCCTGATGACGGCCGCGCTCGCCGGCACTGTGATGGCCCTGGCCGCGCCGTCCGCCGGCTCGGCGGCCACGCTGCCGACACCGACCCGCATCGTGCTGTTCGAGGGCGGCGGCGACGCCACCCCGGTCGGCCCGGCGGTCCAGCCGGCCGGCAAGTGGACCGTCTCCACCGCGCCCGCGAAGATCACCACCACGAACTACGGCACGCTGGTGGAGGACACCGGCCTGGGGCCCATCGGCGATTGCACCGCCCAGTGCGGCGAGTGGTGGTATGACCCCCGGCCCGGCGCGGTGCAACTGCAGGAGTTCTACTGGGACAAGACGAACGGCCAGAAGGTGCTGGCCACCAACCTGGTCCCGGCCCTGGCCAACAACAGCGAGTGGGCCTCCCTCGGCGGCGGCACCTACACGCCCCTGTGCCTGTCGTGGCTGGTGACGGCCAACAACACCTACACTCTGTACTACATCAAGCTGAGCCTGGTCACCCACGACTGGTCGGAGATCACCTCGGCCGAACTGAGTACCTGCTAGGCACTCGATGCCCGCGCAGGGGCTGCAGGGGCCGGGTGCCATGTGCGTCCCGGCCCCTGCAAGGGCCGCCGCCCGGACTTGGCCCGGTAGGGATCGAGGTCTCGGGCCGCACCGCCGGGTTCCCTCCGTCGGCCTCGGCTGCTCCCGCGACCAGCACTGGGCTGGAAGGCGGCGAGCGGTAACCGGACGCCAGCGCGTCGCCCCAAGTCAACCTCTTGAAGAAGGCGGACTTGCGAGGTTAGGCGTCGTCCAAGATCACCGGCCGCGGGCACATCTCGTCGTACTCGTCACTAACCCCCTGGTCACGGGTCCTGTCGGTACGACGGCTACGGCCGACTTCCGGGTGGCCGGGTAGCGAGCCTGTGCTGCAGCTGAATGTGCCGGAACTGGTAGACCGCGCCTGCTTGCCTCAGGACTCCTCGCTGATGGGCGTCGGCGAGAAAGCTCTGGCGGTTTGCGCCAATTGGCGACTTTGACCAGGATGAACAGGTTCTTAGCTTCAAAATACTGCTCCCTGGGTAGAAAATTGGGTAGGAAACCGCTGCTGCTTAGAATCTGTGGAAGCTGGTGCCGCGTAGTCCTGTTCTGTGGACCGCGATGCCGTACACATCGCCACCAAGACCAAGAGGTGGATAAGCACCGCCGCGGCAAAGTGGCGGCTGAGGTTATCGAGGGTTGGTTGCGACTGCCAGTACGCGGCGGAGCAGGGCGGTCCACTGCAGGGACTTCACGCCCTCCGCGTGCAGGGATTGCAGCGCAGGATCCTCGCCAGGGTCGAGCGTGACGGCTTCTTCCCACAGCGCGTGCTCGCGTGCCAGCCACGACGGGCGGTCCCGGACCTCAACGTCGGTGAAGCCCGACTGGTGCAGGCCGGCGCCGAGGTTTGCCCTGCGCACCCGGAGGCTGAGCCGCTCATCCTTGCGGTCCAGCGGCTCCCAGCAGGTCAGCGCCACCCGGCCACCGGGCTTGAGGACCCTTCGGATCTCGTCATAGGCGCTGGCGGGCTCGCCGGGGAACTGGATGGCGTCGGTACACAGCACCGCCTCGACGCTGGCACCGGGCAGTCCCGTCGCGGTGAGCGCGCCGGTGCGGAAGCTCGCGTTGCTCACGCCCATTCGCATGGCCTGCTCCCGTGCCTCAGCAAGGGCCTGCGCGGAGAAGTCCACGCCGATGAGGGATGTCCCGGCTTGCCGCGCGATCAGCAGGCCATAGGCACCGCGGCCGCAGGCGAGGTCAAGCAGCGTGCTCCCGGGCCCGAGCCGGAGTTCTTCAGCCAGCTCCGGGATCGCCTCGGCGACGACCACTCCGGCTCGCGTGTCCGGCGGGAAGCCCATGTGCCGGTTCATGATCTCAGCGACGGCCGGCGTGGCGGCCTGGTCTGCGTACCAGCCGTCGAAGTACCCGGCGGACCGCGGCGTTGGGGTCATTGGCTCAGTGTAGGAAGCCGCCGGGTAGCCCCGGCCGGTTTCCCGGCCGGGGCCCCCTCAGAACCGTGCGTGCCACTCGTCGCGGCACACGGCTCAAGCAAGCCGCGAGGGCGTTGCAGGTTGAAGCGCGGGTTTCCTGCGCTGGCGGGCTTGGAGCGCCCGCTGGCAGGATGCGTGCACGAGGCGGGTCTGGTCACCGTCGGCTGGGCCTG
>Ga0182013_10000262_pt1 | contig 71335 bp, 68 predicted proteins | sample 612S2MmetaG_FD_120487 | JGI IMG/M metagenome (GOLD analysis project Ga0182013, IMG submission 120487) | Permafrost microbial communities from Stordalen Mire, Sweden - 612S2M metaG | ecosystem: Environmental > Terrestrial > Soil > Wetlands > Permafrost | place: Sweden: Stordalen | collected... | reverse complement strand
GGCAATGCGCCGACGGCGACGGGAGGACAGTCATGAGCATCTTCAAGACCGAGGAGCAGACGCCGCCGTGGAAAGGGCGCTACTACCCGTACGACCTCGTCAAAGAGCTGTGCATAGCGGTCGGCGTGATCGGGCTGCTCGCGGTCCTGCTCGCGATCGCGTTCTCATCCCCCGACGAGAAGCCGAGCACGATCGCGCAGTGGTCGTCCCAGCTTCCCGCCGACTTCGCCACGACGGCAGCCAAGGAGCTCGCGGAAACCAGCGACACAGCCGAATATGGCCCCCCGTACAACCACAGCTCCGGGAGCGTTCAGCATTTCTTCGTCCTGCACCCGCAGCGGTGGCTCGGCGTGAGCCATCCGATCAACACGGCCGAAGACTACGTCGTCAAACCGCTCGAAACTGTGCCCAACGACCCGACGCTCCAGAGTGCGCTCGCCGAATACAAGGCCGCACCCGAAAAGCAGAAAAAGGAATGGGCGGAAGCGTACGCCAAGCCGCTGGAAGAATACGAAACAGCCAATGAAGAAAAGAAGGCTCCACCGAGCACCGTGACCGTGAACTCGTCGGCCGGAACGGTCTCCGTGAACGTCAAGGGCGCAGGGCCGGTCCCGGTGATGATGGCCAGCCTCGCCGCCCTCGCCAAGAGCGGCGGCCTGGAAGGCGGCCTGGTGAGCAGCAAACAGTTCTTCCAGACCGACTACACCAAGCCGCTGCTGTTCATGGCGGACGGCGGGCTGCTTGCCGAACGCGCCGAAACCGACCACCTGCTGGGGGACCAGTGGGGGCTGATGAACGAGACCGGCAGCTACCCGGGCCAGCCGTGGCTCTGGCTGTACGCGCTCTGGTACCAGGTGGAACCGATGAAGTCCTCGCCGAACGCGGACATCCAGGTGCTGCTCATCATGGGACTGCTCAGCACCGCGTTCATCCTGATGCCCTTCCTTCCCGGCATCAACCGGATCCCGCGCTGGATCCCGATCTACAAGCTGATCTGGCGCGAGCACTATGCGGCGGCCCCACCGACGCCGCCAGCACCAGAGGCGTAGCGGGAGCCCCATCTCAGGGCACCGCCGGCCGGCCACCCACGGGTGCGTCGTCCGGCGGTCTGCCTGGCCCCGTCGCTAGGTGGCTATGAGCCCGCGCTCGAGCGCGTAGCCGACGAGCTCGGCGCGTGTGGAGACGCGGAGCTTCTGCTGGATATGCGAACGGTGCGTCTCGACCGTGCGCACGCTCAGATAGAGCTGGCCCGCTATCTCCGAGTTGGTGTGACCCAGGGCGATCAGCCTCAGGACGTCGAGCTCGCGGTCGGAGAGATCATCCGGCGGTCCGGGCGGGGGCTCGGAGGCGATGCGCGCACCGAGCCTCGGTGTCAGGTAGCTCTCGCCGGCAGCCGCGCGCCTGACGGCCTCGACGAGTTCGTCGTCGGCGGCCTCCTTCAGCACGTAGCCGAGCGCTCCGCCGCCGAGCGCCTCGCGTGCGAACGCCGGCTCCTGCTGCATCGTCAGCACGACGATCTGGGTCTTCGGCGACTCGGCCCGGATCTCGGGGATCGCCTCCAGGCTCGACCCGCCGGGCATGTTCAGGTCGAGCACCAGCACATCGGGATGGTGTCCGCGCACGTACCGGCGCGCGCTCTCGACGTCGCCTGCCTCGGCCACGACCTCGAGGTCGCTCTCGCTCTCGAGGACCATGCGAAGCCCGCTGCGTACAACGGCATGGTCGTCAGCGAGGACGATACGGATGCCCTCCGAGCCTGCCGGCGTACCGCCTGCGTCCCCATTCTCTGGCAAGTCTTGCTCGCTCACATACGTGACGGTATCTGCTTGTGCGGCTGCGCGGCGGGCAGGTACCGGCCCCGCAGCGTCGCTGGTGCCAGTTCTATCAGGCTCCCGCGGGAGCCTGCAAGCTCTCCGAGCCGTCGCTCGCCTCGTCCTTTGCGGCCGTTGCAGCGCGCGGGAGCACGAGCAGCCCGCATCGAGCATGGCGCTCCAGGTAGTCCGAGGTGCTCCCGATCACAAGGCGCTTGACCGGGCCGTAGCTGCGCGAGCCGATCACGAGCAGGTCGACCTCGTCGCCGAACGCCGCGAGCTCCTCGCCGCTGAGGCCGTATACCGCGCGCCCCTCGACGCCCTCGAGCTTCTGCATGCGCGTGTTCGCGTCCGCGAGGATCTCGTCGAGGCCGCCCCCGGCGGTCGGGACCATCAGCCCGGTGTAGGCGTAGGTGGGTATCGCGACGACCTCCAGCGCGAGGATGCTCGCCCGCGTCGGAGCGGCGACGTCGCGTGCGCAGTCCAGCGCGGACTCGCTCTCGGGCGAGCCGTTGTAGGCGACGCCGATCTTCGCCAGGGGAGTCGGATGCTCCGCGTAGCCACGCTGGGCGATCGCGACGGCGCACGGCGCGCCGTTCAGTGCGGCCCGTGTGTCATCGCCGAGCATCACGCGTCCGAGTGCGCTGCGGCTGCACGAGCCGACGACGATCAGGTCCGCGTCCTGCTCCTCGGCGCGGGTGTGCAGCCCCGCTCCGGGCGAGCGGGCGACGATGCTCGCGAGCGACGCGTCCTCCAGCTCGGCGGTGTGGCGCTCGCCCTCGAGCAGCTTGACGGAGGCGTCGTGCTCCTGGTTGACCACGCCCGGCTCGACGGCGTGCAGCGGATGGAGATTGCCCGAGTGCACGTGCGCGAGCGTGAGCTTCCCGTCCGCGGCGACAAGCCGCGAGGCCAGCGTTATCGCGTCGCGCCCGTTGGGCCCCCCGTCGACTCCGACCAGCACGTTCTTGAACATGGAGCGTCTCCTTGAATAGCTGCCTGCGATGCTAGGCCGAAAGCGCCGGCGACGCGTCCGGAAATAGACACAGCGGCCGTTGCGGACATCTACGCAGATCCCGGGGCGTTGAGACACTACCATTCCACACGTGCCGGGCGAGCCGTCTGCGGGCCCCGATCCGCCGAGTAGAACGCGGCCCGATCCCCATCCCCCTCTGCCGCGCGACAAGCGCGGGTGGCAGACGCAGCCCGCGCCGGACGGACGGGGCATGCCAGAGCACGAGCCCACAGGCCGCCCGGCCCACCGCAGGCCGGGGTTCCTGTGGTTCGTGCTGATCGTCATCGCGATCAACTGGATCTCGGTACTGCTGTACACGCCCTCGAGCGGCGAAACGCGGGTGACGGTCCCCTTCAGCCCGTACTTCCTGTCGCAGGTCAAGGCGGGGGAGGTGAGCTCGATCTCCTCGAAGGGCGACACGATCGAAGGCAACTTCAGGTCCAAGCAGCGCTACCCGGCGAACGACGCGAAGGCGAGCGAGACGAAGCTGTTCTCCACGGAGGTCCCCACGTTCTGGAACGGCAGCGAGCTCTCGGCCGTGCTGCAGGAAAAGGGCGTTCAGATCAACGCGAAGTCGACGTCCTCCAGCGAGTCGCTGATCACCGAGCTGCTGCTCGGGTTCGGCCCGACGCTGTTGATCGTCGGCCTGTTCGTGCTGCTGGCACGCCGCGCCGCGAGCGCGGCGGGCGGGATGGGCGGCCTCGGCGCGTTCGGAAGCTCGAAGGCGCGCCGCGTGGACCCGGAGACGATCCGCGTCACGTTCGCCGACGTCGCAGGCATCGACGAGGCCAAGGCCGAGCTGTCGGAGATCGTCGACTTCCTGCGAACTCCCGAGCGCTATGGGCGCCTGGGGGGACGCATGCCCCACGGGGTCCTGCTCTCGGGTGCGCCCGGCACCGGCAAGACGCTGCTCGCTCGCGCCGTGGCGGGAGAGGCCCACGCAGCGTTCTTCTCGATCTCGGCCTCAGAGTTCATCGAGGCGATCGTCGGCGTCGGCGCCTCCCGTGTGCGCGATCTATTCGCGAAGGCGAAGGAGGCGGCCCCGGCGATCATCTTCATCGACGAGCTCGACGCGATCGGCCGCTCCCGCCAGGGCTCGGTGTCCGTCACCGGGGCAAACGACGAGCGCGAGCAGACGCTCGACCAGATCCTCACCGAGATCGACGGATTCGAATCATCCGAGGCCGTGGTGGTGCTCGCCGCGACGAACCGCCCTGACATCCTGGACCCCGCGTTGCTGCGCGCCGGGCGCTTTGACCGACGTGTGGCGGTGCAGCCACCGGACCGCTCGGGCCGCGAGGCGATCCTGCGGGTTCACACGCGCTCGATCCCGCTCGACGCGGACGCCGACCTGCAGGCGATCGCGGCGAGCACTCCGGGAATGGTGGGAGCCGACCTCGCGAACCTCGCGAACGAGGCTGCGCTCCTGGCCGCGCGGCGCGGGCACGAGAAGGTCAAGATGAGCGATCTGACGGACTCGCTGGAGAAGATCATGCTCGGCTCGCCGCGAGGGATCGTCCTCTCGCCCGCCGACCGCGAACGCACCGCCTACCACGAGTCCGGGCACGCGCTCGTCGGAATGCTCACCCCGGGTGCCGACCCGGTGCGCAAGGTGTCGATCATCCCGCGCGGGATGGCGCTCGGCGTGACGCTCGCGACACCGGACAGCGACCGCGTTTCCTACTCCCTGCAGGAGCTCGACGCGAAGATCATGGTCGCGCTGGGGGGACGCGTCGCGGAGGAGGTCGTCTTCGGGACGATCACGACGGGAGCGGAGTCCGACATCCAGCAGCTCACGCAGGTCGCGCGGCACATGGTCGGCGTGTGGGGGATGAGTGACGCGATCGGTCCCGTGGCGGTGCTCCCGGAGGACGACCGCGGCCCGTTCATGCCGGGAGCCGGCGAGACCTCCGAGCACACCCAGCGGCTTGTAGACGACGAGGTCCACAGGCTCGTGCAGGACGCCCACGAGCACGTCACCGCGCTGCTCACCGAGCACCGCTCGCAGCTCGAGGGACTGGCCAGGGCGCTGCTCTCGGCCGAGACGCTGGATGCGCCGCAGGCGTACACAGCCGCCGGGCTCGCCGAGCCCGACCACGGGCCCGCGGGCGACGGCGCGCCGGTCGCCGAGCCCTCCGGCGCCGGCTGAGCTCAGCCGGCGACGGGGGTCTGCGCCGGCGCCTGCTCGCGTGCGCCGAGCCTCTCCACGCCGAGGGTGCAGACCCCGAGGCTGACGATCGCGGCGACGACGATCGCGGTGGCCACCGCGGGAGTGATCACGTGCTCTGCGATCCCGAGCGAGGCGACGGCCGCGGGCACTCCGAGCTGGGCGCTTGCAGCCAGAGCACCGGCGGCCGGCCGGCGCAGGACAGCCGCCGCGAGGAGACGGATGCCCACTGTGAGCACGGCGAGCGCAGCGGCGAGCCCCAGCAGGGAGGGGCTGCTGAGGACCCCGCCGAGATCCAGGCGCGCGCCGAGGACCACGAAATACAGCGGGATGAAGAACCCGTCTGCGATCCCGCGCGTCTGCGTCGAGAGCCGTTTGGGGCCGCCGACGAGCGCGACCATCACACCGGCCGCGAAGCCTGCGATCAGGATGCTCGTGCCGCCCTTCTCGGCTATCCACGCGAGCACGAACAGCGCGAGCAGCGAAAACCGCAGGTCCAGCGCCCAGTGGCGCTGCTTGGACCTGTGCCTGACGCGCTGAACCCATGCGGCGCCGCCGAGCGCGCGTGCCGTCAGGAGCAGCAGGCCGGCGGCAGCCGCGACGAGGACGGCGGCGATCGCGGCGTGTCCGGTTCGTGCGGGCTGCAGGACGACGGGCACTGAGATGATCGTGAGGACGTCGGCGATCGTGACCTGGGCGATCACCCGCATCACCTCCGGTCCCGCGAGCCCCGCCTCCTCGATGGCGGGCACCAGCACAGCGGCAGACCCGGACGCGAGCACGACGGCGTAGAGGGCGCCGTGCCCGGCACCGGCGATCGCCGAGGCGAGCAGGCCAGCAGGGATGGCGAGCAGACAGACGAGCCCGGTGGCGATGGCGCCGGCCTTCGCGGAGCGCGCGAGGCGCTGGTCGCTCAGCGGCAGGTGCATTCCCGCGGTCAGCATCAGCATCGCGAAGCCGACGTCTGAGAGAAAGGAGATCGTGGTGTTCGAGGGGTTGACGGCGCCCAGCACGGCTGGTCCGACGATGATCCCCGCGAGGATCTCCCCGATGACGACCGGCACGAACCTGTGTCCGAGCACGCCCAGGAGCGGGCCGCCCAGGCCGGCGAGCACGATCACCGCGAGCGTGCCGAAGCTCATGGCCGCGGACCTTCCGGGGCGCCGCGCGTCGCTCGTGGGCTCATCTGCCGATCAGGTCGCGCCTGCTGAAGGCCCACACCGACGCCATCGACGCGAGCGCTGCGATGCCCAGCATCACTGCGGCGGCGCCGAGACGCAGGGGCTCGGCGGGGACCAGTCCGATGTGCTGGAACGGCGTCAGGTCGACCACCCAGTGCGGCGCACTCACGAGGGAGCCGAACAGGTCCCACAGGAACGCGACCGCGACCAGCCCGTAGGCGATGCCGGAGCTCGCGCGCGGCGCCAGGGCGAACGCGAGCGCTGCGAGGGAGAGGAACAGCAGCGCAGCGGGCAGGCAGTTCAGGCCGGCTTCGAGCATGCTCGGCAGGTTCACGCCCGCACCCTCGGCGGTCGCGCCCGCCCATGCGCACAGTCCGGCCGCGATCGAGATCACGAGCGCGCCGCCGAGCGCGAGAGCCAGGCGGCCGCCGAGCCAGCGCGAGCGGTCCACCGGAAGCGAGAACATCGTTTCGAGCCTATCCTCGGATTCCTCGTGGCGGGCGGCTGCGATCTGCGAGCAGCAGAACAGGCTCGTGGAGAGCACGAAGAAGAGGAAGCACAGGCCGATGTAGCCGGCGGGCTTCGTGATCGACACGGACGCCAGTTCTTTCACGTGCTTCTGCAGGGTGCCGGAGATCCCGGCCTTGCTGACGCTGGGCGAGACCAGGCCGATGATCAGGGCGAAGAACCCGGTGCCGAGGATCCATCCGGCGAGGCTCCCGGCCTCACCCCTGAGCGCGAGGGCGCTCGCAGAGGAGAGCCCCCGCATTCGCGGGGCGGCGCTGTCGTGCGACGGAAGCAGGCCGCTGCCGACGTCGCGCCGGGCCGCGATCGCTCCGGCCGCGGCCAGCGTCGCGGTGCACACCACCAGCGACGGCAGCAGCGCGGCCGGCCGGGCGCCCGCGAACGCCCTCACCTGCTCTGACCAGCCGAGCGGGGTCAACCATCCGAGCCACTGCAGGCTCGAGCTCGTATCGGCCACGACGCGCAGCACGAGCGCCGCGGCGAGCGCGGCGCTCCCTATCTCCAGAGCGACGCGGCGGGTCGACGCGAGCTGGCACGCGATCGCTCCGACGCCGGCGAAGACTGCCGCCGAGGCCATCGTGGCTAGCACCAGCAGCGCCGATTCGCCGGCGGGCAGCGAAGCCGCGAGCAGGCCGAGCCACATCGCCAGACCGATCACCAGGCAGCCGGCTGCGATCGCGGCGACGGCGGCGCCGTACGCCGCCCGGCGGGTGAGCGTCCCCGCGAGCACCAGCTCCTGCCTGCCGGCGTCCTCCTCGGCGCGCAGCGCACGCACCGCCGCGAGGACTCCCCACATGCCCGCGATGATGACGAGTATCCCGCCGGCCTTCCATGCTGTGTAGCCGCCCACGGTCAGCAGCTGGAAAGGCCGGCCGTAGAACAGCCTGACGCTCGCGTTCGAGCCGAACGCTCGCGCGAATCCGATCCTACTGGCGGTGGTCGGGTAGGTGGACCTGTAGGCGGCGGCGTTGACGTATCCGACGAGCGCGAATAGGAGCGCGTACGAGATGTTGCGAACGCGCGAGTCGCCGAAGAGCCTGCGGGCGAGCGCGCTAGCCGGCGCCACTGTCGCGGGTGCCGTCATAGTGGTGGAGGAAGATCTCCTCCAGGGATGGCTCGTGGGTGTTCAGCGCGAGCACCCGCTGGTCGGCGAGCGCCGCGATCACCGGTGCCACCGGGCCGGCGACGTGCAGTCGCAGCGCGTTGCTCCCGGCACGCTCGATCCTGACACCGTCGAGCCCCTGCAGGGTCGGCGGGGCGGCCTCGAACGTGACGTCGATGGTCTGCTCGGCGAGGTGGCGGAGCTGGCTCATCGAGCCCTCGTCCACGAGCCGGCCCGCGCGCAGGATCCCGATGCGGTCGCAGAGCGCCTCCACCTCGCTGAGGATGTGGGAGGAGAGGAAAACGCTCTGCCCGCGCTCCTTCGCCTCGGCGACGGTTTCACGGAACGCGACCTCCATCAGGGGGTCCAGACCAGCCGTGGGCTCGTCGAGGATCAGCAGGTCCGGGCGCGCCGCGAACGCGGCGATGAGCTGGATCTTCTGCCGGTTGCCCTTCGACAGCGCCCGCACGCGCTTAGACACGTCGAGCTGGAATCGCTCGACGAGGACCTCGCGGTAGGTGCTGTCAGCCCCGCCGCGGAGGTTCGCGAGAAGCTCAAACGTCTCGGCGCTCGTCAGAGCGGGCCAGAGGAAGGGCTCTCCAGCGACGTAGGCCACGCGGCGGTGGGCCGCCACCGGGTCACTCCACGCATCGATGCCGAACAGCTCGGCGGTGCCGGCGCTGGCGCGGTGAAGGCCGAGCAGCAGGCGGATGGTCGTCGTCTTGCCCGCGCCGTTGGGCCCGAGGTAGCCGTAGACCTCGCCTGCGGCCACGGACAGGTCGAGCCGGTCGAGCGCGAGGGTGTCGCCATAGCGCTTGGACAGCGCGTGGGTGCGGATCGCAGCGTTGTTCTCGGCCTCTTCGCTCATGACTGCAGCATTGGTTGCGGGCATACAGCCGCCATCCGGGGAAATCACGTAGGAAACCCCGGATCTGCACGCTGTTCGTCCCACCGGTCGCGGCGCAGCGGTGCAGACCCGGCGTCAATATCCGTGCAAATCCGCTGTTGATCGGAGAGTTAACCCGCTGCACGGCCCGCTGCGGCGGGTCTAGCGTTACGCCATGGCCGCATCCGTGGATCTGGTTGATCGAACTAGCCCTCCGTTGGAGCCGCTCGTGCCACCCGAGGGGATCACCGTGGTCCTGGCCGACGACCACGCGCTGGTGCGCCGCAGCCTTCGCCGTCTCCTTGAGGATGAGCCCGAGGTCACCGTGGTCGGCGAGGCCGGCGAACTGACGTCCGCAGGCCAGGAGGTCGACGGTCGCCATCCGCAGGTGCTCGTGCTCGACCTGCACATGCGCGGCGGGGCCAGCATCGAGGCGATCCGCTCTCTCAGCGACCGCGCCCCGCACACCTCGATCGTGATCGTCACGATGGAGGACAGCCCGGTGTTCGCCCAGCGTGCGCTGGCGGCCGGCGCCCTCGGCTTCGTGTCGAAGGACCTCGCCGACGAGGAGCTGCCGCAGGCGGTCCGCGCCGCGGCGAGGGGCGAGCAGTACCTCAGCCCGCGCGTCGCTGCCCGGCTCGAGGCCCTGCAGCAGGCCCTCACCGACAACAAGCTCACCCAACGCGAGGTCGAGGTCCTCAGGCTGATCGCGCTCGGTCACACCAGCGTTGAGATCGCCAGGCAGCTGCACCTCTCCCCACGCACCATCGAGACACACCGGGCGCACATCCACCGCAAGCTCGGGCTCGTCACGCGGGCGGAACTCGTTCGCTACGCGCTGCGTCGCGGCCTCGTCGGCGCCTGAGCGCCCCGGTCTCTGCGGCGGTTCGCGCCGGTAGGCGCGCCATCAGCCTCGTGCCGTGCTCGTCGGAGAGGATCTCCACGGTGCCTCCCGCGAGAGTCACGCGCTCCCTGATGCCGGCGAGTCCGTAGCCCGCGCTCCTCACGCCGGCGTCAAAGCCCCTTCCGTCGTCCGTCACGTCGACCAGCAGCTCGCCGTCGCGCTCGGTCACCGCCACGACGACGCTGCGTGCGCCCGAGTGGCGTGCGACGTTGGTCAGCGCCTCCTGCACCAGGCGGTAGACGGCCGTCTCGAGCTCTCCATCCAGGCGCGCGCCATCGCTGCGCACGGCGAGGTCCAGGCGGCACTCGACGCTCATGGCGCTCTGCGCGCGGTGGCGGTCCACGAGAGCCTCGATCGCCGCCACCAGCCCGAGCTCGTCCAGGGCGGCGGGACGCAGGTCTGTGATGATCGCGCGCAGGCTCTCGATGTCCTGCTCCAGTCGCTGGACCGCCTCGCGCATGGCATCGCGCGAGCCCTGCGGGTCGTCGCGTTTCAGCGCGGAGGAGAGCAGCACCCGCAGCCCGCCGAGTCCCTGCAGCGTCTCGTCGTGCAGCTCCCTCGCCCATCGGGTCCGCTCGGCGTCGGCGGCCGCCTGCGTGATGCGCAGGCGCTCGGCCTGCACGCTCTGGGCCATCGCGACGGCTGTAGCCGCGCTCGTCGCGAAGAGGCGCAGCACAACCTCGTCCTCCTCGGTGAAGGCGCTCGCCCCCTCTCCCTGGTCGAACGCCGCCAGCACCCCCAGGGGGTCGCCCCTGTAGAGCATGGGGACGAGCAGAGCCGTGCTGGCGCCGTCGACTCCGAGCTCGGCGACGGCGCCACCCAGGCGCGCTCCAACGTCGAGGATCCGCTCAGGCCGTCCCCGCTCGAGCACCGCGCGGCACGTCGGGTCCGATGTCGCCGGGGACGGGCCGGGGCGATCGGCGACGCGCCCGGCGCTCGCGCGGACCACCAGGCGCTCGTCTTCGCGAAGCATGATCACCACGCTGCGCGCCTGCACGAGCGCGCGCCCGCGCTCGGCGATCAGTGCGAGGACGTTCTCAAGGGCGATGTCGCTCCCGATCGCCTCGACCGTGTCGCGCGTGGCCTGAAGGCTGCGGACGGCCCGCTCGAGCTCCTCGCGGCGGCGCTCGCTCGTCTCGTAGAGACGCGCATTGTCGATCGCCACGGCGGCCCAGTCCGCGAGGATCACTGCCGTCTGCTCGTCGCGGTCCGTGAAGTCCCCGCTCTCCTTCTCGGCGAGGTAGAGGTTGCCCCACACCAGCCCCCTGATCATCACGGGCACGCCCAGGAAGCCGTGCATCTCCGGGTGGCCGGCGGGAAAGCCGTATGCGGCGGGATGATCCGCGATCTCCGCCAGCCGCAGCGGCTCGGGGTGATCGATCAGAACCCCGAGGATCCCGCGGCCTCGAGGCAGGTCGCCGACCGCCTCGCGAGTCTCCCGGTCCACGCCCGAGGTCAGGAACTGTGAGAGTTCGGTGCGCGAGCCGCCCAGCACTCCGATTGCCGCGTAGCGTGCGCCGGTCAGCTCGCGGGCGGTCGCGAGCACACGGTCGAGGACGACGGACAGGTCCAGGTCGGTAACCAGCCCGCGCCCGACATCGAGCAGGCGGCCTATCCAGACCTCCTCGGAGGAGATTCCCATCTCACGGAAGCCTACCCGTGTGCGTGCCGTCCACCGTGCGCGCTCCGCGAGGGCTCACGCGAGACGTAGTTCTCCACAAACGCCAGCGGAAATTTCCACGATCGCGCACCTGAGAGCCGGTCCTATGCTCACGGAGCGAGCACACAAGGATGGGTTCTTGGACAGGAAACACCGGCGGGCGGCCTGGGCGAGGTCGGTCGCCGGTCCTGTTCTTACGGACGACGTGAAAGGCACCTGATGAGAGACGAGCTTCGCTGCCGGCACTGCGGGGACCTCATCGGCGTCTACGAGCCGCTGATCATGCTCGCCGACGGCCGGGCGCAGGAAACCTCGCGTCTCGCGCATCCCCATCCCCTGAGCGCCGCGGAGCTGTGCTTTCACCGCGGCTGCTACCCCGAGGGCGCAGTTCCCGCCGTCACCCGGCTGTGAGGCCCCACCCGGCCGCATCGCGTCAGTAGTTTCGGCTTACCGCGCGGCGGCTTTTCTCCCGCCGCTCCGCACGCCCCGCGGGATAATCTGGATCCATGTGCGACCAGAACGTTAGGCTGGGGCGATGAGCAACGAGAACTCATCCTCCAAGCTGCGTGTGCTGATCGTAGGCGGTGGCGTGGCCGGCCTGGAGGCAGCGCTCGCGCTGAATGACCTGGCGCCCGAGCTGACGAGCAGAACGCTGCTCGCGCCGAACGACAGGTTCGTGATGCGGCCGGAGGTCGTGCGCGAGCCGTTCTCCTACCCGAAGGCGCAGAGCTGGCCCGTCGCCGCCGTCGCCGCGGCCGTGGACGTCGAGCTGATCGTCGACGAGCTCGAGTGGGTGGAGCCCGAGAAGAACGTGGTGCACACCAAGTCGGGGCGTGGCATCGAGTACGACGCGCTCGTGCTCGCGCTCGGAGCTCATCCATCACCGCGGTTCAACCACGCGATCACGATCGACCGCAACCTGGACGAGACCGTCCATGGCCTGATCCAGGATGTCGAGGGCGGCTACGCGAAGGATCTCGTGTTCCTCGCGCCCGGGCGGATGGGGTGGCCCCTGCCGCTGTACGAGCTCGCGCTCATGACCTCGGGACGCGCCTACGACATGGACGTCCCCGTGTCGATCACGATCGCCACGCCCGAGGACAGCCCACTCGCACTGTTCGGCGCCACCGCGAGCGAGGCGGTCTCGGAGGTGCTCGAGCACGCCGGCATCACCTTCATCGGCTCCGCCTATGCGGAGGTCCCACGTGCGACCGAGGTCATCATCAACCCGGGCGACAGGCATCTGAAGGCCGATCGCATCGTCGCCCTCCCCGAGCTCTACGGGCCCAACGTGCGCGGCATCCCGCTCAGCGAACACGGGTTCATACGCGTCGACCAGCATGGAGAGGTCATCGACCTGCCCGGTGTCTTCGCGGCAGGTGACGCCACGGACTTCGCTGTCAAGCATGGAGGCGTCTCGACCCAGCAGGCGGACGCCGCCGCGGAAGCCATCGCTGCCCGTGCGGGCGCGGATCTCACACCCAAGCCGTTCCATCCCGTCGTCCACGCGATGCTGCTCACCGACGAGAAACCGCTCTATCTCACGGCGAGGATCACCGGCGGTCACGGCTTCAGCTCGGAGGTGTCCGACACGCCGAAATGGTCGCCGCCGACGAAGATCGCCTCGAAGTACCTCACTCCGTTCCTCGACCAGCTCGATCAGGCAGAAAGGCAGAGGGCGACATGACCCCCGCAGCCAAGAGCCGCCGCTGTCTCGTCATCGGCTACGACCGCACCGAGAGCGCAAGGCGCGCCGCCGAGTGGGCAGCGCACGAGCTCGCGCCCGACGGGCTGCTGGTCATCGTGCATGCCTCCCGGCCGCTGCACGCCCCGCCCGACCCGCTCTCGACGCCGCACGAGCGCTCCGAGCTCGGGCGCGCGATGATCGACGAGCTTCTGCTGGAGGGCAGCTCGGCGCTCAGCGAAGTCGAGGTGGTCACCGAGGTCCACGACGAGGACCCGGTCAAGGCTCTGCAGGACGCCGTGGATCGTCACGGCGCGAGCGCGATCGTCCTGGGCTCCGAGCACCACTCGCGCCTGCACCGCGCGCTCGGCGTCGTCACCGATGACCTGATGAAGAGCTCGACGGTGCCCGTGATCACCGTGCCGGACGGCGTGCGGATCAGCTCTCGCTGACGAGCCTGCCTGCGGCGTCGAGCGTGAAGCCCGGCAGAGCGAACCGAGACGCCAGCACGGCCGGGATCTCGTGGCGCTCGAGCGCCGTCCTGGTCGTCGCGGCGGGGGTGCGCTCCACCAGCTCGAGCTCGCGCCAGTCGCTCAGCGAACGGCGGAGCCCGTCGCCCTCGAGCGAGGCGACGATCAGCCCCGACACGAACATAGACCCGGGGTGCGTGCAGGCCCACCAGTTGATCGTCTCCACGTCCACGCGGGGCACCGGCTCGGGAGGGAACCCGTACAGGTCCACCCAGGCGCCGTCGTCGATGCGCTGGAGCACCAGCTCAGGGCCGTCCCGGACGATCCGGTAGCGCCACCCCTCCTGCTCGTGCTCATCGCCGGCGCCGAACGGCAGCGGCTCGAGGAGCGTCCCGAGTCCGTACCCGACGTCCGCGTGCCACGTACGTCCCGCCTCGGTCACCTGGAGCAGCAGGTGGCTTCGCGCACGCTTGACGCCGGGCGTCGCGCCGAGCCTCGCGCGCCCGAGCAGCATCTGCACCTCCGCTCCCAGCTCCTGCAGTGCATACGCCAGGAGCATGTTCTGCTCGAAGCAGTAGCCGCCGCGGCGGCGCTCGACCATCTTCTGCTGAAGGGCCTCCGGCTCCAGCGACACCGCGAGCCCGGCCTGCGGGTCGAGGTTCTCGAACGGGATGCTCGTGCTGTGGGCCCGGTGGACCTCCGCAAGGCTCGGCGTGCCGCTCAGACCGATCCTCTCAAGGTACGCGCCGAGGTCGAACACGCGGCCGATTCTATGAGCCGCGGCCGCTCAGCCTGCGCTCGCGAGCAGGCGGGTGCGCCGTGAGCGCCTCACCTGCCTGCGGACCGTTGCGAGCCCGAGCGCTGCCGCCACCAGGCACGTAGCGGCGCCGAGCAGAAGGCCCGACCTTGCGCCGAACTGCTCCATCACCCACCCCACGATCGGACCGCCGATCGGCGTGGAGCCCTGGAACGCCACGAACCACAGCGCCATCACCCGTCCGCGCATGCTCGGGTCCGCCGCCAGCTGCAGCGTGGAGTTCCCCGTCGACATGAACGCGATGCTCGCTCCACCCACCAGCGCGAGCGCGACGAGCTCGAGCGGCAGCGTGGGAGCCCAGCCCGCGAACAGCATGAACAGCCCGAAGGCGGTGGCCGCCGCGACCATCGTCGCGAGCCCCGTGCGGCCCATGCCTGCGACGAGCAGCCCGCCGATGACCGCGCCGACACCCATCGCAGCTGTCATGAACCCGTAGCCGGCGGCACCGACATGGAGCCCTTCCCGCGCCATTACGGGCAGTGACACCTGGAACTCGTATGCGAGGCAGCCGACGAGCGCCATCATCGCGAGCGGCGCGGCGAGCGCGGGCGTGCGGCGCACGTAGCGAAGCCCCTCGCGCAGCTGCCCGGGCTCGCGCCCGCTCGGCGGACTGGGGTGAATGGCGCTCCGGTCGAGGGTGCTGAGCGAGAACACGACGGCGATGAAGCTCGCCGAGTTCGCCAGGAAGCAGATGCCCTCACCGACGGTCGCGATCAGGAGCCCCGCGACGGCGGGGCCGATGATCCGGGCGACGTTCACCAGGACCGAGTTCAGACTCACGGCGTTGCGCAGGTTCTCCGGGCCGACCATCTCGAGCATGAAGGCCTGCCGTGACGGGTTCTCGAACGCGTTGTTCATCCCGAGCAGGAACGCGAGCGCCGCGATCTCCCACAGCTGCACCTCCCCGGTCACGGTGAGCACTCCGAGGATCAGTGCCTGCACGCCCATCGCGCTCTGCAGCGCCACCATCAGCTTGCGCTTGTCGACCCGGTCTGCGACGACGCCGCCGTACGGCCCGAGCACGAGGACCGGCAGGGTCTGCAGCGCGACGATCAGCCCGAGCGTGGTAGCCGAGTGCGTGATCGTCAGGACCAGCCAGGACTGTGCAGCCATCTGCATCCAGGTGCCGACGAGGGACACCGCCTGGCCGGATATGTAGCGCCTGTAGTTGGGTATGGCGAGCGCGGCGAACGTGACGCTGCCGGCGCGGCGCAGGCGCATCATGGGCGGGCCGCCGGGAGCAGGTCCGCGAGCTCCTCCAGAACCGGCAGCGCCTCCCACAGGGCCTGACGCTGGCGCTCGTCGAGTTCCTGCACGTGCGCGCCGAGCGCGAGCGCTCGCTCGCGCTGGATGCGCTCGCGCATGCGGACACCGGCGGATGTCGCCTGCACGAACGCCGAGCGCCGGTCGGAGGGGTCCGAGGAACGCCGGATCAACCCGGCATCGGTGAGGATCGCCGCGATCCGCGAGAGCATCGTGGGGTTGATGCCCTCGATCCGTGCGAGCTCGGACAGGCCGACGGGGCCGCTCTTGACGATCGTGAACAGCACAGAGGTCTGCGATGGGGTCAGACCCGAGCCGGCGACGGTGGCGCGCAGACGCCGCGAGAGCCTTCCGATCACGGCCCGCAGTCTCGCCGCGGCCTCATCCTGGCCGATCGGCTCGGGGGAGATCGTGTGCGAGGTGGGGGGAATCGCTGGCTCCAATCAATACTTGCTTGCCAGCAAGCATTATAACGCGTCGTTCCTGTTTCCCCCACTCGCGCTAGCGTGGGGCCGTATGAGCATGCCCCTCACCCCGCTCGGCGCAGCAGGTCCCGAGGTCTCGCGCGTCGGCCTCGGATGCATGGGAATGTCCGACGTCTACGGGCACAGCGACGAGGACGAGAGCATCGCGACGATCCACGAGGCGATCGACCGCGGCATCAACCTGATCGACACCGGCGACTTCTACGGGATGGGCCACAACGAGATGCTCATCTCGCGCGCGCTCGCAGGCGGCAGACGCGAGAAGGTGCTGATCCAGGTGAAGTTCGGCGGCCAGCGCAGCCCGGACGGAGCATTCCTGGGATTCGACGGGAGCCCCGCCGCGACGAAGAACGCGCTCTCCTACTCGCTGCGCAGGCTTGGGACCGATCACATCGACCTCTATCAGCCCGCACGCCTTGACCCGAAGGTCCCGATCGAGGAGACCATCGGAGCGATCGCCGAGATGGTGCAGGCGGGATACGTGCGCCAGATCGGCCTCTCTGAGGTCTCGGCCGAGACGATCCGCCGGGCACACGCCGTCCATCCGATCTCCGAGCTCCAGATCGAGTACTCGCTCATCACCCGGACACCCGAGGGCGCGATACTCGAGGCGACGCGTGAGCTCGGGATCGCCGTGACCGCCTACGGGGTGCTCTCTCGCGGTCTGATCAGCGACACCCCGGCGATCGGCACCGGCGCGGATCACCGCGGCCGCTTCCCGCGGCTGTCGGGCGAGAACCTCGAGCACAACCGCGCGCTGCTCGGAGAGCTCAGGGCAATCGCGGCAGAGCACGGAGCGAGCATCGCGCAGCTCGCGATCGCGTGGGTGCTCTCGCGCGGGCAGGACATCATCCCCCTGATCGGAGCGCGGACCCGCACCCGTCTTGAGGAGGCACTGGGCTCACTGCAGCTCGCGCTGTCCGACGAGGATCTCGCGCGGATCGAGCGCTCGATCCCCGTGGAGCAGATCAGGGGCACGCGGTATGACCAGCACGCGATGGCGGGGCTGGACAGCGAGCGCTGAGCCGGCCCAGCCGCGCCTGTGCGCGCCAGGTCCCTACACGACGGTCCCGAACGGATCGGGCACCACGTGCTGGTTCGCGTTGTTCCAGTAGTTCTTGCTCACGAACCCGTACTCGGGAAGCTCGTTCGTGAACGGCCCGAACATCGCATCCCCGCTCGGAAGCTTCCAGTCGGCCTGCAGCTCGCATCCGAGCGCGAACACGCTCGTCAGCTCCGCTCCATGCCGGGACATCCGGTCCATCGCATCCTGCGCCTTCGCCTTGTAGCTCGCCAGCGATGGAAAGTCACGAACACCCACCATCAGCCCGACCTGGTGATCGATGAACAGCATCACCGAGTTCTCGGGGGTGGGCTTCTCGTATGGCACCCGCCCCGAGGCCAGCGCCTCCTGCGGGGACCGCTTCGGGGGCAGTGGCGCGTCCTTTATCGAGCTCACGATGTCAGACATGGCGACTCCTTCGTCCGGGGCTTTTCTCCACGGCAGATTTGCTTGCTAACGCAAGCATAGTAGTCCTTGCGCTAGCAAGCAATTTACGGGGACGCCGCGAGCAGCCGATGGGAACGCGGGTGCAGCGCGAGGCCGCGACGACCAGGACCAGCTTGCAAGAACGGCCAGCGTCCGGAACACTCAACCGAGACGCACCCCCGCCCACCGGTGGGCCGGCGGGGTGCAAGGCAAACAACGGGATGGGGACCACATGCTTCAGGGATCGGGGCGGGGCGGCGGCAAACGGGGTTACCTCCGCGGGCGCAGCGGGCGGGAGCTGCTTGCGGTCCTCTGCATCGCAGGCTTGGTGAGCGCGCTGGCAACGATCCTCGCCGGCCCGGTCGCCGCGAGCAGCCGGCAGAGCCTCGCGCAGGTCGGGGTGGCCCCCGCGCAGCCTGCGGGCGCGACCGATCTCGGCTCTGAAGCGGGCGGGTCCCAGATCCGCGGCGAGGTGGTTCTGCGACCCCGCGGCGAGCACGCCCTGGAGTCCTTCGTCGAAGGTGTCGGCCGCCGCGGCTCGCCGGACTTCGGCCACTACCTCGACCGGGGCGAATTCGCCGCCCGCTTCGGTCCCTCACCCGCGACGATCTCACAGGTTCGGGCTGCGCTGAGCGCCCGTGGGCTGGCGGTCGACGGGGTCAGCCCCGACGGCATGACGATCAGCTTCCACTCCGCGGCGGCCACGGTCGAGCACGCGTTCGACACCGCCATCGACCGCTACCGCCTACGCGACGGTTCCGTCGTGCGCCAGACGCGCGGGGCGCCGCAGCTCCCCTCATCGGTCGCCGGGGCTGTCGCTGCCGTGGTGGGGATCGACACGCCACCCGGCGCCCAGCGCCGCGCACGCACCGACCGCGGTCCGGCCGGCGCCCGCCCGGATAAGGCGGCAGCGGCCCAGGCCGGCAAGGTTCCGCCCGTCGAAGGAGCACCGCACGCCTGCAAGCAGGCGACGGCCGGCGCCAGCCGCGAGGGGGGCCTCACCGACGACCAGATCCTCAATTCCTACGGCGCCTACGGCCTGTACTCGGAGGGCGACACGGGCGCCGGCGTGCACGTCGGAGTGTTCGAGGAGGAACCCTTCCTGCACTCGGATGTCGAACACTTCGACACGTGCTTCTTCGGGGCGAGCGCAGCTGCGGCGATGGCCGGCAGGCTGCACACGTTCGACCTGAACGAAGGCCTCGAAGAAGGCCCCGGCGAAGGCGAGGCGGTGCTGGACGTCGAGGATGTCTCCGCCGCCGCTCCCGGCGCGGAAATCGACGTCTACGACGCAAACGAAGAAGTGCCCGAGATCGAGGCGATAGTGCAGGCCGACCGCGACCAGCTGATCACCTCGAGCTGGGGGGAAATATGCGGCCAGCAGTCCGAGGAAGCTTTCCCGGAACGCCTTCAAGCGATCAACTACCTGATGCAGGAGGGCGCCGCCCAGGGCCAGACCTTCCTCGCCGCCTCAGGTGACAACGGCAGCGACGACTGTGCCGAAAGCACCCGCGCGGCGCAGCTCCCCGCGGGCCAGAACCCCGTGTCCACCGACCCCCTCGCCGACGAGCCATACGTCCTCTCGGTGGGCGGCACGACGATCCTGGACGCGGGCCAGCCGGTCACCGAGCACGCCTGGAACAACGGCGGCGGCAACGGCGCCGGCACCGGCGGGATCGCGCAGGACTTCGTGATGCCGAGCTGGCAGCGCGAGGCGAGCGTTCCGGGGATCTCCGACGGCATGCCGGGCGGAGCCGACTGGGAAGCCGCCAACAGCGTCGAGCGCCGTTACGGCTACCCCCAGAACTTCTGCCAGTCGCTGCCGGGCGCCACTGCGGGGACCCCGTGCCGTCTGGAGCCCGACGTCTCCGCACAGGCCGACTGGTACACGGGGGGGATCTCGATCTATTCGTCCGCGTTCGTCGCCGAAAAGGGCGAGGAAGAAAACTACTTCGTAGACAAGACCGGCTGGGTGACGAACGGGGGCACATCCTCCTCGACCCCCCTGTGGGCGGGGATGCTCGCGCTCGTGGACGCCTCCCCGACGTGCAGTAGCCAGAGCGCCACCAAGAAGGGCGTCGGATTCGCCGTCCCTGATCTCTATGCGGTCGCGTCCGACCCGGCCTCGTACGCGGCATCGTTCAACGACGTCACCGAAGGCAACAACGACATCTACAGCCTCGATGCCGGTGGTGTGTTCCCCGCCCGCACGGGCTTCGACCTAGCAACGGGGCTCGGCTCCCCGCGCCTGACCGGCGCCGGCGGGACACCCGGACTCGCCTACTACCTGTGCAGCTACGCCGGCTCAGCCGCCCGGCCCGCCGTGAGCGCCGTGACCCCTGCGGCCGACTCGACGGCGGGGGGTGAGACGGTGCAGATCTCGGGAGGCGGCTTCGAGCGCGCCGGGCAGTCGGATGTCGCAGCGGTCGAGGTCGGGGCGTGGCAGGCACCCGCGAGCGCGGTGCACGTAACGGGAGCGGGCACGCTCAGCCTCACCCTCCCGCCCGCCCGGCAGACGCTCCCCGCGGGCACACCGGCGCAGCCCGACGGTGCCGGCCACGTCGACGTCGTGGTCACGCTCACCGACGGCGAATCCAGCGCGGCCTCCCAGGCCGCGGGCTTCCTGTATGTCGAAGACTCGAAAGGGAGCGAAGCCCCGAGCGTGACCGGCATGTACCCGAGCTCGGGCAGCGAGAGCGCGCCGGCGCCGGTCACCATCTACGGAGGGGGCTTCACGAAGGCGACAGGCGTCACGTTCGGCGGGGTGAAGGCCGCCGGCTTCCGCGTGGTGAGCTCCTGGGTGATCGAAGCCACCCCTGCGCCCTACACGCACGCCGCAAAGTGCGCGCCCCTCCCCACCACCGGCGTATACGCCGGAAAGGGGCCCTCAAACGATGTCTGCCAGACCCAGGTGGTGGTGCAGGAGGGCTCCTCCCAGAGCGCGACCGCCGCGATCCTGCCCCCGATCGAAGGCGCGAGCCCGATTGAAGAGCCGGACGCCGCCGTCGTTCCGCCGCCGGGCTGCGGCTGCGAGCTCTACCCGGCACCGACGGAGTACGACTACGCGCCGACGCCGACGATCAGCTCGGTGTCAACGAGCAGCGGCCCGTCAAGCCTCGCGTCAGCGAAGGGCGGCACCGTCATCACGCTGCACGGGAGCGGCCTCGGCCAGACGCAGATGCTCTCAGTCGACTTCGCGAGCGAACGCGTCGGCACCGTGTACGACACCGCCACGGAAATCCAGGTGGAAGCACCCTCGCTCGAAGCGCTGGAAATCGGCCAGACGGCGGCTCCGCTCGCGGTGCCGGTCACGGTCGACACGCTCGCCGGGAGCTCGGCACCCGCGCAGGCGACCTACGCCGGCATCCCCGTCATCTCCGCGATCTCCACGGGCAGCCCGCTGCTCGGCGGACATCCCGGCGCTGGCGACACCGGCGGCACCGTCCTTGACGTCTCCGGTGAAGGCCTCGAAGGGCAGCTCACCCACGTGCACTTCGAGGAAGTGAACCCGATGGCGGAAGCCTCGTCCGGGATCAGCTACGACTTCACCGAACAGGGCGGCGGGATCTCGCTCTCCACGGTCGCCGAGCTGCCCGGGCTGGTGAACGTCGAAGCCTGTACCGTCAGCGGCTGCAGCACGGGCGCCCCAGCCGACGAGCTCTACCTGTACCCGCCGGGCCAGCCGGACGTCGAATCGCTCGCGCCCGCGAAAGGTCCCGTGAGCGGCGGCACGAAGGTCACCGTGAGCGGCCGCAACCTCGGCTGCACCCTCACCGTCTCGTTCGGTTCCGCCCGTTCGAAGACCGTCACGCAGGGCACCGGCGCGAAGCCGTGCGGTTCGCTCACGGAGCTGAAGGCCACCTCCCCGGCCGGCCGTGCCGGGCGCAGCGTGCCCGTCAAGGTCAGCACCTGGGAGAGCTACTTCACGGGCACAGGTGACGGACCGAGCGGCGCCCTGTTCACCTACAAGGGGTAGCCGCCTGCAGCCGGTCCGTCCGCGAGTCGACCTCTGATCTACGTACACGGGCGCACTCTCTGACCGGGCGGCATCCCGCCAGGCCGCCTGCGCGGCATTTAGGCCACCACGGCTGCCGCTGGGGCATCTGAAATACTCGCGCCGGTCACCGGTGGGGCGCGTGTTTTGGGTGAGCGCGAGGTCCGCAGCCGGTTCGGAGCCGGCGAACGGAGGACGGACGATGCGAGTCATGAGGACGGCGGTCACTGCCCTGGCGATGGTTGGCTGCAGCGCTGCGGTGGGGGTGTCGGATGCCGCCGCCGCGGGCGTTCCGGCACACGTGAAGCGCGGCGCGGTGTACGTGTCCGAGCTGAGGGCGCCGATCGCCGGGGAGGGCCAGGCTTACCTGCTGATGCTGTTCAAGACCAACCGCAAGTCCGACGTGGTTCAGGTGATCTCGATCGCAATCGAAAAGATCCCCCTCGCCTGCACCGGGGGTGACGCGCTGTTCGGCACCGAATCCTTCGCGGGCCCCGAAACGGAAGCCCAAAGCGCGGTGGCCAGCACGGGGCACTTCGGATACAAGGCGTACTTCCCGATGTCTGCCGTCAGCTTCCAGGTGGCCGGCCGCGTGGCCGGCGGCGGTGCGCGCGCGACGGGGACGATAACCATCACTGATCCGGCCGCGTCGTTCCCGTGGGGCACGAAGACGGGGTGCACGACGCCGACGGGGCCGCTCGCCTGGTCGACCCGGCTGCAGTGGCGGAAGTTCGGAATCTGAACAGCCGGCCGAGCTGGCCAGGCATACCCGGCCAGCTTCAACACCCTCCGGACCACCCGCGTCCTGCCCCGGAAACCACGGGGCAGGACGCGGGGCATCATGAGCGGGAGCGACGGGACTCGAACCCGCGAATGTCACCCCGCGGGTCGAGGTCCGGAGCTGAGCGGCCGAAGCGGAATGCCTCCAGGCTGGAGATCGGCCGGCATCAAGCGGCACGTGATCGTCGGCGTGAGGTGAGTCCGTCCGATCAGCAGTCGCCAAACGGGTTCTCGACTCGCAGCCCCGCGTAGTTTTGGCCGTCGCTGAGGTCCTCTGAGAGGACAACCTCGCAGCCGAGCGCCCGTGCGGCCTCTAGGATCGCCGCATCCCAGTAGGAGATCCCGAATTGCTGTCGCGTGGACATCGCGGCGAGCATCACGCCGATCGTTGTGTCCTGGATGGTGAAGCGTTGGAAGGAGTCGACGAGCGCTGCGGCCTGCTGGTGGGTCAGGCGATCCGCCCGGGTCTCGCGCGTCGCCTGGACATAGAACTCCTGGAGCACCTGAACCGATAGCCCCAGGTCCCTGGCGCTGAGGAGCTCGTTTGCTCGAGCGGCCCTCGCTCGCTCGTCGGGGTCGCGCGAGATCGCATAGAGCAGGACGTTGGTGTCAACGAATCGCACGGCCGTGCAGCTCCTCACGGCTGAGACGGTCGCGGGCGCTGAAGCGCCCGATCTGCTCCTGGGTGCACCGTTGTTGCGCCTCGAGCCGCGTGAACTCGGCCTCCCGATCAGAGAGCGAGCGCAGGTACTCGGCAACGAGCGCGCTGACCGAGCTACCCTGCTCTGCCGCGCGGATTCGCGCGGCACGGTAGACATCGTCCGGAACGGATACAGTGATATTTGTCACTGTGCAGCACAGTATCACAGAAACACAGCGTCGTAAGTGGGCGTAGCCGGAAAATCACACTCCGCATTCACCGCCTGATGTTCGACGAGTACTACCGCGTCCCGCTGTCCTTCTGGACCCGCAGCAGACTCGCAGAGAAGGCCCGCCAAGGCCACCTCGTCGGGAGCCTCCCATGGGGCTACATCCGAGACCCGGAAACCAAGCTCGCCATCGCGCACCCCGAGAACGCGCCGCTGGTGCTCGAGATGTTTACGCGGTACGCAACCGGGCAGGAGTCAGACCGCACGATCGCCGCATGGCTAAACGCCAGGGGAGCCCGCTCGACCCGAGGCCGCCCGTTTGGGAAGGACACGGTTCGCGAGATGCTCTGCAACGCCGCCTACGCAGGCTACGTCACCGGTCTGCGCAGCAAGGACCGCTCCAACCGCGGGCTTCATCGCCTGGCTCGCCGCCTTCAACCCGACCAGGCACTACGCCAGCGCATCAACGACGCAATCACCGCCAGCGCCGGGCAGGCGAACCAGGATCCCGATCGCCGGCGAGAGCTACACGCCCAGCTCGCGCGCCTGCAAGGGCTCTACGCCCTCGGAGACCTCACCAAGCCCCGCTACATCATGCGCCGCCAAGCCACCGAGGAAGAGCTCCAGCGCCTCGCCCCACCGACAAACCCCGACCTCGACCGCGCAATCGAGCTCCTCGCCGACTTCCGGGGATTCTGGGACGCCGAGAGCGACCCAGCCGAGCGACGCAAGCTCATCACCAGCCTCTTCGACCACATCTGGCAAGACAACGGCACCATCACCGCCGTCAAACCCCGCTCCGCCTTCACCGCCTACTTCACAGCCCTCGAAGGCAGCCCACGCCCGCCCCAAAACAAAGGGGCAGGACGCGGGGTGTCAAAAGCGGGAGCGACGGGACTCGAACCCGCGACCTCTGCCGTGACAGGGCAGCGCTCTAACCAACTGAGCTACGCCCCCGCGGTTGCCCGGAGCGCCCTGCGGACGCGCGCGTGCTCGACCAGTATGCCAGGGGACGGCGGTCTGCCGGGGACAGGACCCCTCTGGCGCTTGGACGGTGCGGTGTTCTACGCTGTTGCGCATGGCGCTAGTGGGCCCACCGCCAATCCCCGACAACGGGCTCTTGCCGGTCCTGCTTCAGGACCTGCGGGACGAGCGCGCGGCGACGGTTCCGTTCCCACCCGGCGAAACGAGCTTTTCGCTCGCCAGGACGCGTCGCATCGAGACCGAACCCCTGGAGCTGCTGCTCGAGTCCTATGAGCGCTTCGGGCCGATCTTCACGCTCCGCCTGCTCCACGGCAACGTCGTGTTCATGCTGGGCCCGGCGGCGAACCACTATGTGCTCGTCAGCAACGCGTCGAACTTCAACTGGCGCGAGGGGCACTTCCGCGACCTGATCGCGCTGATGGGCGACGGGCTGCTCACGATCGACGGGGAGTTCCACCGCCGCTCCCGGCTCAGCATGCTGCCGGCGTTCCATCGCGAGAACCTCGCCGCGATGGTCGACACCGTCCTCTCGGAGGCGGGCGCCGCCGTCGAGCAGCTGGAGGTGGGATCGAGCATCGATCTGTACGCGTGGACGCGCAGGCTCGCGCTGCGCATCGCCATGCGCGCCCTGTTCGGCCTGGACCCCGACGGGGAGCGCGCGCGGTCGGTCGACGCGGCCGGGCTGTTCGAGAGCGCATTGTCCTTCTACTCGACCCCCTACTACCTTCGGGTGCTGCGCGGCCCGCGTTCGGCGTGGGCCTCGATGCAGCGCTCGGCGCGTACCCTCGACACGCTGATCTACTCGGAGATCTCCGAGCGCCGCGCGAGCGGCGCCCGAGGCCTGGACATCCTCAGCCTCCTGCTCGACGCGCACGACGAGGACGGCGCCGGGCTCAGCGACGTGCAGATCCGCGACGAGGTGATGACGCTGATGTTCGCGGGCCACGACACGACGACCTCGACCGTCACCTTCATGTTCCACGAGCTCTCCAAGAAGCCCGACATCGTCGCGCGCCTGGCCGCCGAGCAGGATGCCCTGCTCGCGGATGGCGTCCCGAGCGCCCCACAGCTCCTGTCCGGGGAGCTGCCGGAGCTCGAGATGGTGCTCGACGAGACGCTGCGTATGTACCCGCCTGCGTGGATCGGCCCGCGCCGGTCCGTCGAGGCCTTCGAGTTCGAAGGCCACACCGTCCCGGCCAAGGCGTTCGTCAACTATTGCTCGTGGGCCTCGCACCACCTCCCCGACGTGTTCGAGAACGCGTCCGAGTTCCGGCCCGAGCGTTTCACCCCCGAGGCGAAGGATGCCCTTCCGAAGGGCGCCTACGTGCCGTTCGGCGGCGGGTCGCGAACATGCATCGGGATGCGCTTTGGCCAGCTCGAGGTGCGGGCGATCGCGTCGCTGATACTCGCGCGCTGCACGCTCTCCGTACCGGAGCACTTCCGCATGCAGATCCACCAGATGCCGACGATCAGCCCGATGCACGGGCTGCCCGTCGTTGTCGGTCCGCGCGCGGGGGTTCCCGACCCGCACGTCGGCTCCGGCGCACCGTCGCGCGTCAGGTGGTTCTCGCGCTGAGCGTGAGGCGGTAGGTCAGCGGACGCTCGCTCTGGACGGTGGCGCCGACACCCTCGATGTAGATGTGGGGGCTCGAGAACAGCGTCAGGTTGAACGCCTGCAGGAGCGAGCCCTTGGGGGTCACGATCAGCCGGCCGTCACTCGGCCCTGCGGTCGCCCGCACCGACGCTCCGAGCCCGAAGAGCGCGCCGCTGACCCGCACCCGCACCTGTCCGCCTTCGCTGCCCTCCAGGCTCACCGCGACGCCCGTCGGCAGTGCCGCCGCCACGGCGGCGGCGGTGACGCTCGCCTGTGCGATAAGCACGCTGCCGTCGCGGGTCAGGCTCGCGTCGGTCAGCGCGATCGGCCCCAGCCGGACGCTCTGCGCGCTGACGTGGATGCGGCTGGTTCCCGATCCTTCCTCCAGCAGCGCCTGGGCCTCGGATGGGCTGAGCGTCAGCGCCCCGGCGCTCACGTCGACCGAGTCGGCGTCCTTCCAGAGCAGCTCGACCGCGGGCCAGGCGCTCACGGTCACCGAGCGCACCTCTCCGTAGCGGGCGACGCGAGAGGAGATCCTGCTCGCGGCCAGGCGCGGCAGCAGCAGCTGTGATGCGGCCGCCGCTAGCGCCAGCAGGCCCGCCGGATAGGCGAGCATCCTCAGGTTGCGATTGCCGGCGCGCCGCATCCCTGAGAGCTTCGCAGGGACGCGGCGCAGGGAGCGGTTCAGGCCGGAGGGCGAACGCGGACGGCGGCCTCTGAGTGAGCAGGAGATGCCCGCTGACGCGCCTCGGTTCTGACCCTCCCGCCGCCGCGGCACAACCTCTTCGCTAGCCTTGTGCCCCCCATACGGGGGCGCGTAGCTCAGTTGGCTAGAGCACCTCGTTTACACCGAGGGGGTCGCCCGTTCGAGTCGGGCCGCGCCCATCCCCTCCCTCGCAGCAAGGACGAAGAAGGCGACATGACCGACGAGAGCGCGATTCGAATAGCCGTCATCGGCTCTGGTCCCGCGGGCTTCTACGCCGCCGGGCACCTGCTGAAGCACCCTGCAGAGCGGATCGAGGTGGACATGATCGAGCGCCTGCCCACGCCGTGGGGCCTCGTGCGCTCCGGCGTGGCGCCCGACCACCCGAAGATCAAGTCGGTCACCCGTGTCTACGAGAAGACCGCGGCGCACCCCCGTTTCCGCTACTTCGGGAACGTCACGTTCGGGGTGGATGTCTCGCGTGAGGACCTGCTCGAGCATTACCACGCCATCGTCTACGCCACCGGCTCCCCGTCGGACCGGCCGCTGGGTCTCGATGGCGAAGAGATGGCCGGATCCCATGCGGCTACCGAGTTCGTCGGCTGGTACAACGGGCACCCGGACCACACGGACCTCGAGGTGGACCTGCTGGCCAGCGAGCGTGCTCTCGTGATCGGGAACGGGAACGTGGCGGTCGACGTCGCGCGTATGCTCATGCTGAGCCCACAGGAGCTCGCGCCGACGGACACCGCCGACCATGCCCTGGAGGTGCTCGCGAAGAGCGCCGTCACGGAGGTCGTGATCGTCGGCAGGCGCGGGCCCGCCCAGGCTGCGTTCACCAACCCCGAGCTTCTCGAGCTCGGCGAGCTCGCGGACGCGGACGTGATCGTCGACGGCGCCGAACTCGACCGTGCCCTGGCCGTGGAGGACGAGCGGGCGCAGGCCGACGCGACATCGCGCAAGAACGTCGAGATCCTGCGCGGATACGCAGAGCGCGAGCCCACCGGGAAGCCGAAGCGGATCGTTCTGCGGTTCCTGCTCTCCCCTGTGGCGCTGAACGCCGACGAGAACGGCCGCCTGGCGTCGGTGGAGTTTGTCCGCAACGAGCTGGTCGCGGGCGAGGACGGCGCGCTTCGCGCGAGGGCAACGGATGAGCGGGAGTCGATCGATGCCGGACTGCTGTTCCGCGCCGTCGGCTACCGCGGGGTCCCGCTGCCGGGTGTCCCCTTCGACGAGCGGCGGGCTGTGATAGCGAACGTCGACGGGCGCGTCGTGGATGCCCACAGCGGAGCGCAGGCGCCGGGCGAGTACGTCGTCGGCTGGATCAAGCGCGGGCCGTCCGGCGTGATCGGCACCAACAAGAAGGACGCGCAGGAGACCGTCGACGCGATACTCGAGGATCTCTTCCCCACCGGGGACGGGGCAACAGCGCACGTGCCTAGGCGGCCAGACCCGCAGGAGGTGCTCGAGCTCCTGAACTCGCGCCAGCCCGCGCTGGTCACCTATTCGGGCTGGGAGGCGATCGACCGGCATGAGCGCGCACTCGGCGCCAGCTCGGGCCGCCCGCGGGTCAAGCTGACGCGTATCGAGGAGCTCCTTCAGGCGGCGGCGGCGCAGGAACCATAGGCTTCGCCGCGAAGTGCTGCGCTGACCGGATCGCAGGTCTGCCACACTGTCGCGCGCTGGCCCCGTTAGCTCATCTGGTAGAGCGCCGGACTTTTAATCCGGTGGGGCGGGTTCGAGTCCCGCACGGGGCATCGGGCGACCGGCCCGGATGCTTCGCATGGCCGTCGCGCCGGACGGCCATGCCGAGCGGGGCTCCTAGACTGGCGGGGATGCCCAGGCTCGGGTGCAACCCGTCGAGCGGCCCCTTGACCGTGCGCTGATGAGCACGGCGTCCGCGCACGAGTTCTTCTCTGCCTCCGCCAGTGTCGGCGGCGCACTCATCGGGCTGCTGTTCGTGGCGATCTCGGTGGCTCCCGAGCGTGTCCTCGGGCCCGATGCATCGGAGGTCCACGGCGTCCGCGCCGCCGCCACGCTCACGGCCTTCACCAATGCCCTCAGCGTCGTGCTGTTCGGGCTGATCCCGGGGTTCAACGCGGGCAGCGCCGCGACGATCGTGGCACTCGTGGGCCTGGTGTTCATAACGGGCGCGCTGGTGCGCGTCTTCCCCGGCTGGCGAGCCGGGAGGATCCGGGCGCTCGACCTCACTTTCCTGGTGGGGCTGATCGCCGTGTTCGTGCTCCAGCTGATCGCCGGCATCGGCCTCAAGCGACACCCTGCCGACACGTCCGACCTCACGACGCTCTGTGTCCTGGTCGTGGTCTGCTTCCTGATCGGGATCGAGCGCGCGTGGGAGCTGGTCGGCGGCCCGAGCGTGGGTCTCGGACATCAGATCGCGGCGATGCTCCAGGACCGCCGCCGCCGTCCCGATGACGAGGACGCTGCAGAGGGCTGAGCTCTCGCGGCCGGCCCGGAACGCGTGCCGCCCTCGCCTTGCCTAGTCTGTTGGCAGCACGGGCACCTGCAGCAGACCGCAGGTCCGCGAAATCCCATGTCCTCGATTGACCGACAACAGCAGGTGAGGGGCTCGAGCAGCGCCGTCTTCGTGGCGATCCTGCTGCTGATCGCGGGGTTCATGGATGTCCTCTACGGGATCGCAGCCCTGGGCGACTCGAAGTTCTTCGCGGGCGACACCGTCTACGTGTTCGCGGGCCTGCACACCTGGGGCTGGCTCTCGATCGCCCTCGGTGTGATCGAGCTCTCGGGTTCCATCTCGCTGTTCTCCGGCAACGTCTACGGCCGCGTCGTGGGCATCGTCGCCGCGAGCGTCGGGGCACTGGGCGCGCTGGCGAACGTCGGCGGCGCGCACCCTTGGTGGGCGATCGGCGTGTTCGCGATCTGCATCATCTGCATCCACGGTCTCGTGGTGTACGAAGAGCCGGAGAGGCGCCCGCGCTAGCGGGGTGCCGGCCGCGCCCGCCTACCAGCAGGGTTTGTAGGTCTTGCCGTTCAGCGCGAGGTTGTACCTGACGCCCATGATCCCGGCCGCTTCATCCGCGGCGCAGAAGCGCGAGGGTGGGAGCTTGTACTCGGCGTTGAGCACAGGCTTGCTGGCGTTCAGGTAGGGCTGGAACAGAGCGCATTCCTGATACTGGATGCACTGCTCGGAGAGGGCGCCGTCGAAGTAGGGCTCCTGTTCGACGCTCTGCTGCGCGTCGTTCTTCTGAAGCACCGCCATGCCGAGCGAGTGGACCTCCTGCGCGACCCAAAGGTTGTATGTCAGCTGCTCGGCCGCCGTGATCGGGAAGCCGCTGTTGTTGGAGAACGCTTCCATCTCGTCCGGCTCGACTGCGTCGAAGCCCTTTTCCCGGCACATCTGAAAGCGCGCGGCCATGATCGGCTCGACGATCGAGAGCTGGCGGATGTCGATCCACTTCTCGCCGGGCCACCCGTTGGAGTGCCCGAGGACCGACGCGGGGAACTTGCTGTAGTCGGGCCTGAACTTCTCGGCGGTGCCGACATCGATGTAACAGATGACGTGCGCGCCCTGCGCGTGCAGCGCGGCCACCTGGGCTGCGGTGGTTTCGAAGCCGTCGACGTCATACGCCGCGACGGGCTCCCCCATGCGGATGTTCCCCGTCAGCTGCCAGTACCACGTCAGGTGCTGCGGCGGCGTCCACCATCCCTGCGATGCGCCCGCCCCGAACGCGGCGACTCCCAGCAAGGCGAGCGCCGCTGCGAACGCAAGCCCTGCCGTCAGAAACCTTCGCGGTCTGCTCACCATCTCCGTTGACCATGTTAGATAGGTGGCCCGAAAATGGACGCGACACCCAGATGAACAGTCCCGAAGGCGCGCCTCTGGCACTCACGTGGCACGGCCACGCCACGACCCTGATCGAGCTCGACGGGATTCGCCTGCTGACCGACCCGGTCATGGGGGCCCGCGTCGGACCGCTTGTGCGGGTGGCGCCTGCGGTGGCCGCGGACGCCGCCGAGGCGATAGACGCCGTGCTGCTCTCGCACCTGCACGCGGATCACGCGGATGCGGCGTCTCTGCGCTCGGTCGGACGCGAGACGCTCGTGATCGCGCCGCCGGGAGCAGAAGCCTGGCTTCACGGCGCGGGCCTTGCGAACGTGATGGAGCTCGGCCCCGGGGAGCGGACGCACCTGGGCGCGGTGAAGGTCACCGCCACGCCGGCCGTGCATGAGGGCAGGCGCTGGCGTTACGGGACGCGGGCGCAGAGCATCGGGTTCCTCGCAGCCGGTTCGCTCTCCTGCTACTTCGCCGGCGACACCGACCTGTTCGACGAGATGTCCGAGATCGGCCCTGTCGATGCGGCGCTGCTGCCGGTCTCCGGCTGGGGGCCCACTCTCGGACCAGGCCACCTGGACCCGGAGCGCGCCGCGACGGCAGCGCAGCGGGTCTCGCCGCGGGTCGCGGTGCCGATCCACTGGGGGACGCTGGGGCTGCCGCTGGCCCGTCTGCGCCCCAGCGAGCCGTCCGCGCCGGCCGAGGACTTCGCCGCGCTTCTCGCGCGGCGCACACCCGGCATCGAGGTTCGGATCCTCGCCCCGGGCGAGCGTACGGAGATCGCGGCTGTGCGGTCCGGCGCAACGAGAGCTGAGGGAGCGTCATGAGCAAGGAGAAGGCGCAGCCGGCGAACGCACGCGGCAGGGAGGGAGCGGGCGAGCCGCCCCGGCGCCGGCCTGTCCTTCGCATCGTGATCGTCTGGCTGCTCACCGCGGGGACGCTGCTGCTCCTGAGCGCGAGCCCGAGCGCCGTCAAGGTCTCGAGTCCGGACGCGGCACTTGCTGCTGCAGCGCTGATCGGGCTCATCAACGGGCTCATCTGGCCCGTCGTGCTGAGGTTCGCGCTGCCGCTCACCGTCTTCACGCTCGGCCTCGGGGTCGTGATAATCAACGGCGCGATCGTCCTGCTCGTGAGCTCGTTCGAACTCGGCCTCTACGTGCCCTCGCTGCTGGCAGGTATCGGGGTGGCGCTCGCGATCACGATCGTGACCACCGCCGCCACGTCGATCCTGGCCATCGACGACGAGGGCTTCTGGTACCGGAACGTCGTCAAGCGCTACCAGAAGCGCGTCGCACCGACCGGCGACCTGGACCATCCAGGGCTGTTCTTCCTGGAGATCGACGGGCTCGCGCACGACGTGCTCGCGCGGGCGATCCGCGACGGGAATGTGCCGACGCTCGCGCGCTGGCTGCGCGACGGATCCCACGAGCTGACGGAATGGGAAACGGACTGGTCATCGCAGACCGGCGCATGTCAGGCCGGCCTTCTTCATGGAAGCAACGAGGACATGCCGGCCTTCCGCTGGTGGGAGAAGGACCGCGCCACGGCGATGGTGACGAACCATCCGCGCGACGCGATGGAGATCGAGAGACGCCACTCCAATGGCCGCGGGCTGCTCTTCGCGGACGGCGCGAGCAGGGCGAACATCCTGTCAGGCGACGCACCGCACAGCCAGCTCACGATGAGCACCGCGCTGGCGCGCGACCGGCATGGGCGCATCGGCCAGGACTACTTTGCCTACTTCGCCAACCCCTACAACGTGATCCGCACGATCGCGCTCGTCGCACGCGAGGTCGTCAGCGAGCTCTGGAGCGCTCACCACCAGCGCCGGCTGGACATAGTGCCGCGCATACACCGCGGCTTCTCCTACGCGCTCGTCCGCGCGTGGGCAACCGTGATCCAGCGCGACCTGCAGGTCACCTCGATCATCGCCGACATGTACGCGGGCCGGCCGGTGGCCTACACGACGTTCCTCGGCTACGACGAGGTCGCCCACCACTCCGGCATCGAGCGCCCTGAGACGCTCGCGACGCTCCGCCAGATCGACCATTCGATCGCGCGGATAGCGGCGGCGGCGCGCGACGCTCCCCGCGAGTACCGGTTCGTGGTGCTCTCCGACCACGGCCAGTCACAGGGCGCGACGTTCCTGGACCGCTACGGGGTCTCGCTCGAGGACATCGTGGAGAGCGTGACCACCGGCGCGGTGGCCGGGATGGAGGGCGACCCGAGCGAGGCCCTCGGGTTCATCGGGGCCTCTCTCACCGAGGCCTCGGCCGGGGACTCGGCGATGGCGGGTGCGGTTCGCCGCGCCTCAGGGTTGAAGAAGGACGGGCACGAGGAGCTGCACCTGGGGGCGCACCTTGAAGACGACACGAGCGCGGGGAGCAAGGACGAGCAGCCGCCGCAGGTGGTGGTGATGGCATCCGGATGCCTCGGCCTGATCTCCTTCCCGCGCGAGCCGGGCCGCCTGAGCCTTGAGAGGATCACCGCTCTTCACCCCACTCTCATCGACACCCTGCGCGAGCACCCCGGCATCGGCTTCCTGCTGGTGCGCTCGGACGAGCACGGCGCCCTCGTGCTGGGGCCGGCCGGGGCCAACTACCTGGACGAGGGGCGCATCGAGGGAGATGACCCGCTTGCGCCCTTCGGCCCGCGCGCGGCCCGGCACGTGGCGCGCACCGACGGCTTCGAGCACTGCCCCGACATCGTCCTGAACAGCACCTATTGGACGGCGGGGGACGAGGTGGCCGCGTTCGAGGAGCTCGTCGGCTCGCACGGCGGGATGGGCGGAACGCAGTCGCACCCGTTCCTGCTGCACCCCCGCGACCTGGAGCTGCCCGAGCAGGAGCTCGTCGGCGCCGAGCATGTCCACCGGTACCTGCGCCGGTGGCTCGTGGCCCTCGGCCACCTGGAATACGAGCCGGAGGCCGAGGACGGCGGGCAGGGCGCGGCCGGCGTACCGGCCGCGCCGGAGGCCGTCTAGGACCCCTGGCTCTCGTCCCCGCCGTCGGCGAGGATCCTGTAGAGCTCGCGCCTGGTGGTGGTGAGCACCTCCCGCGCCTGCACCATCTGGCTCTCGCTGCCGGTCTGCATGACCTGCTTGAAGGCGAAGCCGACCTCGCGGATCAGCCGTCCGAGCTGGTGCATCTCGTCACCGCGGTCGCCTCCGAGGTTCTCCCACGGCGCGGGCTTGTCCGCCCCGCGATCTGCGACGACCTGGCGTCCGGCATCGGTGAGCGCGTAGTGCCTGCGCCCGTCGACCTCCTCCGAGCGGATCAGGCCCTCATCCTCGAGCTGCGCGAGCGCCGGGTAGACCGAGCCGGGGCTCGGGCTCCACAGGTCGCCGCTGCGCTCCTGGACCTCCTGCATGATCTGGTACCCGTTGCGGGGCTCCTCCGCGATCAGCAGCAGCGCCGCGGTGCGGATGTCGCCGCGTCTTGCCTTGCGGCCCCGGCCCCGTCCGCCGCGTCCCCCGAACGGGGGTCCGCCGAACTCTCCGCGAGGGCCGTGCGCGAAGCGCATCGCGCGCCTGCCGCCCGGTCCGTGGCCGTGGGTGTGGCGGCCGCCCTGCTCCTCGGTTGTTGAATGAATTGATTGCGAAAACATATTGAATTCCTATCTTGAGCTATCGAAGTAGCATCAAGATATATCGTTAACTGCTTTCTGTCAAGCCCCCCCCCGGAAGGTTGGATGGCGAAATCGGCCGCGCCGCGAATGTGCGGGCACGGCAGGAGACTTCGAATCGCCCGCTAGTGGCGGAAGTGGCGGCGGTCGGTGGCGACCATGCTCGCCCCCGCCGCGTCGACGGCCTGCACGACTTCCTCGTCGCGAACGGAGCCGCCCGGCTGGATGATCGCGCTCGTGCCTGCCTGCAGCGCCAGCCCCGGGCCGTCCGCGAACGGGAAGAACGCGTCGGAGGCCAGCGATGAGCCCGCGAGCAGATCCGGCTGGAACGTGCCCGCCTTCTCCACGGCGATGCGAACCGCGTCGACCCTGCTCATCTGCCCCGCGCCGATCCCGATCGTCGCACCACCGGACGCGATGACGATCGCGTTGGAGCGGACATGCCTGCAAACGCGCCAGGCGAACAGCATGTCCTGCCACTCCTGCTCGGAGGGCTCCCTGGCGGACAGCACGCGCATCTCATCGCGCCTCTCGCTGACAACGTCGCGGCTCTGCACGAGCTGGCCTCCCATGACCGCCTTCGCCTCGAGCTCCTGCGCCGCGGCGGGCCAGTCGCGCAGCTCGAGCAGGCGCACGTTCTTCTTGGCCTGCAGCACCTCGAGCGCTCCCGCGTCGAAGCCGGGGGCGAGCAGAACCTCGATGAACTGGCCCGAGAGCTCGTGCGCGAATGCCGTGTCGACGGGCCGGTTGACGGCGATGACGCCGCCGTAGGCGCTCTGCGGGTCGCAGGCGAACGCGCGCTCGTAGGCGAGCTGCCCGGTCTCCGCGACCGCGCAGCCACACGGATTGTTGTGCTTGACGATCGCGCATGCGGGCTCTGAGAACTCCTCGACGAGCTCGCGGGCCGCGCTGAGGTCCAGGAGGTTGTTGAACGACAGCTCCTTGCCGTGGAGCTGCTCGACGCCTGCGAGCAGGTGCGCCCCGGCGCCGATGCGCGCATAGAACGCCGCGTCCTGGTGGGGGTTCTCGCCGTAGCGCAGGTCGCTCACCTTCTCGTAGGCCTCGAAGCGCATCGGCGGGAAGCCCTCGAACGTGCGGTCCGCGAACCATGCCGCGATCGCCGCGTCGTAGCGGGCGGTGCAGGCGAACGCCTTCGCTGCGAGCGTTCGCCGCGTCGTGAGCGACAGGCGCCCGCCCGAGGAGGCGAGCTCGTCAAGGACGGGCTGGTAGTCGGCGGGGTCCACGACGACCGCCGCGAACGAGCTGTTCTTCGCCGCGGCGCGGATCATCGTCGGGCCGCCGATGTCGATGTTCTCGATGACCTCCTGCTCGTCCGCGTCGCCGCGCGCGACGGTCTGCTCGAACGGGTAGAGGTTCACGCACACCAGGTCGACCTGCTCGATCTCCTGCTCGGCGGCGGCGCGCAGGTGCCCCTCCTCGTCGCGGCGTGCGAGCAGCCCCGCGTAGAGCCGCGGGTGGAGCGTCTTCACGCGTCCGTCCATGATCTCCGGGAAACCGGTGAAGTCCTCGATCGCGCGCACCTGGATACCCGCCTGCGAGAGCGCGGAGGCCGTGCCGCCCGTCGAGACGATCTCGATGCCCTGCTCGCGCAGCCCCGTGGCGAACTCGACGATCCCGTCCTTGTCCGACACGGAGATCAGCGCGCGCATGACGCGCACCTCTCCGGGGGCGGCGCGCTCGACGCCGCCGACGTGCTCGCCCATCACCTCGCCCTGACTGCTCATGTCAAGAGCCTATCCCTCGATCGGATCGATCGCGATGCGCCGCAGGTTGCCCTCGTCGGGATGCAGCCTTCCGCTCGCCGCGAGCACCACCGCGCGGGACAGGAGCGTGTGCTCCAGCGGCCTTATCCCCGCCATCACCTCACCCTCGGTCCTCGCGTCCGGCAGCTCGACCGCTCCCTGCAGGATCACCGGGCCGGTGTCCATCCCGGTGTCGACGTAGTGGATGGTCACGCCAAAGACCTTCACGCCGTAGGCGAGCGCCTGCTCGACGGCCTTCAGGCCGGGGAACGCGGGCAGCAGGGACGGGTGGACGTTGATCACGCCCTCGGGGAAGTCCGCGAGGAACTGCTCGCCGAGAAGCTCCATGTAGCCCGCGAGCACCACCAGCCGCGCACCGCGTTCGTGAAGCCAGGACGCCAGCGCCTGATCGCGCTCGCCGCGGCTGGCGAACTCCGAGCGGGGGAACACCTCTGCCGGCACGCCGTGTGCGCGCGCACGCTCGAGGCCTTTCGCCGCAGCACTGCTCGAGGCGACCGCCACGACCTGCGCCTGCCGGGCGTGGACGGTGTCGAGGAGCGCCTGGAGGTTCGTGCCCTCTCCGGAGATCAGCACCGCGATGGGGTAGAGCTCGCTCACGCGGGCGGACCATAGCTGTGACGCACGTCACACAGCCGGGCGCCTGCCCTTCCTTCAATGGAATGAGGGAGCAGAGGGTTGCTGCGGAATCCATCCACGCCCAGGAGACCAGCACCCATGCTTACAGCGTTCATCGTCACCTTCGTGATCATCCTCGCCCTCGGCCTCGCACAGCGGGGCTCAAGCCGGGCGATGATCGAGCACCGGCCGTACAACAACCGCTACAACGACGCCGCGGGAGCGCGCGAAGACCACCTCGGCTAGACAGCCCCGGCCCGTCGGCTACAGGGACACGGGGATCCCGCCCCAGTCCTGCGGGTCGGTGTCGGCGATCGTCTGGGAGAACGTCCACTGGTGCCCCGCGGGGTCCTGTGCCGTGTACTGGCGCTCTCCGAACGGGAACTCGGTGATCTCCTCGATGATCACCGCGCCGTGTGCACGCGCTCGCTCGAGGTGCGTGTCGACGTCCTCGACGCGCACCACGACGCTGTGGGTCACCTCGCCGTCCCGTGGTGGCCGTCGATCGCCGCGGACGTCGCCGATGATCACCGCGCCGTCGCCGACGTTCATCTGCGAGCGGTGGTTCTCTCCGATCTGCAGGCGCTCGGCGAACCCGAACGCCGCCGTGAGCCAGTCGACCGCGTCGCGCACCTCCGGATAGATGAGCACCGGGATGACGGCGGGTGCGGGGATCGAGCGGTTCGGCCTCACGCTGTGCCCAGGATACGCGGCCGGCCGCCCGGTTGTCAGGTCTGGCGGGTGGGAGGTTAGGCGCTCACGAGCGGCACGTCGGGCGCCTGCTCGAGCGAGTACTTGCCGGCCGCGCCGTCGCTGCCGGCGAGCGGGTAGCGGCCCGTGAAGCAGGCGTCGCAGTGCGTCTCGCTCGTCGCACCGACGGCCTCGTAGACGCCCTCCATCGACAGGTAGTGCAGCGAGTCACATCCGAGCTCCTGTGCGACCTGCTCGGTGGTGCGTTCGTGCGCGATCATCTCCTCGCGCGTGGACATGTCGATCCCGTAGTGGCAGGGATGCTTGATCGGCGGCGCCGAGATGCGCATGTGGATCTCCGCCGCGCCCGCGTCACGCAGCATCTGCACGATCTGCCTGGTGGTGTTCCCCCGCACGATCGAGTCGTCGACGACGACCAGGCGCTTGCCCGCGATCACGTCCGGCAGCGGGTTGAACTTCAGGCGCAGGCCGTGCTTGCGCAGCTCCTGGCCGGGCTGGATGAACGTGCGGGCGACGTAGCGGTTCTTGACGAAGCCATCGTCCTGGGGAAGGCCGGCGGCCCGCGCGAGCCCCCTCGCCGCAGGGTTGCCCGAGTCCGGCACCGCGATCACCAGATCCGCCTCGACGGGCGCCTCGCGCCAGAGGATCTCGCCCATCCGCCCGCGGGCGACCTGCAGCACCGTGTTGTTCATGCGCGAGTCCGGGCGCGCGAAGTAGATGTACTCGAACACGCAGAACGCACGCCGTCCGCCCGGCGAGACCATCCGGGACTCCAGGCCGTCGGGCCCGAGGGTGACCATCTCACCCGGCTCGACGTCGCGCACCAGCTTGGCGCCGATGATGTCGAACGCGCACGACTCGCTCGCGACGCAGAAGCGGCCCGGGCCATCGGGGTCCCCCGGACCGGCGTCGAGGGCGCCGAGCACGAGCGGGCGCAGGCCGTGCGGGTCCCGGAACGCGACGACCCTGTCCTTCGTCATGACCACGATCGAGAACGCTCCGCGAAGACGCGGCAGCACATCGGCGATCGCATCCTCGACCCGTTCCGCGGGGTGCGTGGCGATCAGCGCGGCGATGATCTCAGAGTCCGAGGTGGAACTGAACGTGACACCGCGCTCGGCGAGCTCGTCGTGGAGCTCGACGGCGTTGATCAGGTTCCCGTTGTGGGCGAGCGCGACCTCGCGGCGCGAGCCGTTCGTGCCCTCCGAGCGCTGCACGGGCTGCGAGTTCTCCCACGCGTTGGACCCCGTGGTTGAGTAGCGGACGTGCCCGATCGCGAGCTCTCCGGCGAGGGTGCGAAGGTCGTTCTCGGTGAACACCTGGTTGACGAGCCCGAGCTCGCGACGCGTGATGATGTGCCCGCCGCGGTCGGCCGCGGCGATTCCCGCAGACTCCTGGCCGCGGTGCTGTAGCGCGTACAGAGCGAAGTAGGAAAGCCGCGACACCTCGTGACCGGGCGCGTACAGTCCGAAAACTCCGCACTCATCGCGCGGTCCGTCACGCATCACGTTTACAAGCTAGCAGGGTCCCGCCGCGGGGCTTTTCGGGCCTCACGCGAAGAGCTCCGCCAGCGCTCCATGCGCGGCCTTCAGGTCATCGAGGGACAGCTCGAAAGCGGGGCGGGCGAAGCGGAGCGACTCCCCGGCGACGGTGCCGATCAGCCGTACCGGTGTGAGCGCCCCGAGCGCCCCGAGCACGCCGGCCGGGCCGCTCAGCAGGAAGCCGCCGGGGGCCTCGCCGAACAGGTCGTCCTCCTGGACCGGCTCATCGCCGAGGTCGATGCGCGCTCCGATCGAGCCGGCCAGGCAGCACTCCGCCAGCGCGACCGCGAGCCCGCCCTCTGCGATGTCGTGGGCGCTGGAGATCTCCCCGGAGCGCACGGCGTCCCTGACCGCGCGCTGGGCGGCGATGATCTCCTGGAGCTCGAACGCGGGCAGCGCGTCGGGCAGCCACTGCCCACGGAGCTTGGAGAGCTCGCTGGCGTCGAGCGACGGGCCGAACGGGCCGACGAGCGCGATCGCATCGCCATCCTCACGGAACCCCATCCGTCCTGCTCGTGTGGCGTCCGGCAGCCGGCCGACCATCCCGATCACGGGTGTGGGGTAGATCGGCCCCGTGGAACCCTCGTTGTAGAGAGAGACGTTGCCGCCGACTATGGGCGCGCGCAGGGCGCGGCATGCCTCGCCGAGCCCGCGGACGGCCTCCGTCAGCTGCCATGCGATATGCGGCTTCTCGGGGTTGCCGAAGTTCAGGTTGTTGGTGGTGCCGAGCGCCTGCGCGCCGACGCACGCGAGGTTGGCCGAGCACTCCAGCACCGCCTCCATCGCCCCGCGATAGGGGTCGGCCGCGACACGCCTTCCGTTGCAGTCGATGCTGACGGCGAGGGCCGCGCCGTCGCCGAGCGCGAGCACCGCGGCGTCAGCCTGCTCCGGCCGGCGCACCGTGCGCGACTGGACGATCGAGTCGTACTGCTCGAACAGCGGCCTGCGTGAGGCGATGTTCGGCGAGCTCAGCAGCGCGAGCAGCGTCTCCTCGGGCCCTGTGCCGGGCTCGAGCGTCGCCTGCGGCGCCGGGTAGATCGGATCCGCAGAACGTTCGGGCGCGAGGTCATACAGCGGGCAGTCGTCCACCAGCGCCCGCACGGGCATGTCTCCGAGCAGTTCCCCGCCGCGCAGGATCCGCATCCTGCCGCTGTCGGTCACCGTCCCGATCGCGGCCCCGGAGACCTCCCATCGCTCGCACAGCGCGAGCACCGCGTCGACGTTGGAGGGCTCCACGACGCAGAGCATCCGCTCCTGTGACTCGCTGACCATCACCTCGAACGGCTCCATGCCCTGCTCGCGCAGGGGTATCGCGGCGATGTCGATGTCGATCCCGACCTCGCCCTTGGATGCCATCTCCGAGGCGGAGGACGTGAGCCCGGCCGCGCCGAGGTCCTGCAGGGAGACGAGCAGCCCGCTGTCCAGGAGCGCGAGGGAGCACTCGAGGAGCTTCTTCTCCTCGAACGGGTCGCCGACCTGCACGGTGGGGCGCTTGTCGTCGTCCGCGCCGTGCTCGCCGAGCTCGGCCGACGCGAGCACGGAGGCTCCGCCGATCCCGTCACGGCCCGTCGAGGCGCCGAACAGCACGAGGATGTTGCCCGGTCCCGCCGCGGCGCTGCGCGTCAGCCGCTCGCGCGGGGCGAGACCGAGGGCCATTGCGTTGACCAGGCAGTTCTGCTCGTAGGGGCCCTCGAAGTAGACCTCGCCGCCTACCGTCGGCACCCCGATCGAGTTCCCATAGTGGCCGATCCCTGCCACCGCGCCGTCCAGGAGGTAGCGCGAGTGCGCGCCGGAGGGCTCGCCGAAGCGCAGCGAGTCGAGCACGGCGATCGGCCGGGCGCCGATCGCGAAGATGTCGCGCAGGATCCCGCCGACCCCGGTGGCGGCGCCCTGGAACGGCTCCACGGCGCTCGGGTGGTTGTGGGACTCCACCTTGAATGCGCACACCAGGCCCGAGCCGGCGTCGACCGCGCCCGCGTTCTCGCCCGGCCCCATCACCACATGCTCGCCCTCGGTGGGGAGTGTGCGCAGCAGCTTCTTGGAGTGCTTGTAGGCGCAGTGCTCGCTCCACAGCAGCGAGTACATCGCGAGCTCCACCTGGTTCGGCGGCGCTCCCTGCTTCTCGCAGACGAGCTCGTACTCGGATGCGGTGAGCCCGAGCGCGAGCGCGTCCTGCAGCGTCGGCGTGGCGTGGCCCTCAGACACCGCCGGCCTCCACCGTCATGCGCATCGACTCGAAGATCTTCAGCCCGTCCGTCGAGCCGCCGATCAGCTCGTCGACGGCGTGCTCCGGATGGGGCATCAGGCCGAATACGTTTCCGCGCTCGTTGCACACGCCCGCGATGTCGTGCACCGACCCGTTGAAGTTCTCGCCGGCGGCGTAGCGCAACACGAACTGGCCCGATCCGTCCATCCTCGCCAGCGTCCCGGCGTCGGCATACCAACGGCCCCATGAGTGCTTGGCGGGGATGCTCAGATGCTCCCCCATCGCGCATGCGCGCGTGAACGGGCCGCCGCCGTAGAGGACCTCGAGCTCGACCTGCCTGGAGGTGAATCGCAGGTTCGCGTTCGGGAGCAGCGCGCCCGGAAGGAGCCGCGCCTCGCAGAGAACCTGAAAGCCGTTGCAGATCCCGAGCACGAGCCCGCCGCCCTGGGCGAAGTCGATGACCGACTCCATCGCCGGCGAGAAGCGGGCTATCGCGCCGGCTCGCAGATAGTCGCCGTAGGAGAAGCCGCCGGGCACGATGATCGCGTCCGCGTCCGCGAGGTCGCGATCGCCATGCCAGATGAGGTGCGCGTCCCCGACCCGGCGGGCGGCTGCAAGGGCGTCCTGCTCGTCACAGGAGCCGGGAAACTGGAGCACCCCGAACCGCACGGGGCGTCAGTCGCCGCCTTCCAGCAGCTGGACCTCGTAGTCCTCGACGAGCGGGTTGGCGAGCAGCTTCTCGCACATGTCGGCGAGCTGGCCCTGGTCCTCGAGGTCGAGCTCGATGAGCCGGCCGACGTGGACGTTGGCGACGCCCTGGAAGCCGAGCGCCGGCAGCGCCCTCTCCACGGCCGCTCCCTGCGGGTCAAGGATCCCGGCCTTCGGCCGGATCAGCACGCGGGCCCTCACGCGGCACCCGAGCGGGAGAGCCAGGCGCTGAAGGGCTCGCCGGTGATCCGCTCGTAGGCCTCGACATAGCGGGCGCGGGTTCCCTGCACCACCTCGTCGGGTATCTCGGGCGCCGGCGGCTTGCGGTCCCAGCCGCTCGCGGTCGCCCAGTCGCGCACGTACTGCTTGTCGAAGCTCGGCTGGCCCCTTCCCGGCTCGTAGCCGTCGGCGGGCCAGTACCGCGACGAGTCGGGTGTGAGCACCTCGTCGCCGATCACGAGCGCACCGGCCGGGTCGAGGCCGAACTCGAACTTTGTGTCGGCGAGGATCACGCCGACGGAACGGGCGTGATCGGCCGCGAACGTGTACAGCTCCACGGCGACGTCGGCCACCTTTCGCATCAGCTGCTCGTCGCCGACGAGCTCGGCTGCCTGCTGGAAGTCGATCGCCTCGTCATGGCCCACGTCGGCCTTCGTGGAGGGCGTGAAGATCGGCTCCGGCAGACGGTCGGACTCGAGCAGGCCGTCGGGAAGCTCGATGCCCGAGACGGTGCCGGTCGCCTGGTAGTCCTTCCAGCCCGAGCCGGTGATGTAGCCGCGCACGACGCACTCCACGGGAAGCATCTTCAGGCGGCGCACGACGAGTGCGCGCCCGCGCTCGGAATCTGGCACACCGTCGGTCGCGGAGATCATGTGGTTGGCCACGATGTGCTCGGTCTTGGCGAACCAGAACGCGGAGAGCCCCGTCAGCACCTTGCCCTTGTCGGGGATCGGCGTGGGGTGCACCGCGTCGTAGGTGGAGATGCGGTCGCTCGCGACCATCAGCAGGCGGCCCTCGGAGCCGACGCTCTCCAGCTCATAGATCTCACGGACCTTCCCGCTTGCGATCAGGGGCAGGTCGGCGAGAGTCCTCACGTGGCGCGATGCTACCAGCGCCACCGGCCGTTTTGCGCTCCAGCGATCAGGAGATCTCGTCGAGGCGCGCGATGATCTCGCCGGCGTGGCGCGCGAAGTGCGAGTAGTCGAAGATCTCCTGCAGGTCCAGGGCGCTCGCGCGCTCGTCGGCGTCGAGCAGGTCACGCAGCGGGGTCCCCTCATCCCAGGCGCGCTGTGCGAGCTCCTGCACGATCCTGTATGCGTCGTCGCGCGATATCCCGCTCTCGACGAGGGCGAGCAGGACCCGCTGGGAGAACAGCGCGCCGTGTGTGAGCTCGAGGTTCGCGCGCATCCGCTCGACTTCGACGCTCATGTCCCTGACGAGCGCTATTGCGCGGTGCTGCAGGTAGTCGAGCAGGATCGTCGAGTCCGGGAGGATCACACGCTCGACCGAGGAGTGCGAGATGTCTCGCTCGTGCCACAGCGCGACGTTCTCGAGGCCCGCCTGGGAGTTCGCGCGAAGGACCCGCGCGAGCCCGGAGATCTGCTCGCTCTTGATCGGGTTGCGCTTGTGAGGCATCGCCGAGGAGCCCTTCTGGCCGGCGCGGAACGGCTCCTGCACCTCTCTTACCTCGGTCCGCTGCAGGTGGCGCACCTCGGTGGCGAGACGCTCGAGGCCGGCTCCGGCGAGGGCGATCGCCTGCAGCACCTCGGCGTGGCGGTCGCGCGGCACGACCTGTGTCGAGACGTCCTCGCGGCGCAGCCCGAGCCGTGCGAGCACCCTCTCCTCGAACATCGGGCTGGTCGCGGAGTACGTGCCGACGGCTCCGGAGAGGGCGCCGACGGCGACCTGGTCGAACGCGCGCTCGAGCCGCAGCGCGTTGCGGTGGGCCTCGAACGCGAACCCGGCGAGCTTCACGCCGAAGGTCGTGGGCTCCGCGTGGACGCCGTGGGTACGCCCCACGCTGAGCGTCTCGGCGTGCTCGCGGGCGCGCGCGGCGAGCGTACGCACGAGCTCGTGCGCGCCGGCGGTGATCGCCTCACCGGCCGAGCGGAGCTGCAGCGCGAGTGCCGTGTCCAGGACGTCCGAGGAGGTCAGCCCGAAGTGGATCCAGCGCCCGGCGGGACCGGCGGACTCGGCGAGGACGTCCACGAAGGCCGCGACGTCGTGGTCGGTGAGCCGCTCGCGCTCGTTCACCGCCTCGACCGTGAAGCGGGCCGCGCGGATCGCGTCGAGCTCCTCGGGGCTCGGCCCGGCGTCCTCGAGCAGCAGCACGAGCTCCTCGCATGCTGCGACCTCGACCCGCCGCCAGGACTCCATGCGGGCGTGGTCGGTCCACAGGGCGGCGAGCTCGGGACGGGAGTAGCGAGGGATCACAGGCCGTGATTATCGCCCCCTCGCCGCGGCCATGCTCGCGGCGCGGCTCCCTCGCCGTGAGACGTCAGCTGTTATGGCTGGTCTGGATCGCGCCGAGCTGCGCGTCGCCGGCCTTCGATTCGACTCCTTTGTCCTGGCTGACGGTGGCGCAGGCGAGTGTCAGCGTGGTGGTGAGCGTGCTGCTCACGGCACCCTGCAACGAGACGCTTCCGGTCGCGTTGTAGCTGGAGGCCCCTTCCTGCTCGGCCAGCGGCGAGGACCAGCCGGAGATATCCAGCTCGTTGCCTGATCCGATGCCGGTGAAGCTCGTGCCGGGCGTATCGTCCAATGCGCACAGCACGCTGCCCACGAGAGGACTTTTGGCTTCGGTGAGGAGGACCGCCTTCGCGAACACCAGGTAGCTGCCCGGCGGCACGACCTTGCTGAGGAGCGCCTCTTCCTTCAGCGGGGGGAGGCTCACGACGGTGGTGCTGGTGGATTCGGTGAAGCCCGCCACCGCGCCGTCTGTCCCGTTCGCCCCTGCCTTGCCTTCGGCGCCGGTCGCGCCGGAGCGTCCCGCCGGTCCGGCCGGCCCGGACGTGTTCCAGGAGAGCTTCTGCTCGCCCTTCCTGCATTTGGCCTTCGCCGAAACGATCCGGGTCGCTCCGCTCGTGCGCTTGACGCATGCGTGTATCACCGATGCCTCGGCGCCCTGTGCGAGCAGGAGCCCTGCGAGGGCGAGCGCGCACACCGCGCCCGCGAGGGTGGCCAGGTGCTCAGCGGGCTTGGCTGTCGGCATGGTGATCCTCCGTTTGTCGATTGGGTTCTGCTGCAGTCAGATGCCCAGTATCTGGGCCGCCAGGACCGCCGCATTGCGGGGGTTGTCGAGCCCGACGCACGCAACGGGCACACCCGGTGGCATCTGCACGATCGAGAGGATCGAGTCAAGGCCGCCCGCGGCCGTGAGCCGGCCCGAGAGCGGCACGCCGATCACCGGCAGGTCGGTGTGCGCCGCCACGGCGCCGGGGAGCGCCGCGGAGATCCCGGCGCCCGCGATAATCACCTTCAGCCCCCTCATGCGGGCGTTCTTGGCGTATTCGGCGACGAGGTCCGGTTCGCGGTGGGCGGACATCACACGCATCTCGTGCATGATCCCGCGCTCGGCGAGCTCCGCGGCGGCTTTCTCCATCGTCTCCATGTCGCTCTTGGAGCCCATCACGATCCCCACGAGCGGGCTGTCAACGTCCATGCCCGCGAGCTGGGTCTCGACGTCGGACTCTGCGATCGGCTCGGGCACGAGCGAGATGCCGCCGGACGAGCCGGGCCTGCCCTCGGGTCCGGACTGCTCTGAGCCGGGGTGACCCGGATCCTCGGCCCTCACAGTGACGCGATGAAGTCGTCGATCGGGATCGCCGAAAGCGTCTCATAGCGTCCCGTTCCCCGCGAGCCGAGCTCGAGCGACACTCGCGCCATCGTGCCCTCGTCGGGTGCCTCGATCACGGAGATGAAGTCGACGTGGCCGAGCGTCGCCCACTGCGCCTTTACGGTCGCACCGAGCTGGGCCACCTCCTGGTTGACCTCCTTGATCCGGTCAGGATTGTTCTTGACCGTCTGCACGCCGTCGGGCGTGAGAGTCGAGAGCATGATGTATGTCGGCATTGACGGTGCTCCTCCCGTGGGTTTGGGGTGCTCGCGCGGTCGCGCTCACCGACGTTTGTAGCGGATCGGGCGCGGCGGTGACCGCCTATCGGCCCAGCCGAGGTTCTTACTCGCGCCGTCGGCGCGAGTAAGAACGCCCGGGCTACGGGCTAGGCCCTAGGAACGCTGAAGGCCGAACCGGCGACCTTGCAGTTTTCCGAGCCGCCGGCGACTTCCACGAACGCGTTGAGGAAGATCACGGAGCTGCTCGTCGTGATCGTCGCGTTTACGTACGCGATATTCGCCACCGGGCTTTTCCCGTTGGTGGCGAGCGTGGCGAATGTCGCCGTGGTCGCGAGTGACGCGTTGTGCACGGGCTGTTGGAAGGATTCCGTGGCTTCGCCGTTCGTCTTCGAGTCCGACATGCCGGACACGGCCACGGACCCCGCAGGACCGACCCCTTCGAGGTTCACAACGTCCGCCACGATCGCGTTGGCGCAGTCGAGGTTGACAGTCACCCCTGAGAGCGAGAAGAGACCCGTCTTCTTTTCTCCCAGGAACGGTGCTTCGGAGACGACGTTGAACGCCGTGGCGCTCTGGGGCAACCCGTTCGTCCCGTTCGTCCCATTGGTCCCATTGGTCCCGTTGGTCCCATTGGCGCCTTTGGCGCCTGCGGGTCCGGTGGTGTTCCAGGAGAGTTTCGTTTCGCCCTTCTTGCACTTCGGCTTCTTGGTGAACACCTTCGCGGTCCCGGTCTTCTTCGCGCACGCATAGATCGTCGAGGCCTGTGCGGAGGTGGCGGCGCCCAGCGCGAGCATGAGCAGCATCGCCGCCGCGGCGAGGGTTGCCCCCCACGCGGGTTCTCTCAGTAAGCATTCGGTGTCCCTTCGAGTAGTTCGATGCCGCGAACCCCGCGGCCGGCAGGCGCGGGCCCTCCGAGCAATGTCAGCGCGGCCCCCATCCCGTGGTTGCGGGCCATACTCTCAGGCAGCCCGGACCCCACCGGGTCGCTGCGGGCGAGCAGGCGCTCAGGCGGCGGTGGGCGCGTGAACGGGTGAGCTCTCGAGCGCGAGCTCCCCGTCTGCCGCTACGACCGTGACGCTGTCGCCCGAGCGGATCTCGCCCTTCAGGAGCGCGAGCGCCAGACGGTCGATCAGCTGCTTCTGGATGACGCGGCGGAGCGGCCTTGCGCCGTATGCGGGGTCATAGCCGAGGTTGCCGAGGAGCTCGCGTGCGCCGTCTGTGAGCGTCACGGTGACACCGCGCTCGGCGACCCGGTCGATCACGTGTGTGACCTGCACGTCGACGATCTCGCCGAGCTGCTCGCGTGTGAGCGCGTGGAACGGGACGACGTCGTCGAGGCGGTTGATGAACTCCGGCTTGAAGTGGCCCACGAGCTCGTTGCGCAGCTGGGTGTCGGAGAGTCCCTGGGGGACCGGAATGTTGGACGTCATGATCAGGACCGTGTTCTTGAAGTCGACGGTGCGGCCCTGGCCGTCGGTGAGGCGCCCGTCGTCCATCACCTGCAGCAGCGTGTTGAAGACGTCGGGGTGAGCCTTCTCGATCTCGTCGAGCAGCACGACGGCGTACGGGCGTCTGCGCACGGCCTCGGTGAGCTGGCCGCCCTCCTCGTAGCCGACGTATCCGGGGGGAGCCCCCACCAGGCGCGAGACGGAGTGCTTCTCCATGTACTCGGACATGTCGATCCGGATCATCGCGTCCTGCGAGTCGAACATGAACTCGGCGAGCGCCCTGGCGAGCTCGGTCTTGCCGACGCCCGTCGGGCCGAGGAACAGGAATGAGCCGATCGGCCGGCCGGGGTCCTGCAGTCCGGCCCTCGAGCGCCGCAGTGCGCTGGCGACGGCGTCGATCGCCTCGTCCTGGCCGATCACCCTTTCGTGCAGGCGGTCCTCCATGTGGATGAGCTTCTCTGTTTCGCCCTCGAGCAGGCGGCTGACCGGGATGCCCGTCCAGCGTGCCACGACCTCGGCGACGTCGTCGGCGTCGACCTCCTCTTTCAGGAAGACGGGCGCAGCCTCCTCGCCGTCGCCGTCCTCCTCGCGCTCGGCCGATTCGCGGTCCTGCAGCTGCTTTTCGAGCTCCGGGATGTCGCCGTAGCGGAGTTTCGCCGCGAGCTCGAGGTTCGCTTCGCGCTCAGCGCGTTCGGCGTCCGTCTTGAGCTGCTCGAGGCGCTCCTTCAGCTCTGAGATCCCCTGGATCGCGTCCTTCTCGCTCTGCCACTGGGCCTTCATCGAGGCCGACTGCTCCTTGAGCTCGGTGAGTTCGCCCTCGATGGCCTCGCGGCGTTCCTGCGATCCGGGGTCGGTCTCCTTGCGCAGCGAGGTGAGCTCGATCTCCAGCTGCATGATCCGCCGGTCGACCTCGTCGATCTCGGTCGGGAGCGAATCGATCTCGATCCGGATCTTCGAGGCGGCCTCGTCGATCAGGTCGATCGCCTTGTCGGGCAGGAAGCGGTCGGCGATGTAGCGGTCGGACAGGGTCGCGGCGGCGATAAGCGCGGAGTCCTGGATACGGACCTTGTGGTGCACCTCGTAGCGCTCCTTCAGGCCCCGCAGGATCGCGATCGCGTCCTGCACCGAGGGCTCGCCCACGAAGACGGGCTGGAAACGGCGCTCGAGCGCAGCGTCCTTCTCGATGTGGGTGCGGTACTCATCGAGCGTTGTCGCGCCCACGCATCGCAGCTGGCCGCGAGCGAGCATCGGCTTGAGCAGGTTGGCGGCATCGACGGCTCCCTGGGCGGCGCCCGCCCCGACGATCGTGTGGAGCTCGTCGAGGAACAGGATGATCCGCCCCTCGGCGTCGGACACTTCCTTCAGCACGCCCTTCAGGCGTTCCTCGAACTCGCCTCGGTAGGCGGCGCCGGCTATCAGCGCGCCCATGTCGAGTGCTATCACGCGGCGGTCGCGCAGCGACTCGGGGACATCGCCGTCGATGATCCTCTGGGCGAGGCCCTCGACGATCGCGGTCTTGCCGACGCCGGGCTCGCCGATCAGCACGGGGTTGTTCTTGGTCCGGCGGCTCAGGACCTGGATGACGCGGCGGATCTCGTCGTCGCGGCCGATGACCGGGTCGAGCTTGCCCTCCTCGGCGGTCTCGGTGAGGTCCCTGCCGAAACGCTCGAGCGGGGTCTGCTCCTCCTCGTTCTGGGGTGCGCCCTGCGCTCCGGGGCGCTGCGGCTCAGGCGGCGTCATCTGTCCTCCTCGGCGGTGGTATCCGGAACGGGGAAAGCGCGTCCTGCGCACGCACGATCTCGCCTCCGCGGTAGGGGACCGCGAGCTCGGCCCGGAACGAGCGCCGGACCGTCTCGATCTCCTCGGCGAGGCGGACCTGCGCCTGCAGCGCTTCGGTCTCGATCTCCTCGATCCGCGCCTGCATGCGTTCTATCTCCTGCTCCATGTCGAGTACGCGTTCCACGCCCGCGAGGTTCAGGCCGAGGTCGGCGGTCATCTCCTGGATCCGCCTGAGCTTCTCGACGTCCTCCTGCGAGTAGAGCCTCGTGCCCTTGGGTGAGCGCTTGGGCTCGATCAGCCCGCGCGCCTCGTACATGCGCAGCGTCTGTGGGTGCATGCTCGCGAGCTCGGCGGCGACCGAGATCATGAACACCCCGCGGTCGGTCTCGACCTTCACGCGGGTGACGGAGGCGGTCCTTCGCCGGCGCGGAGCCGGCACCCGGCGGTTCTCGTCGCTCGCGGCCATCAGCCCTCGCTCCCCTTGCCTGCGCCTGTGGCCTGGGTGCTCGCGCCCGCATCCGAGCCGTTGGGGAACAGCGCGCTGCGGGGGTCGCTGCCCATCGTCCTCGAGAGCTCGTCCACGGCCTTCTGCTGCTCCTCGCTGAGGTTCTGCGGCACGTCGATCACGAAGCGGTAGTGGATGTCGCCTTTCACGGGTGGTTTGCTCCCGAGCTTGGGCGGCCCCTCGCCGCGCAGCCGCTGCACGGTGCCGTGCGCGGTGCCCGGTTTCACCCTCAGCGTCTTGGTCCCGTTCAGCGTGGGGACCTTGACCTCGGCCCCGGTCAGCGCCTCGGGGATCGTGAGCGGCACCTGCACCTCGAGGTTGTCCCCCTTGCGGGTGAACAGCGGCGATGGAGATACGTGGGTGATCAGGTACAGGTCTCCGGCGGGGCCGCCGCTGCGCCCAGGCTCGCCCTTGCCGGCGAGCCGGATGCGGCTGCCGTCTCGCACGCCCGCGGGGATGTTCACGCGCAGGCGCTTGACCGTGCGCACAGCCCCGGTGCCCTGGCACACCGGGCAGGGGTCTTCGATGACCGTCCCCGCGCCGCCGCATCGCGAGCACGGCTGGGAGATCGAGAACATGCCCTGGCCCTGTGTCTCGATGCCGCGTCCCTCGCAGCTTGGGCACACCGACGGTGTGGTGCCGGACTTCGCGCCCGTGCCGCGGCATGCGGTGCAGCCGGAGTGCATCGGCACCTGCAGCGGCACCTGGGCGCCCGCGACGGCCTGGTCGAAGGTGATCGACACCTGCGCCTCGAGGTCGGTGCCCTTTTCCGGCCGCGGCTTGGTCCTCACCCGGCGGCCGCTTGCGGAGCCACCGAACAGGTTCGAGAGGATGTCGCCCATCGAGCTGGCATCGAAGTCGAAGTTGCTGAACCCGCCGAAGCCGCCGTTCGGGCCCGCGCCTGCGGTGAACGGGCCGGTGCCGCTGTCGTACTGGCGGCGCTTCTCGGGGTCCCCGAGCACGTCGTGCGCCTGGGAGATCTCCTTGAAGCGGGCCTCGGCCTGCTTGTCGTCCGGGTTGCGGTCGGGGTGGTACTGGCGCGCGAGTTTGCGGTAGGCCTTCTTGATCTCCTCGGCGGTCGCCTTCTTGTCGACGCCGAGCGTCTTGTAGTAGTCGGGACGCGTTGCCATCGCTGCCTCCGCTACGCCGCCACGACCACGCGTGCGGGCCTGATGATGTTCTCACCCAGCCGGTAGCCCGGCTGGTAGACCTCGACGACCGTGCCGCTCTCGCTGCCGCCCTCACCCTGCGGGGCGGTCGCGATCGCCTCGTGCACAGCGGGGTCGAAGACCTCGCCGACGGGCGAGAAGGACTCGATCCCGGCCCTTGCGAGCCCCGCTGCGAGCTCGGCGCGAGCGAGCCTCACGCCTTCGAGCAGCGGGTCGCCCTCGTCGGCGGCATCCAGCGCACGGTCCAGGTTGTCGAGAGCCGGCAGGAGCTCCTTCGCGAGGTTGCCGGCTCCGCGCTCCTGCGCTGCACGGGCCTCGCGGGCCACGCGCTTGCGGAAGTTCTCGAAGTCCGCCTGGGTTCGCTGCGCGAGCGCGAGGTAGTCGTCGCGCTGCGCGAGCGCGGCCACGAGCTCGCCGACGTCGCCGGCGAGCGCGTCCTCGACCTCGTCCTGCGCGAGGGCGTGTGCGCCCGCAGCTGGCTCCCCCGACGCGGCGGCGTCGGGGGAGTGCGCGGTGGCGGCGGCATACGCGCCCGGCTGGTTCTCGGGCTCCTCACCGAGCGGATGGCGGATGTCGCTCATCGCCGCCCCTATGCCTTCGGCTCGTCGACGACCTCTGCATCCACGACGTCCTCCTCATCGGAGGATGCGTCGTGCCCGTCGGCTGCCGCGCCGTTCCCGGATGTGGCGGCCTGCTCCTGAGCGCGCTGGTACATCGCCTCGGACACGGCGTGGAACGCGGTCTGCAGAGCCGACGCCTTGTCGTTGATCGCGTTGGCGTCCTCGGACTCCAGGACCTCGCGAACCTCCTTGATCGCATCCTCGATGCGGGCCTTGGAGTCGGCGTCGACCTGGTCGCCGAGATCCGCGAGCTGGCGCTCGGCCTGGTAGGCGGCGTTCTCCGCGTTGTTGCGGGCCTCCGCGAGCTCGCGCGCGCGGCGGTCCTCCTCGGCGTGGGACTCGGCGTCGGTGACCATGTTTTTGATCTCCTGGTCAGAGAGCCCGGACCCGGCCTTGATCTCGATCTTCTGCTCCTTGCCGGTTCCCAGGTCCTTCGCCGACACGTTCAGGATCCCGTTCGCGTCGATGTCGAATGCGACCTCGATCTGCGGGATCCCTCGCGGCGCCGGCGGGATGCCGGTCAGCTGGAACTTGCCGAGCGACTTGTTGTACTGGGCCATCTCGCGCTCGCCCTGCAGGACGTGGATCTCGACCGAGGGCTGGTTGTCCTCTGCGGTCGAGAAGACCTCGCCCTTGCGGGTCGGGATCGTCGTGTTCCGCTCGATCAGGCGCGTCATGACCCCGCCCTTCGTCTCGATCCCGAGGGTCAGCGGCGTGACGTCGAGCAGCAGGACGTCCTTGACGTCTCCGGCGAGCACGCCCGCCTGGATCGCCGCGCCGACGGCCACCACCTCGTCCGGGTTGACGCCGCGGTGGGGCTCCTTGCCCGTCAGGTCCTTGACCTTCTCCTGGACGGCCGGCATGCGCGTCATGCCGCCGACCATCACGACGTGGTCGATCTCCTTGACGCCCTTGCCTTTCGCGTCATCGAGCGCCTGGCGGACCGGGCTCACGACGCGGTCGAGCAGCTCCGAGGTGAGCTCGGAGAGCTTGGCGCGGGTCAGACGCGTGTCCAGGTGCTTGGGGCCCGATGCGTCGGCCGTGATGAACGGCAGGTTGATCTGGGTCTCCTGTGTCGTGGAGAGCTCGATCTTCGCCTTCTCCGAAGCCTCGTAAAGACGCTGCAGCGCCATCGGGTCGGCGCTCAGGTCGATGCCCTGGGACTTCTTGAACTCCGAGACGAGCCAGTCGACGATCGCCTTGTCGAAGTTGTCGCCGCCGAGGTGGTTGTCACCCGCCGTCGACTTGACCTCGAACACGCCGTCGCCGATCTCGAGGACGGACACGTCGAACGTGCCTCCACCGAGGTCGAAGACGAGGATCGTCTGGTCGGACTCCTTGTCGAGGCCGTAGGCCAGCGATGCGGCCGTCGGCTCGTTGATGATCCGCTTGACCTCAAGGCCGGCGATCTTGCCCGCGTCCTTCGTCGCCTGGCGCTGGTCGTCGTTGAAGTACGCGGGGACGGTGATCACCGCGGAGTCGACGCTCTCGCCCAGATACGCTTCCGCGTCGGACTTGAGCTTCTGCAGGATCATCGCGGAGATCTCGGGCGGCGAGTGCTGCCCGTCGGAGACCTCGACGCGAGCGTCGCCGTTGGGCCCGGAGACGACCTTGTAGGGGACGATCGACTCCTCCTCCTTCACTTCGGCCTCCTTGCGGCCCATGAAGCGCTTGATCGAGAAGATCGTGTTCTGCGGGTTGGTGACCGCCTGGCGCTTGGCCACGGTCCCAACGAGGCGCTCACCGGAGGCTGCGATTGCGACCACCGAAGGGGTCGTGCGACCACCCTCGGAGTTCTCGATGACGGTCGGCTCGCCACCCTCCAGCACGGCCATGCACGAGTTCGTCGTGCCGAGGTCGATGCCTATGGTCTTGGCCATATGGAATGCTCCTTCTATTACGCTTATAAATCTAAGCGTGAGTATGGCAGATTTCCTGCCAGAGGTCAAGTCGGGCCGGGGGCGTCGATGCGGACGGCTCCCGGCATGTGGTGCATCCGGCGCCGCGGCGCGCTACCGTCTGCATATGAACCTGGTTCCCTCGGGGCCGGTGAAGCCAAGGCTCCGCGGCGTTTCCCATGAGTACGCGTTCTTCGTGTCGCTCGCAGCCGGGGTGGCCCTGATCCTCGCGGCATCGAACGGCAGGGCACGCGTCGCGGCGGCCATCTACGCGTTCGCGGTCTCGGCGCTGCTCGGCACGAGCGCCCTCTACCACCGCGTCACCTGGCGCCCGAACGCCCGCCGCTGGATGCGCCGGCTCGACCACTCGATGATCTTCGTGCTGATCGCGGGCACGTACACCCCCGTTGCCCTGCTGGCCCTCAAGGGAAGCCTCGCCACGACCATCCTGATCGTCGTGTGGGCGGGCGCGATCGGCGGGGTCATCTTCAAGCTCTGCTGGATCGACGCGCCGAAGTGGCTGTTCGCCGCCGTCTATGTGGCCCTCGGATGGGTATCGCTCGCGGTCTTCGGCGAGCTGCCCGCCGCGATCGGCTGGCTCGGCGTCGCCGGCCTGGCGCTCGGGGGCCTGCTCTACACGATCGGTGCCGTGGTCTACGCGAGCGGCAGGCCGAACCCGTCACCGAAGGTCTTCGGCTACCACGAGGTGTTCCACGCCCTGGTCATAGCCGCCGCGGCGCTGCACTATGCGGTCATCGCGTTCGCGGTGCTTCCGCGCGGCTGAGCTCCCCGGCGCTGGGACACATACGCGCGAGCGCGCACGCCCCGCATTCCGGTTTTCGGGCGTGGCAGGTCCGGCGGCCGTGGCGCAGCAGGTTCACATGCAGCTCGAGCTCCTGGCCGGGCGGCGTGAGGGCGAGCATCTCGTCGTGCAGCTCCTCGAACGGCGCACCGGGGCGGAGCAGGCGCAGGCGCATCCCCACACGCGAGACGTGGGTGTCCACCGGCACGTCGCGCATGCCGTATGAGAACAGCAGGACGCACGCCGCCGTCTTGCGCCCGACACCCGGCAACGTCACGAGGTAGTCGCGGGACTCCTCGACGGTGCTTTTCGCCATCCAGTCCAGCGAGAGCTCACGGCGGGGGGCCGGCGGCTGCTCGCTGATCGCTCGCAGGATCGCCTGGATGCGCACGGACTTGACCTTCGAGATCCCGCCCGGCCGGATCGCCGCCTCGACCTCGCCGTTCGGAGCGTCTCGGACCTGCTGCCACTGCGGCATGCGCTCGCGCAGACGCAGATACGCCACGTCGCGGTTGCGGTCGTTGGTGGACTGGGAGAGCACCGTGAGGATCAGCTCCGCGATCGGGTCACCGTGTGGCCGGATCAACGGCACGGAATAGACCTCCCGCAGCCGTTCGCGGACACGCAGGACGCGGGCCCTTGACGGGCGCCTCCACCCCGCCGGGCCCTGCCGGGCACCTCTGCTTGCTGCGCGTGCGGCCATCGCCTCACCGTATCCGCCCGTGCGCGGCCGCTATATCCTCGCCCGATGCCCGAGGTGATCGACCACGACGGCGAGATCGACGGGCTCCCGGTGTTCTGGCGCAGCGCGGCCGCGCTGCCGGGTGCGGCGCCCGCCGCCACGCCCCTGTACGTGCACGGCGTCCCGACCAACTCCGATGACTGGCTCGAGTTCCTCGCGCACACCGGGGGCCTCGCGCCCGACCTCCCGGGCTTCGGACGCACGGGCAAGCCGGGCTCGCTGAGCTTCACGATCGGCGAGTACGACCTGTGGCTCGAGCGCTTCCTGCAGGAGATGAACGTCGATCGCGTGAGCCTTGTGGTGCACGACTGGGGCGCTGTCGGGCTCGCGCTGGCGCAGCGGCGCCCGGAGCTGATCGAGCGCCTGGTGATCATCAACGCCGTGCCACTGCTGCCGGGCTACCGCTGGCACCGCACGGCGCGCATCTGGCGCACGCCGGGCCTCGGCGAGCTCGCGATGGGCGCCACCAACCGGTTCACGGCGCGGCAGCTCAGCAAGGAGGCGAACGTGGCACCCGGCCCGCTGCCGGACGCCTGGCTCGACAGCGTCGTCGGCCACCTGGACCAGGGGACCCAGCGTGCGATCCTGCGCCTGTATCGCAGCTCGCCGCCCGCGGTGCTGGCCGCGGCGGGAGCGAACCTCTCGCGCATCGACGCACCGTCGCTCGTCGCCTGGGGCATGCAGGACCCGTACATCCCGGCGCGCTTCGCCGCCGCGTATGCGCAGGCCCTGCCCGACGCGCGCGTGATCGAGCTTCCCGATGCGGGACATTGGCCCTGGCTGGACAGGCCCGACCTGATCGGCAGCGTCGCGGACTTCCTGAGCGAACGGTGAGGGACCGCCTCAGAGGGTCCCCGGCGTGGGTTATAACGGCGCTGCTCGGGGTCGTGTACCTCATCATCGCGCCGTCGAGCCCGGATCTGGCGGCGGCCTCCTATCGCAGCAACCTGTTCGCGAGCGTCGGCTTCTCGATCTGGGACAACTCCTGGTACGGCGGCCATCATCTCCTCGCCTACTCGGTGTTCGCTCCCGCCCTCGGGGCGCTCGTCGGCACGCGTGTCCTGGTCGCGGTCTCGCTGACGGCCGCCGCGGCGCTGTTCGCGGCGTTCATCGACGGCCTCTTCCCGCCGCGTGCGACCCGCGTTGCGACTCTGTGGCTCGCTGCAGGGCTCGGCGTCCAGATGCTCTCCTCGCGCGTCGCGTTCGACCTGGGACTGGCGATCGGCCTCGGGTCGCTGCTGGCCGCCCGGCGGGGGCGCATCTGGGCGGCACTGCTGCTGGCGGCCGCCACTTCGCTTGCGAGCCCCGTCGACGGGGCGTTCCTCGCGATGGCGTATGTGGCGTGGGGCCTCGGCGGGAGCGCGCGCGCACGGGCCACGGCGCTGACGGCGGCCGCTCTCGTGCCGATAGCGCTGATCGAGGTCGCGTTCCCGGAAGGCGGCACGCAGCCGTTCGCGGTATCGGCCTTCTGGCCCGCGCTGCTCGGCGTGGTCGTGCTCGCTGTCCTGGTGCCCCCGGAGCAGATGGTGCTGAGGATCGGCGTGGCGCTGTACGCGGTCGCGATGCTGGCGGCCTACGTGGTGCCCTCCGCGCTCGGCGCCAACTCCGACCGCCTCGGCGCGATCTTCGCCGGTCCCGTGGCCGCCTGCGTGCTGCTCGAATCAAGTCCCGAGCGCAGGCGGCGGATGATCCTGCTCGTGCTCGCGCCGTTCCTGGTGTATTGGCAGGTGAACGAGCCGCTCGGCGACTTCCAGGCGGCGGTTTCCGATCCGGGGGTGAGCGCCTCCTACTATGCGCCGCTGATCGGGGAGCTCCACACGCTCGGCGTTGGCTACGGGGCGCGACCCGCCCGCATCGAGGTCGTCCCGCTCGCGACGCACTGGGAGGCTCGCTGGGTGGCGCCGCACGTGATGCTCGCCCGCGGCTGGGAGCGCCAGCTCGACGATCTGCGCAACCCCCTCTTCTACGAAGAATCCAGGCGCCTGACGGCGCAGGGATACCGGCGGTGGCTCTCGGAAAACGCCGTCTCGTTTGTCGCGCTCCCCGATGCGAAGGTCGACTATTCCGCCGAAGAAGAGGCTGCCCTGCTGCGCGGCTCGCCCCCCGGATACCTGCGTGAAGTGTGGAGATCGCGGCACTGGCGCCTGTTCCAGGTGCTCGGGGCGCAGCCGCTCGCGCAGCCGCCGGCGGTCGTGAGCGACGTCGGCGTGGAGTCCGTGACGATGCGGGTTCCGGCCGCCGGGTCCTACACGGTCCGCGTGCGGTTCACCCCGTACTGGAAGGTCGTGCCCGGCGGCTGCGTCAGCGAAGCTCCTGGCGGGTGGACACGCGTCAGCGCACGCGGTGCGGGAGTGCTGCAGCTGAAGATCGACTTCTCACTCTCGCGTGTGCTCTCGCATGGCCCGCGTTGCTCCTGAGCATCGACTAGGCTGTGTCGCTGATGGTCGACCGCGCTCGTGTCCTTCAGGCGCGCGTCCTGCCGCACGGCTGGCTGGACGCGCTGCGGCAGATCTCGCTCTTCGCCGCCGCCTACTTCCTCTACAGGCTCGTACGTGGCCTGGTCGAGACCCACTACGGTGCGGTCGCGTTCGCCCATGCGCGTGACCTGATCGCGATCGAGCGGGGACTGCACGTCTTCGTCGAGCCGTCGATCCAGGCGTGGGCGTCGGGCAGCCACATCGTCATGGTTCTCGCAAGCTGGCTGTACGTCAACGCCCAGACGACGATCACGTTCAGCGCGCTGCTGTATCTCTACCTGCGCCACAACAGGAACTTCTACTTCGTGCGCAACATGTTCATGATCGCCATGGCGATCGCGCTCGTGGCCTACACCGTCTTTCCGACCGCTCCGCCGCGCTTCATGCCGGAGTGGGGCTTCATCGACACGGTCTCGGACGTCACCGGCGTGCACATCTCGCACGCGAGCGCGTCGTCGATGTCCCTATTCAACCCGTATGCGGCCGTCCCGTCGATGCACGTGGCCTTCGCGCTGATGATCGGATGGCCGCTCGCGCGCCTGTCGCGCATACGCCTCGTCAAGGTGCTCTGGGTGCTGTACCCGTTCCTGATGGCATTCGTCATCGTCGTGACCGCCAACCACTTCATCGTCGACGCGTTCCTGGGTGCCGTCACCGCCGGCGTCTCGGCCTGCGGGGCGACGTGGCTCGCGCGCATGCGGCCGAACTCCTGGCGCTTCTCGGCGCTCCCGCGGGCCCGCGCGAGCGCGAGCGGCTAGAGGCGCAGGGCAGATGGCACCCAGGCAACGCGCACCCTCGCGGCGCGCGCGCCCAGCTCAGCGTGCGGGCGGGCGCGGCAGGCGCGCACCGATCGGCTCCGGCGAACGCCGCGAGCTGGTCCGAAACCGCCTGATCGAGTCCCGGCTCACGCCGAACGCGATCTCGCTGACGGGCCTGGTGCTGAACCTCGTGGCGGCCGTGCTCGTCTGGGAACAGCTCTTCTTCCTCGGCGGGATCGCCTTCATCATCGGCTCGATCATGGACACGCTCGACGGCCGCTACTCGCGGATGTCCGGAAAGGGCACGCCGTTCGGCGCGTTCCTGGACTCGTCGCTCGACCGCATCGAGGAGGGCATCGTGCTGACCGCGGTGGCGGGCTACTTCGCGCTCGAGAGCAACCGTGTCGCGGCCGCCGCGGTGGTGGTCGCCGTACTCGCCTCGCTGATGGTCAGCTACACCCGTGCCCGCGCGGAGGCGCTGGGTGTCGAGTGCAAGGTGGGGATAGCGACGCGGCCCGTACGGGTCGTGATCCTCTCGATCGGCCTGGTGTTCGCGAAGGGCGCCGGGCTCGGGTCCTTCTCGCTGCTCGAGCCAGCCGTCTACGTGCTCGCGGCGCTCAGTCTCATAACGGTGGCGCAGCGCGTCGCGCACGTACACGGCGAGCTGTCGGTGTGACCTTCGGGCTTCCGCGGAGTAGTCTCTCCCGGCGACCCTCACCCCCTTGCGGTCGCCGCATCTGACAAGGCAGGGCAGCCTCTGAAGGCGCCCTCGACCGGGCCCCCGCGCCCGCAAAGGACATTCCACTCGTGACCAAGGAGCTCTCAGACGGCAGCGCCCGCAGCAACGGCGCGCCCTCAACAAACGGCGCGGCGCGCTACCAGCAGGACAAGGTGCGGGTCGCAATCATCGGCGTCGGCAACTGCGCCTCCGCATTCGTGCAGGGCATCCAGTACTACAAGGATGCGGACCCGGCGGAGCGTGTCCCCGGCCTGATGCATGTCGACCTCGGCGGCTACCACGTGCGCGACATCGAGTTCACGGCCGCCTTCGACATCGACGCCGAGAAGGTCGGCAAGGACCTCGGCGAGGCGATCTGGTCCGGGCAGAACAACACCATCAAGTTCGCCAAGGTGCCGAAGAAGCTCGGCGTCAACGTCTACCGCGGCATGACACACGACGGTCTCGGCAAGTACCTGAAGGAGAAGATCAAGAAGGCTCCCGGCGAGACCGCGGACATCGTGCAGATCCTCAAGGACACCCACACCGATGTCGTGGTCTCCTACCTGCCGGTCGGTTCGGAGCAGGCGACGAAGTGGTATGTCGAGCAGGTCCTCGAGGCCGGTTGCGGCTTCGTGAACTGCATCCCCGTGTTCATCGCGCGAGAGGACTATTGGGACAAGCGCTTCAAAGCCGCCCGGCTGCCGATCGTCGGCGACGACATCAAGTCGCAGGTGGGTGCCACGATCGTCCACCGCACCCTTGCGCGACTGTTCGCCGAGCGCGGCGTGGAGATCGAGCGCACCTCGCAGCTGAACGTCGGCGGGAACATGGACTTCTACAACATGCTCGAGCGCGAGCGCCTGGAGTCCAAGAAGATCTCCAAGACCAACGCGGTCACCTCGATCATGGACCACGAGCTTCCCGCGAGCGACATCCACGTCGGCCCGTCGGACTACGTGCCGTGGCTCACCGACCGCAAGTGGGCGCACATCCGCGTCGAGGGGCAGGCGTTCGGAGACGTGCCTCTCAACGTCGAGCTCAAGCTCGAGGTGTGGGACTCGCCGAACTCCGCCGGCATCGTGATCGACGCGGTGCGCTGCTGCAAGCTCGCCCTGAACAACGGCGTCGGCGGCCAGCTCGACGGCCCGTCCTCCTACCTGATGAAGTCGCCGCACAACCAGCGGCCCGACGACGTGGCCAGGCAGGACACCGAGAAGTTCATCGCGAGGTATGCGGGCCGGCCCGGGAGCAGGTCCGGGAAGACGGCGGCGAAGGCCCCGGCGAGCAAAGCCCGGTCGCGCTCTCGCAAACCGGCGAAGACCCCCGCCAAATAACGCTCGCACGCCACCACGAGCAGGCGGCATAATCGCCGGGGATGAGCTCGCACTTCTCCATCGCCCATGTGACCCCGTATCCATGGGAGGCGGAGAACGAGGTCAACGCCCACGTCCGGGCGGTCGCGGGCGAGCTCTCCCGGCGAGGCCATCGTGTCCTGATCGTCGCTCCCTCCCGTTCGCAGGAGCGGGTGCGGGACTCGCGCCGAGCGCTGCGCGCCGGACGCGGGCGCGGCGAGGACCTGCTCGAGGGCACCGACACGGGCACACCTGCGGTCATCGCCGTCGGCGAGGTGCTGGACGTCGTCGGCTCCGCCCGCAAACGCCCGTCGGCACTCCCGATCGACGTGGCCCGCACGGTCGAGGAGCTGCTCGGGACCGTGGACCTGGACTTCGTGCATGTCCATGAGCCGTTTGCGCCGAGCACATCCAACGCGGCGCTCAGACACTCACGCTCGCTGAACGTCGGCTCGTTCCACTCCTCCTCCGAGCGCCTGCTCTCGACGCTGCTCGCACGCAGGTTCGTTGAGAGCTTCTACGGCCGCCTGGACGCGCGCACCGCGAGCCTGCCGGAGACCGCCGCGCTGATGGACAGGCATTTCCCGGGCGAATACAGGCTCGTGCCCGACGGGGTCGGGTCGGTGGACGAGCTCGAGGACATCTATTCCTCGCTCGCCGCCAGGCGCCACTCGCCCCCGGACGACCCGGATGTCTCGCGTGCGCTGGCGCCACGGGCGCTGATCGACGTCGACCTTCACATGCACACCGACCACTCGTCGGACTGCGCGACGCCCGTGGAGGTGCTGCTCGCCACCGCGCGCGAACAGGGCCTCGGCGCGATCGCCGTCACGGACCACAACGAGATATCGGGGGCGCTCGCCGCCCAGGAGCTCGCCGAGCAGGCGGGAGTGAAGGTGATCGTCGGCGAGGAGGTCAAGACGGCCGGCCAGGGTGAGGTGATCGGCCTCTTCCTGCACGAGAAGATCCCGCGCGGGCTCAGCATGCAGGAGACCGTCGATGAGATCCACGGGCAGGGCGGCGTCGTCTATGTGCCGCATCCGTTCGACCGCATGCACTCGGTGCCCGACTATGAACATCTGCTGGCGATCCTCGACGACGTCGACGCGATCGAGATCTTCAACCCCCGTGTGGCGATCTCCTCGTTCAACGACGAGGCCGCCCGTTTCGCGGCCAAGTACAGGATCGTCGCGGGCGCGGGATCGGACTCGCACGTGGCCCAGGGCCTCGGCTCGGTACGCATCAGGATGCGCGACTTCGACGGTCCGCAAGAGTTCCTGCAGTCCCTCGGCGAGGCCGACATCCTGACCAGACCCTCGTCGCTGCTGTACGTGCAGGCGCTCAAGTTCCTGCAGACAAAGGCCCGCCCCGCCTCGGCGCAGCGGGCCAGCAAGGCACGGCGCCTGAAGCGTCTCGGGCGCACCCACGGCGGGGGCGGGCGAAGGTAGGCGCCGCAACTACTGATGCACCGTCAAGGACAAGACGCCGCCCCGTCAAATCCCTCGGAGTCGATGCCCGTGACTGACGATGAGATCCGTGAGAAGTACCTCGAGCGGGCGATCCGCGAGCTGAACACCCTGACGCGCGAGCTTCAGGCGTGTCCGCACTGTCCGCGCGGCAACCTCATGCCGGTCCTCGGCTCTGGTCACCCCCAGGCCGACATCATGCTCGTCAAGCACTCCGCAAGGCCATCGGAGATCGAGGAGGGCGTCGCCTTCTACGGACGCGCCGGCGGCGCGCTGATGAAGTCGCTGAAGCGACTGTCGATCGACCCGCTCGCCGTATACGGCACGCTGTGCGTGAAGTGCCCGCTCAGCGACCCGTCGCTGGCGGACCCCGCCTGCGTCGCCCGCGTCGTCGACGAGATCGCGATCGTGCAGCCCAAGATCGTCGTCATCATGGGCCCCGAAGCGCTCGCAGCGCTGGGTGACATGGACATCCCGCTCGCCCGCCGGCTCGAGCCCGCGCTCGGCGAGATCCAGCAGCTGACGCCCACCGTCGACGCCCTGTATGTGCCGAACATCGACGAGTCGCTCGACGAGCAGGACGCCAAGCGCGAGTTCTGGGCGGCGTTCCGGGCGCTCGGCGACTGGTATTCAGCGCAGCCGCCGTACTGACCGCCCGCCTAGACCTCCAGGACGATCTTCCCGAGCTTGCCGCCTGCGGCGAAGCGGTCGTAGGCCTCCTCGGCGTCCTCGAGGGCGAAGGTCTGCGCGACGGGGACGCTCAGGACGCCGCTCCGGAAGCCCGGCAGCACCTCGCGCTCGAGAGCCCTGGCGGCCAGCGCTTTCTCCTCCAGCGGCCTCGCGCGCAGCGTCGAGCCGTGGATCCGCCCGCGCTTGCCCATCAGCGCGAGAAGGTTGAGCTCCGCCTTCGCGCCGGCCGAGACGCCGATCACGGCGATCCGCCCGCCGGTGGCCAGCGCGAGCACGTCATCGGGAATGTTCGGGCCTCCGACGAGCTCGAGGATCACGTCGAACGGCCCGTGCTCGGCGAAGCCCTCGGGTGCGATCACGGTGGCTCCGAGCGCCGCCACCTGCTCGCGTGCCGCCTCGCTGCGGACGGTCGCCGTCACGGACGCGCCCGCCATCCGGCCGAGCTGGATCGCCGCCGTCCCGACGCCCCCGGCACCGCCGTGCACCAGCAGCCGCTCGCCTGCATGGAGGCCTGCCTGGGTGAAGATCGCGTCGTGGGCGGTCATGAAGACCTCGGGCGCCCCGCCCGCTGCCACCCACGGCAGCTCGTCGGGTGCGGGCATCAGCTGGCGCTCGTGGACCGTTGCGAGCTGCGCCTGCCCGCCCCCGCCGACGACCGCCATGACACGGTCGCCGAGCGCGAAGCGTTCCGCGCCGTCCCCGAGGCCGGCGACCTCGCCCGCGAGCTCCATGCCGGGTATGTCGGCCGGCGAGCCGGGGGGCGCCGGGTACAGGCCACGCCTCTGCATCATGTCCGCGCCGTTCAGGCCCGCCGCGCGAACGCGCACGAGCACCTCGCCCGCGCCGGGAGCGGGGTCGGGGTGATCCTCGACCGTCAGCTGCTTCTCACGGATGGTCACGGCGCGCATGCTGCGAAGCCTACTTGCCGCCGGCCGCCGGGCGGATCAGGCGCGTTCGAGCAGCGCGACGCACTCGATGTGGTGTGTCTGGGGGAACATGTCGACGGGCCTGACCTTCCTCAGGGTCCAGCCGGCCTGCACCAGTTCCGCCGCGTTGGGCGCGAGCGTCGTCGGGTTGCACGAGACGTAGACGATGCGCTTCGGAGAGGCATCGATGATCCTGTGAACCACCTTCTTGGACAGGCCGGCGCGCGGCGGGTCGACGACCAGGACGTCGGGGCGGCCGGCGCGCTCGAGCAGCTCCGGCAGCGCGAGGCGCGTGTCGCCGGCGAAGAAGTGGGCCTTGCTGATCGCGTTGCGCCTCGCTCCGGCGATGGCGTCCGCGACGGCCTGCTGGACGAGCTCGATCCCCCATAGCTCCCCGGCGCGCGGAGCGAGGGTAAGGGCGATCGTGCCGATGCCCGAGTAGAGGTCGTACACGCGCTCCCAGCCCTCGAGCGCCGCATACTCGGTGACGACGCCGTAGAGCAGCTCCGCCATCTCCGTGTTGGTCTGGAAGAACGCCTCCGCGGAGATGCGCAGGTCCAGCTCCCCCAGCCGCTCGGGCAGCTCCGCGTCGCCCCATACGAGCTCGGTCTCCCCTCCGGCCGTAGTCTCGGCGAGGCTGCGGGTGCGTGTCCACAGCACCCCGGACAGGCTGTCCCCGAGCGCCCGGTGCAGCGCCGCGGCGAGCTCACCCGCCTCGAGCTCGCCGTGGGAGGTCACGATCCGCACCTGCAGCATGCCCGTGCGCCTGCCCTCGCGGACGACGAGGTTGCGAAGGCGCACGCGACCGTCGGGCGCGGGCCCGGATTGGCCCTCGCGCTCCCCGCGCGGCCCCGCGCCGCGGCCGCGGTCCCATGAGCTGAGCCCCTGCTCGCGGCACCACGTGAGCGCGGCGATCCGCGCCAGGTTGCCGACCTCCGACGCGAGCATGCAGTCCTCGATCGGGGTGACGCTGCGTCCACCTGCCGGGGCGTGAAAGCCGCACACGAGCTCCTCGCCGTCCTCCCCGCCGCCGAAGGAGTACTCGAGCTTGTTCCGGTAGCGCCACGGCTGGAGCGCCGGGATGATCTCCTGCAGCTCGAAGCCGTCGAGGTGGCCTATTCGCCGCAGAGCCTCGTCGACCTGGCCGCTCTTGATCTGCAGCTGACGCTCGTAGGGGATCACCTGCCAGGGGACGCCGGGATGGTCGGCGACCGGCGGGATCCTCTCCGGGCTCGCCTCCAGAATCTCGACGGTGCGCGCGTGGGCGTAGCTCCGCTTGCGCTTGTGCACGACGGCGCGAACCCGGTCCCCCGGTATCGCGCCCGCCACGAAGACGACGTAGCCGCCGTCGCCGAGCCTTGCGACACCCTCGCCCCCGAACGCGAGCGAGTCGACCGTCAGCTCGAGCTCATCCCCGCGCTGGGGACGGACCCCGCCGTCCCCGTCGCCGTTCACGCGGGCGCCACCAGCAGCTCGAGCAGCGCCTTCTGCGCATGCCGGCGGTTCTCCGCCTGATCCCAGATCCGCTGGCGCTCCCCGTACAGGACCTCGGCGGTGATCTCCTCACCGGGGTGGGCGGGAAGGTCGTGCATGGCGAACGCGCCGGGCGCCGCGAGATCCAGGAGCTCCTCGTCGACGCGGTAGGAGGCAAGCTCGCGCCGGCGCTCATCGGCGGTCTCCTCATCACCCATGCTCACCCAAACATCGGTGTAGACCGCCACCGCGCCCCGCACCGCCTCTCGCGGGTCGGAGTGAAGGCTGATGGCGCCCGGCGCCCCTTCGGGCGGGCGCAGGTCCGCCTCCAGCGAATAGCCCTCGGGCGAGGCGACGGCGACCTCCAGCCCGGCGATGGATCCGAGCAGCGCGAGGGAGCGCGCGACATTGTTGCCGTCGCCGACGTAGGCGACCCGCTTCCCCTGGAGGGTCCCGCACGCCTCGCGCAGCGTGAGCAGGTCCGCGAGCGCCTGGCACGGGTGGTGTCCGGCGCTCAGCATGTTCACGACGGGCACGCTGGAGTAGCGAGCGAGCTCCGCCAGCACCTCGTCCGGTCCGGTGCGGATGCCGACCGCCGCCACATGCCGGCTCAGCACCAGGGCCGTGTCGCGCAGCGCCTCACCGCGCGAGATCTGCATCTCGTCGCCGCGAAGGACCACGGCGTGCCCCGCGAGCTCGTGGATACCGACCTCGAACGAGACGCGCGTGCGGGTCGAGGGCTTCTGGAAGATGAGCGCGACGCTCCTGCCCGCGAGCGCATCGCAGGAGAGCGGCGCGGCCTTGAGCTCGAGTGCGCGGTCGAGCAGCAGGCCTAGCTCTGATGGGCTCAGCTCCACGCCGGTGAGGAAATGTCGCGGGTTCATGGGGAGCGGCAAGTCTAGGACGAACCGGCAGCCTTCCCCGCCCGCCGCCCGCCGGCACCCGCTGTGCGATCGTCATGTGAGCCGACCCGCCCGAGAAAGGACCCCGACCTTGCGACGCAGAGCCATCCTGCTGTTCACACTCGCCGCAGTCCTGCCGATGGCCGGCTGCGGGTCCTCGAGCGGCACCTCCTCGAGCTCCACGCCGACGTCCGCGAGCACCGCGAGCAAGGCGGGCAGCGTGCAGGCGAACACGACCCCGGACTACGCCTCGCCCTCACCGGGAGCCCCGGTGCTCAGCGGCACGGTGCAGGTCGCCTACCGCGACGTCTCGATCCATCCGGACACGTTGCGCGTGCGGGCCGGCACCCGCATCGTGTGGACCAACTACGACCCGATCACGCACAACGTGACCAGTGAGGCCGGCCCGCAGCGCTTCTCCTCCGGGAACATCGGCGAAGGCGCCAGGTTCAGCATCGTCGCGTCCCATGCCGGGGTGATCCACTACCTGTGCACCATCCACCCCGCCTCGATGAACGGAACCATCGAAGTCGTGCCGTGAGAGCGGGCGCCTGCGAGACTGGGGGCATGGACGTGGAGAAGCCGAGCCGGCGCGACACCGGCGCCCGTGAAGCGGAGCTGCGTGCCGAGCTGACCCCGCTCGCGGAGGGCGAGAGGCCCGCGCCGCTGCTCGTGGCGGTCGCGGTCAGCGTGCTGCTCGCCGCGGGCGTGATCGTAGGCGCTCTGACCGTCTCCAACCTGTCAGCGCGCGGCGGGTCGGTTACCGCGGCCATCTTCATCGCGGGCGTGCTGCTGGCGGTCGCCAGAGGCATGTATCTCGGGCGCTACTGGGCGGTCCTGTCGTTCGAGGCGCTGCTCGCGTTCCAGGTGATCGTGACCTCGCTCGCGCTCGTGGTCGCCTCGACGCTGCTCGCGGCCGGCGTCTGCCTCGTGACGATCGGCCTCGGCGGCTGGCTGTTCTGGAAGCTGATCCGCGTCATGGGCAGGATCCAGGCGGGGGACATGGCCGCCCGCGGCGACGCATAGGGCCCGCTCGCACGGGGCCGCTGCGCGCGCGGGGCTTCGATAGGCTCAGGCGCGATGGCTGACTCCTCCTACGACTGCATCGTCATCGGCTCCGGACCCGGGGGCTACGTCGCGGCGATCCGCGCCGCGCAGCTCGGGAAACGAACGGCCGTCGTCGAGCGCGACAAGGTCGGGGGACGCTGCCTGAACTACGCATGCATCCCCGCGAAGGCGGTGCTGCGCTCCGCAGACCTGCTCACCGAGATACGCGAGGGCGGCGAGTACGGGCTCAACGTCGGCAGCGTCGAGGTCGACTACCCCGCCGTGCAGGCCCGCCGGGAGAAGGTGGTCTCCACGCTCACCTCGGGCGTGAGCGGACTGTTCAAGAAAAACAGCATCGAGCTGCTCGAGGGCGACGCATCGCTGACCGCGGACGGGTCAGTCCGGGTCGGCGGCCAGGACTTCTCGCCGGCGACCGTGATCCTCGCCACCGGCTCTGTCGCGAGAGCGATCCCAGGCGTCGAGTTCGGCGGCCGCGTGATCGGGACCGAGCAGGCCTGGGCCCTGCCGGAGCTGCCGGCGCGCCTGGCTGTCATCGGGGCGGGCGCATCCGGTGCGGAGATCGCCTCGGGTTTCGCGCGTCTCGGCAGCGACGTGCTGCTGCTCGAGGCCCTCGAGCGGGTGCTCCCCACCGAGGACGCCGACATCTCAAGGCTCGTCGAGCGCGGCCTGAAGCGACAGGGGATCGCGGTCCACACCTCCGCGCCGGTATCCGATGTTAAGGCCGGCGCCGACACCGTCACCTTCTCCTACGGGCAGGAGAGCGCCGAGGTGGACTACCTCGTGATCGCGGCGGGCCGCGGGGCGGACGTGGAGGCGCTTGGGCTGGCGGACGCCGGCGTCGAGGTCGACGAGCGCGGGCTCGTGAAGGTCGACGGCGCGCTGCGCACCTCCCGTGCCGGCGTGTACGCCATCGGCGACCTGGTCGCGGGACCGGCTCTCGCACACAAGGCCTCCGATGAGGGCATCATCGCGGCCGAGGACAGCGCCGGCCGTGCGACGCACCCGATCTCCTACATCGACATTCCCCGCGCGACCTTCTGCACTCCCAACGTGGGATCGTTCGGGCTCACCGAGGAGCAGGCGCGGGCGCAGGGCCACGACGTCGTGGTCGGCAAGGTCCCGTACGGAGCGGTCGGCGGCGGCACCGTCTACGGGGACCGCACCGGCCTCGTGAAGATCATCGGGGAGAGCAAGTACGGCGAGCTGCTCGGCGGGCACATCGTCGGCTCTCGCGCCACGGAGATGATCCAGGAGCTCGTCAACGTCCGCGCCCTCGAGGGCGGCTACCCCGAGGTGGCGGGGATCATCCACGGCCACCCGACGCTCTCGGAGGCCGTGATGGAAGCGGGCCGTGCCGCCGACGGCTGGCTGATCCACGGCTAGGAGCCGTGCCCGAGGACGTGTCCTGCGTAACGGCCGCGTTCTATTTCGATCTCGCCAGCCCCCTTGCGTATCTGGCGTCCGAGCGTGTGCTCCACCTGCTCCCGGCGCCCGCCGAGTGGCAGCCCGTGCTCGCACGCGACCTCGGGTCCGCACCCGAGCAGCACACCTCGCGTCAGGCGCTCCAGCTGAGCCTCGAGACCCGCGCGCGCGAGCTTGGCCTTCAGACTCTGCGCCTACCCGAGCCGTTCCCGTTCGACAGCGAGCTCGCGATGCGGGTGGCGACGTATGCGAAGTCGATAGGCCGCACCGTCCCGTTCGCGCAGGCCGCCTTCCGCCAGGCATTCGCGGGAGGACACTCGCTGCAGGACCCCGACTACGTGCTCATCGCGGCCGCGGCATGCGAGATGCACCCCTCCGCTGTGCTGAGGGCCGCGAACCTGCGCGGAATCCGCGAGCAGCTCGAGCGTGCGACGGCCGAGGCCGGCGCATCAGGTGTCACGTCGGTCCCGGCGATAGCGGCGGCCGGCGCGGTGTTCGAGGGAGAGGATGCCCCCGAGCGGGCCCGCGAGCACATGCTCGCCTCCGGGGCGGCGGGCACGGGCGCCCTCGCCCCCGACCCGCAATGATCGCCGACCGCGCCTACAGGCTCATCGTCACCCGCGGGGGGATCGCACCCGCGGTGCTCGCGGATCCCGAGAGGACCGACCACATCGAGGTGGTCGAGGTCGACAGCGGCGAAGTCGTCCTGTTCTGGGATCGCGCCCCGAGGGACGCGTCAAGGCTGGCGAAGCAGCTCCGCAGCGACCTGGCGATCCTGGAGGCCGAGGATTTCATCTCGCGCTGGGCTACCGTGGAGGACTGATGGCGGACCTACCCCCACCGGACGTCGCGCTCGAGTGGCTCAGCACCATGACACTCATCCGCCGCTTCGAGGAGCGCGCCGGCGAGATGTACGCCCGCGCGAAGATAGGCGGGTTCCTGCACCTGTCGATCGGGGAGGAGGCCACGATCGTCGGGGGCGCGCGGGCGCTGCGCGACAGCGACTACCTGATCTCCACCTACCGTTCGCATGGCCACGCGCTCGCGCGCGGCACACCCCCGGAGAACGTGATGGCCGAGCTCTTCGGACGCTCGGACGGATGCTCGGGCGGCCGCGGCGGCTCGATGCACATGTTCGACCTCTCCAACCGCTTCATGGGCGGTTACGGGATCGTCGGCGGGAACCTCCCGATCGCCGCCGGCATAGGCCTCTCCAGCGACTACCGGGGCACCGATGAGGTCACGCTGTGCACGTTCGGCGACGGCGCGTCCAACCAGGGGACCTTCGGAGAGAGCCTGAATCTCGCGGCGCTCTGGAGGCTGCCCGTCGTGTTCATGGTGACCAACAACCAGTTCGGGATGGGCACCTCGCTGAGCCGCCACTCCGCCGTAACCGACCTGCAGCGCAAGGGCGAGAGCCTCGGGGTTCCCGGCATGCGGTGCGATGGCATGGATGTGCTCGACACGCATGCCGTGGTCTCAGAGGCGGTGAGAAGGGTTCGCGAGGATCACCGGCCGGTCCTCGTCGAGGCCGTGACGTACCGCTTCCGGGGCCATTCGATGGCCGACCCGGAGGAGTACAGGACGAAGGAGGAGGTCGCGCAGTGGCGTGAGCGCGACCCGATCGAGGCGTTCGCGCGGCGGCTGATCGCGGCGGACGTGCTCGACGCGGCGCAGGTGCAGCAGATAGACGACGAGGCGGTGCTCGCGGTCGACCGCGCCGTCGCGTTCGCGGACGCCTCACCGTTCCCGGAGCCCGAGTCTCTTTACAAGGACGTGTACGTGCTCGACTCGGATGTGCGCGGGTGGTATTCCGCCGAGAGCGCCGAGGAGCGCGCCAACAGGGCGTCCGGCGCGTCCGACGGCGAGCCCTTCGGCGAGGCTGACGCGAGCGAGATACCCGAGCAGCTCACGCGTGCCCTGGCGGCACGCGAGGACGGGCCCGAGGGCACCGAGGGAGACATGTGATGGCGCAGATGCGCTATCGCGAGGCGCTGGGACAGGCGCTCGCCGAGGAGCTGCGCCGGGATGAGCGGGTGATCCTGATGGGAGAGGACATCGGCGTGTTCGGCGGCGCCTTCAAGGTCACCGATGGCCTGCTCGAGGAGTTCGGCGAGCGGCGGATCCGCGACACGCCGATCTCGGAGAACACGATCGTCGGCGTCGGCGTGGGTGCGGCGATGACCGGGCTGCGCCCCGTCGTGGAGCTGATGACGATCAACTTCTCGCTCCTGGCGTTCGACCAGATCGTCAACCACGCCGCGCACATCCACTACATGTTCGGCGGTCAGGTGAGGGTGCCGCTCGTCGTCCGAATGCCCCAGGGAGCGGGACACCAGCTCGGGCCGACCCACTCCCACTGCCTCGAGGCGATGTTCCTGCACGTGCCGGGCCTGCTGGTCGCGGTTCCGTCGAGCGCCGCGGACGCGAAGGGCCTTCTCAAGAGCGCGATCCGCGATGAGAACCCGGTCATCTTCATCGAGCACGAGTCGCTCTACGGTGTGCGCGGGGAGGTTCCGGACGGGGAGGAGCATCTCGTCCCGTTCGGCGTCGCTCGCGTCGCGCGCGAGGGGAGCGATGTGACCATCGTCGGGGTCTCAAGGATGGCGGTGACAGCGGAGCGGGCCGCCGAGACGCTCGCCCGCGAGCACGGTGTGAACGCCGAGGTGATCGACCCGCGCACACTGCGGCCGCTGGACCTCGACACCATCCTCGCCTCGGTGCGCAAGACGAACAGGTGCGTGATCGTCGAGGAGGGATGGCCCCACGGCGGCGTGGGCGCCAACCTCGCGGCGCTCGTGGGCGAACAGGCCTTCGACTACCTGGACGCGCCGGTGCAGAGGGTGTCCGGCGCAGACGTGCCGATGCCCTACTCCAAGCCGCTGGAGGACATCGCCTACCCGCATGAGCCGCAGATCGTCGCCGCCGCACTGGACGTGCTGAACCTCCCGGTCACCGGGGTCTCGTGATGGGCGAGATCGTGATGCCCAGGCTGTCGGACACGATGGAGGAGGGCACCATCCTGAGGTGGCTGAAGAAGGAGGGCGACACCGTCGCCCGCGGCGAGGAACTCGTCGAGATCGAGACGGACAAGGCGGCGATGATCTACGAATCGGACCTGCAGGGGACGCTCGAGATCCTCGCCTCGGAGGGCCAGACCGTGACCGTCGGCGTCGCGATCGCCCGCATTCTCGGGCCGGGCGAGAGCGCCCAGGCTGCCGTGCAGGCACCGCCCGCCTCCGTGCCCGCCCCCGCCGCACGTGCTCCGCAGCAGCCGCCGGCGCGGGCCGCCGGCGAGGAGCAGGACCGCGTGAGGGCATCTCCGCTCGCGCGCAGGGTCGCGCAGGAGGGAGGGATCGACCTGCACGGGATCACGGGCAGCGGGCCGGGCGGAAGGATCGTCAAGGCCGACGTCCTCTCACCATCCTCCGCAGCCGCCGCCCCCGCACCGGCCGCCCCGGACGCGGTCGCGACCGCGAAGGGCCAGAGCACGGCGGTCGAGCTGAACCGCACGCAGCAGACCGTCGCCCGCCGGATGGCGGAGGCGAAGGCGACGATCCCGGAGTTCACGCTCCAGATCGACGTCGACATGCATGAGTGCGTGGAGCTGCGCACGGAGCTGAAGCGCATCGCGGCCTCCGGCGCCGGCCAGGCGGCGCG
>Ga0182013_10000258_pt1 | contig 72059 bp, 78 predicted proteins | sample 612S2MmetaG_FD_120487 | JGI IMG/M metagenome (GOLD analysis project Ga0182013, IMG submission 120487) | Permafrost microbial communities from Stordalen Mire, Sweden - 612S2M metaG | ecosystem: Environmental > Terrestrial > Soil > Wetlands > Permafrost | place: Sweden: Stordalen | collected... | reverse complement strand
CGACAGCAGTGAGGCGAGCGCCGCACGTATGAATGTGCGCACGTGTGCTCCTCGGTTGGTGTCGAGTGAATGTTGGAAAGACCCGACGGTAAGTAAATACTGTCGAAGTCCTCGTTACGTGAATCTCGTTTCCGGAACGCGCAGAAATTACTCAACGCGTCCCGCCGCAACCATATAGCGAAGGTATAAAAAAAGCATAAGAAAAAGCCCGCCGTCGCGATGACGGCGGGCTTTATGCCTGGTTTGGAGTGGGTCTTAGAACTGCTTCGTCAAGGTGAACCGGAACGTGATCGGTCCCGGCGAGACGAGAGCGGTGTTATACGTGCCCTGCGAGTACGCGTAGCCGCCCGGTGCTGCCGTGGCCGCAACCGGTTCGAGGCCCGCGTATTCGACGCCGCGTCCCAACAGCGAGTTGAAGTTCGTGTTGAAGAGATTCTCAACCGAACCGCCCAGCATCACATCGTGGAAGCCGGTGTTGATCCGCGCACCGGCATCGAAGATGAAGAATGCCGGAGCGTTGTACTCGTTGTTGTTGCCTTCGTAGTCCGCGCCGAGACGAATCAGGGATTGCTTCGGACCGGCGTACTGGACTTCGGCATACGCCTTCGCATACGGCACGGACGTGTTGCCCGAACCGGTGCTGACGAACTGGTTGCCGTTGAAGTACACCTGCGGGGCGCCGAGCGCCGAACCCGGCGAGGGACCCGGCAAATACGCCGGCGACGTGCCGAGGTAGTAGAGGCGTTCGAACGACGAGTTCACGCTGTAGCCGAAGCCGATCTTCGGCTCGTTAGCAATTGTGAACTCGATGCCTTGCGCATACTGTTGCGCACCGTTGACGGTGAGCGACGTATAGCCGAGCGTCGTCGGTTCGAGGCCGGGGAAGACCGCTGCGCAGGTGATATTGCTGCTGCAGATCTGCACTTTCGGGTTGATCCACGGGTTGTGGACGACCGTGTTGTAGATGTCACCCGAGAGCACCGTGCCGTCGGGCGTACGGAACGACGAACCGAGGTCCATCGTCACGAGTTCTTCCGGCAGCAGGTTCGGATTCGGCGTGGTTTGCGTGATGCTCGTCGCGCCTTGCGCATAGGTCGTGAAGCCGGAGACGAGACCCGCGTACGGGATCGACATCGAGGAACCGGCGCTGAACCGCAGCGACCAGTCGCGCGTGGGCCGGAACGTCAGACCGAAGCGCGGATCCATGTGCGAGGCGGAGTTCTGCACGCCGCTGAGTTGAACGGGGAAGCCGCCCGCGAAGCTGGCCGTCGCCGGCGTCAGCGCGGCCAAGTACGCAGCGTATGCGGCCGGGTTGAGTTGCTGCGCGTTGATCAGGTAGTGCGTGAAGTAGAGACCGGCGTCGGCCTCGAGCTTCGAGTTCAGTTGTAAATGAACGGACGCGCCGAGCGAACTCGTTGACGAGAACGTCTCGGGAACGCTGACCGGCGAAGGCCGCAACGTCGCGAGAGGGCAGGTCGCTTGATAGCTCGGCGAACCGGGCGTATTCGCAACGCCGCTGCCCAGAACGAACGAACATCCGGACAACAACGGCGAGGCGTCGTTGATGTAGTCGGTGGTGTCGTCGTAATTGTGGTCGAACGTCAAGTTGAACGTATTCGCCCCGAACGGGTGAATGTAGCTGAACGTATAGCCGGCCAGTTTGTCGAGTTCGAGCGTCGTGTACGGCGAACCGAAACCGGTTTGACCCGAGTTGTTCAGGCCGGTGCTCGTCGTGTAGCACGGCGTCGTCGTCGTACAAACCGGCGCGGTGCCGGTGGTTGCGTATACGACGTTCGCCGGTGCGCCGCCGATGTACGCGGCGATCGGCGGGGTGCCGGCCGCAAAACACGGGCCCTTGGCGCCGACGCCGGCGACTGCGCCGGAGAAGTTCGCTTGGCAGTTGGCCACGTTCGTGACCTGGTACCAGCCGCCGCCGTTATCGCCGGGGATGGTATTCTCTTGCGTGCCGTCGATCAAGCGGTTGATCGCCGCGGTGTAGGGGCGAAGCAGCAGCGTGTCGTTGCCGATCGTCGTCTTGAATTCAGCGTTGAAGTTTGGCTGGTTCTGTTTCACGAACGAACCGGGGTAGAACGCGTACGCCGGAATCGTCTGACCGATGAGGCCCTGCGCCGCCGGCGTGTTGTATTCGGACGTGAACGTACACGTCGCGCCGCTGCCGGCGTGGTTGGCGTTGATACACTGGGGCACGGCTAGTTGGCCGACATACTGGCCGTACGCGCCGCCCTGCGGGTTGAACGTGCCTTGCAGGCCGAGGAACTCGGCCGAGAACGAGGTCGCGTCCGAGAAGTTGTAGCGCATCTTCGCGAGTTCGCCGTTGAGGCCGTACGTGTCGCTGAAATCCGCGACGTACTGAACGACGCCATTGGCGAGATTCGCCGGAGCCCCGGTCCCGTATGGCGGCGTCGCGCCGGTGTAGTCGGCTTGATTGGTGCCGAACGTCGGTCCGCGATAGCCCGAGAACACGCGGCCGAAAACGAACTGCGCCTTACCGACGTTGACGTTTGCCTTCAGCGTGTAGATCGAACCGCCGTAGCTGTCGAGGCCGCCCTGTAGGAACGCCGAGTCCTTCGTGCTGAAATCCGGCGTATTGAGGCTGACGATACCGGCGCCGGACTCACCCGACTCCGGACCGTAGACGCTGCCGCCCCAGGCGGTGGTGACGCTGCCGAAGATGGCGGCCGGCGTGTAGTTCGTCAAGAAGGTACCGCCGGTGCCCGACGAGATCGGGTGACCGTCGATTTCGGTCTTCGTCTCGTAACGAAGCCCGTGGATGATGAAGCTTTGGTTGGGGTTCGACGTCGCGTGCGGAATCGTGACGCCCGGAAGCTCTTGCAGAACGCTCGTCAGGTCGGGCGTATTACGCACGATGAGCTGCTGCTGCGAGAGCGTTTGCGTCGGCGTCGACGAGATGTTGAACTTCGCAGCGTTTCCGCTGTTGTTCGACGTCGTGCGGCCGATGACGTTGAGGTTGCTCAGTGACGCCTGCGTGAGCGAGACGTCCACGGTGACGGAGGTATCGGGCGCGACCGTTACCTGGTTCGAACCGGATTGATAACCGGCCTTGGTCACCGTGATGCTGTAGAAACCGGCCGCCGCCGTCGCGGTGAAATTACCGGAAGCGTCGGTGGTTACAGTTTGGCGCTGCGGGCCGTCGAGCAAGACGGTGGCGCTGGCAATGCCGTTGCCGCCGTCGCCGACCACTTGGCCCGTGATGGTGCCCGTTTGGGTCGCCTGTGCTACGGTCACGGCTTGGCTCGTCGCCGCGCTAACGGGTCCGACGAGCATAACCACTGACACGAGAGAGGCGAGCGCCGCACGAATGAGTGTGCGCACGTTTTTCTCCTAAATTGAAGAGGATGTGGCAAAAAGTGGACTGCCATAAAAGCGATCCAGGCGGTACGACTGAGTCGTACCGCTGCCGACCCACTTATCAAAGAACTCTGAAAGAGCCTGCCGCTCGCTTTCAGCATTTGTTCAGTATTTTTAAGACTTCTTGCGACGCAAGACGTTGGAGTTAAACCAACGTTAAACTAAGCGGGCCATCCCGGGTTACTATCGCGAAGGGAGCGCGTATGCAGTACTGGCTCTTCAAAAGTGAACCGGACGCGTACGGCATCGACCGGCTCGAGCGCGAAGGCCGCACCGAGTGGTCGGGCGTGCGCAACTTCCAGGCGCGAAACAACATGGTTGCAATGAAGACCGGCGATCTTGGATTTTTTTACCATTCGAGCACGAAGCCGGCCGGCATCGTCGGGATCTGCAAGGTCTTGCGCGAGGCCTATCCCGACTTCACCCAATTCGATCCCAAGAGCGACTACTACGATCCGACGTCGAATCCGGAAAAGCCGAAGTGGAAGATGGTCGACGTGGGGTTCGTCGAGAAATTTCCGCAGATCATCACGCTCGAAGACCTGAAGTCACGCCCCGAACTCACCGGCATGACCCTCGTCGGCAAAGGCCGCCTCAGCGTCCAGCCGGTCGAAGAGCGCTACTGGAAAGCGATCAACGCCGCCCGGCTCTAGCGCCCACCGATCCGCCCGACTAACCACACACCTCGCGCCTTCGCGCATCGAGCGCGTTTAGACCGCGCGGTAGCGGCTGAGGAAGATCTGCTGGGCGTCGATGCGCGGTTCGCCGCCGCGGGGGACGCGCAGCTCGTAGGTTCCGTCTTCGTGGAGGACGCGCGCTTTGACGTTGTCGCGCACGTAGACGTCGAGAATGTCGTCGCAGATCACGTCCTGGAGCACGGGGTCGAGCACGGGCACCACGGTCTCCACCCGGCGGTCGAGGTTGCGGCCCATCCAATCGGCGCTGCCGATGTACACCTCGCGCTCGCCCGCGTTGGCGAACACGAAGATGCGCGAGTGTTCGAGGAAGCTGCTCACGATGCTGCTCACGCGAATCGTTTCGCTCACACCCGGTAATCCCGGGCGCAGCACGCACATGCCGCGCACGATCAGTTCGATCGGCACGCCGGCTTGCGAGGCCCGATAGAGCGCCGCTGCGATGCGCTGATCGTTGACGGCGTTGAGTTTCGCCGTGATGCCGCTCGGGCGGCCGGCCCGCGCGTGTTCCGTTTCGCGTTCGATCAGGTTCATGAAACCGGTGCGCAGGCCGGTCGGCGCGACCAGCAGCCGCTCGTAGGTTTCGGCTTTGGAAAAACCGGTCAGCGAATTGAACAGCTGCGTCACGTCGGAGCCGAGGTCGGCCCGGCACGTGAAGAGGCTCAAATCGGTGTAGAGCTTGGCCGTCTTGTCGTTGTAGTTGCCGGTGCCGAAATGCATGTAGCGCCGGATGCCCTCGGGCTCGTTGCGCACGATGAGCGTGACCTTGGCGTGCGTCTTGAGCCCCGCAAGCCCGTAGACGACGTGTGCCCCGACGCGTTCCAGATTGCGCGCCCACAGGATGTTGTTCTCTTCATCGAAGCGCGCTTTGAGCTCGATCAGCGTCGCGACTTGTTTGCCGGCTTCGGCCGCGTCGATCAGCGCACCGACCACGGGCGAGTTGCCCGACGTGCGGTACAGCGTTTGTTTGATCGCGAGCACGTCGGGATCGGCGGCGGCCTGGCGCACGAACTGCACGACCGGATCGAACGATTGATAGGGGTGGTGCAGCATCAAATCGCCTTCGCGGATCACCGCGAAGAGATCGGTCGCGCCGCGCAACCGTTTGGGAATCGAGGGCGTGAACGGCGGATCGTGAAGCGTCGGCTCGTCGATGCCGACCAGCGTCCACAGCGCCGAGGTCGCCATCATGCCGTCGATGTCGTAGACGTCGAAGTCGGTAAGCGAGAGCGCGTCGCGCAGCATCGCGCGCAAGCCGGCGGGCATGCCGCTCTCGCATTCGAGGCGCACCGGTTCGCCGAAGCGGCGTTTGCGCAATTCCGATTCGATCGCCCGCAGCAGATCGTCGGCTTCATCTTCCTGCAAATCGAGGTCGGCGTCGCGCGTGACGCGGAACGCATACGAGCCCACGATCGCCATGCCGGGAAAGAGCGACTGCAAGTTGTGCGCGATCAGGTCTTCCAGCAGCACGAACCAGCGCTGACCCGCCGGCGCCTCGACGGGTACGAAGCGGGGCAGGCTCGGCGGTACCTTGACGCGCGCGACGTAGTCGATGTTGCCGCCGGCGCGCGCTTCGCGCAGTTCGACGGCGAGCGAGAGCGAGAGCGTCGAGATGTACGGAAACGGATGGCCGGCATCAATCGCCAGCGGCGTGAGCACCGGAAAGACGCGTTCGTGAAAATATTGCTTCATCGCGAGGCGCGTGTCCGACTCGAGCCGCTCGTAGTCGATGATCTTGATCCCGTGGCGGCCGAGGGCCGGCAACAGCTCGTCGTCGAGGCAGCTGGTCATGACCGCCAGCGACGGACGCAGGCGTGCAGCGACCGCGGCCAGCTGTTCTTCGGGGAGCAAGCCGTCGTCGGAACGCTTGTGGACTTCGGCCTCGATCTGCTGCTTGAGACCCGCGATGCGGATCATGAAGAACTCGTCGAGGTTGGTGCCGTAGATCGCGATGAACTTGAGCCGCTCGAGCAGCGGGTTGCGCTCGTCGAGGGCCTCTTCGAGGACCCGGTCGTTGAACGCAATCCACGAGAGCTCGCGGTTGATGTAGAGGGCCGGGTCTTCGAGCGACGGGCCGGGCGCTTCGGGGCGGACCTGTTCGCCCGTCTCCGAATCGGTGATCATCGTGCCTGAGTTCGGCGGATGATCCCAACCTTCTTCGCTCATCTCGGTACGCACATCGGCCTCTCGCTGGCGGCGATCGCCGCCGCCGTAGCCATCGGCCTCCCCGTGGCCGGATATGCTGCCGGACGGCCGCTCGCGCGCGGACTGACGCTTTTTGGAGCCGGTGCGCTCCGCGTCGTTCCCAGTATTGCCGTCCTTACCTTAACGTTGCCGTATCTCGGCCTCGGCTTCCGTCCGGCGCTGCTCGCGCTGATCGCCTTGGGATTGCCGCCGATCGTGATCAATACGGAGCTGGGCTTGCGCGCGGCGGCGCCGGCGGCGCTCGACGCCGCCCGCGGCATGGGGATGACCGCGCGCCAGATTCGCAACCGGGTGGAGTGGCCGCTCGCCGTGCCGCTCGTCTTTGCCGGGTTCCGCACCGCCGCGATCGAGGTCGTCGCGAGCGCGACCCTCGCCTCGTTCATCGGCGCCGGCGGTCTCGGCGATTTCATCGTGGATGGTTTGGCCACCGACGACGTGGGCGAACTCTTTCTCGGCGCGATCTCGGTTGCGCTCCTCGCCCTCGCGATCGACGCCGCGCTCGGAACGCTCGGCCGCCGCATTCGCCCGAAAGGACTCGCCTAAGTGACCACTCGCGCCCACGCGCTCGGACTGCTCGCCGCCGGTCTCACGCTGCCCGCGTGCAGCACGCATCGCAACGCCGTCGGCATCGGTTCGAAGAACTTCACCGAAGCGCTGCTGCTGGGCGAACTCTACGCTCAGGTGATCGAGGACAACGGACATCCGGTGCGCCGGCGGCTCGATCTCGGCGGCACCGACATCGCGATGGCGGCGCTGCAGCGCGGCGAGATCGATCTGTATCCCGAATACACCGGCACGGCACTGCTGGACGTGCTGAAAGCGCAGCCCCGCGGCGACGCGGTGCAGACGTTCGATTTCGTCAAGAGCGAATACGAGCGGCTCTACAACCTCACGTGGCTCGATCCGGCGCCGATGAACAACACGCAGGCGCTCGCCACGACGCGCGAACTCAGCGCACACTTCGGCCTGCGCACCCTGAGCGACGTTGCGAAAAAGGCGCCGCAGCTGCGGCTCGGCGCGGTGCCGGAATTTGCCAAGCGCGCCGACGGTTTGCCCGGACTGCAACGCGTCTACGGCGGCTTCAATTTCAAGACGATCAGCCTGGTCGATAACGGTTTGAAGTACAAGGCGCTGCTCGACGGCGACGTCGATATCGTCGTTGCGTTCGGCACCGACGGCGCGATCGTGGCCGACAACCTGGTCGTGATGCAAGACGACAAGCACCTCTTTCCGCCCTATCAAGTGGCGCCGGTGATCCGCTTGGATGCGCTCAAGGCGCGCCCGGAACTCGCCGCCATCCTCAATCGCGTCGCGCCGCTGTTGACCGACACGGTGATGCGTACGCTCAACAACGAGATCGACGGCACGCAGAAACGCGAGCCGGCCGACGTCGCCCGCGATTTCATCAAGGCCCATGGACTCATCAACAACCCGTAAGGGCGCGCACATCGAATTGCGCGGGGTCGGCGTCACGTACGCCGGCGGATCCGTTGCCGTACGCGACGTCGATCTCACGATTGCCGGCGGCGAGTTCGCCGTGTTCCTCGGGCCGTCGGGCTCCGGCAAGAGCACGCTCCTGCGTACGATCAACCGGCTGATCGAACCGACGAGCGGCACGGTGTTCATCGACGGCGTCGATGTGCGCACGCTCGATCCGGTGGTGCTGCGCCGCGGTATCGGCTACGTGATCCAAGCCGTCGGTCTTTTTCCGCACCTCACGATCGGCGCCAACATCGGTGTGGTGCCCGCGCTGCTCGGCTGGGATCGCGCGCGCATCGCCCGCCGCGTTGACGAACTGCTTGCGCTCGTGGACCTCGAGCCGGCGACGTACCGCGATCGCTACCCGCGCCAGCTCTCGGGCGGCGAACAGCAGCGCGCCGGCGTCGCGCGGGCGCTGGCCGCCGAGCCGCGCGTACTCTTGATGGACGAACCGTTCGGCGCGGTCGATGCGATCGTGCGCGCTTCGCTGCAGGACGAGATCCGGCGCATTCAGCGCGAACTCGGCACGACGATCGTCTTCGTAACGCACGACGTCGATGAAGCGCTCCGGCTTGCGGATCGCGTCATCGTGATCGCCGGCGGCGGCATCGCGCAAGCCGATACGCCGCAGCGCGTGCTCGAAGCACCGGCAAACGCAACGGTGCGTTCGCTGGTCGGCATCGATGCGGAGAGCCGCAGCTTCGCCCTCGAGCGCCCGCTGCTCGAACGCGAGACGCCGTGAACTACATCCTGCGCCATCCCGACATCGTCGCGACGCGCTTCGGCGAACATCTGCTGCTCACGTTCGTTTCGCTCGCGATCGCGCTCGTCATCGCCTTTCCGCTCGGCGTGCTCGCCGCGCGCCGGCCCCGCGCCGGCACGATTACGCTCGGCATCCTCAACGTGATATATACGATTCCGAGCCTCGCCCTGCTCGCAATTCTGGTCGCGATTTTCGGCCTCGGCATGCCGACCGCCGTGGTCGCGCTCGTCGCCTATGCGCAGATGATCCTGGTGCGCAACGTCGCCGAGGGACTGCGCGGCATCTCACCGGCCGTCCTCGACGCCGCCGACGGGCTCGGCTTCACGCGTTTCGCGCGGCTCGTGCAGATCGAGATTCCGCTCGCGTTGCCGGCGATCGTCGGCGGCATCCGCATCGCCACCGTGTCGCTGATCGGCATCGCGACCGTGGCCGCGTGGATCGATGCCGGCGGCCTCGGCACGCTGGTCTTCGAGGGATTGCACCAGGACGATCCGGACAAGATCATCGCCGGAAGCCTCGCGGCCGTGGTCCTCGCGCTCGCCGCCGACGGTTTGCTTCGGGTCGCCGAGCGCTGGACGGCGCGCGCGTGAGCGAACTGTTTGCCTACGGAACGCTGCGCGATGCCGAATATCAGCACGCACTGTTCGGCCGCGCGCTGCCGATGCGCCCGGCGACGCTGGCCGGCTGGGCTGCGGTAATCGCGGAGGGCGGCTATCTCACGGTCGTGCGGGCGCCCGGCGAAACGCTCGCCGGCGATCTCGTCGACCTTGACGATGCCGCGCTCGCCCGCGCCGACGCGTGGGAAGAGGTTCCGCTCTACGAGCGCATCCGCGCCGAAGCGCGCCCGGCGGACGGCGAGCCAGTCCCGTGCTGGCTCTACGTTCGGCCCACGGCGTCGCGCGACCGCGCGCCGGCCGGCATGCTCGCGCGGCACGAACGCACGCTAGTGCTCGCGCAGATCCGCAGCTGCCGGCTTAGCTGCGAATGAAGAGCGAGAGCGCGTAGCGCCCCGCCGCGTCGCTGAACGTCCGCCGTTCGGCAAAACCGAACGGCGCCACCACCGCGAGCATGTCTTCGCGGGTGAACTTATAGGACGACTCCATGTGGATCGTTTCGCCGGCTTCGAACGAAACGTCGATGCCGGCGCCCGGAATGTGCGCGGTAAGCGCGCGGCCGGCACGCAAATGCGAACGCACCACGCCGTCGCGTTCGTCGTACTTCGCGAAGAACGAGAAGTCGCGCAAGTCGAAGTCGCCGCCGAGTTCGCGGTTGATGCGCGCGAGCAGGTTCTTGTTGAACGCCGCGGTCACGCCGGTCGGATCGTCGTACGCGAGCTCGAGCACCGAGGCGTCTTTCTTGAGATCGTAGCCGATCAGCAATCCATCGCCCGTTTTTAGCGTAGCGCCGAGCAATCCGAAGAGCTCACGCGCTTGCACCGGTTCGAAATTTCCGACATTCGAACCGAGATAGAGCGCCAGCACGCGGTCGCGCGTTTCGATGCGTTTCGCACGCAAGAGACCGAAGTAATCGCCGGCATAGGCGCGCACGTGCAGCGCGTCGTTCGACGCCACGAGCGCTTCCGACGATTCGATCAGCGCGTCGGGCGAAATGTCGATCGGATGAAACGTCAGCGTATCTTGACCGGCCAGGATCGCATCGATAATCAAGCGCGTCTTGGTCGCGCTGCCGCTGCCGAGTTCGAGCAGTTCGAGCGGTTCGCCGAACGCCGCGACGATATCGGGTGCATACGTCGCGAGCAGATCGCGCTCGATGCGCGTCAGATAATATTCCGGCAGGTGCGTGATCGCTTCGAACAACGCCGAACCCAAGTCGTCGTAAAAATACTTCGGCATCAGCGTGTATGGCCGCATGCCGAGGCCCGTCCGGACGTCGTCGGCAAACGACGCTACCCGGGCCGGCTGCGGATCGCGGTAGAGCGCAAAACGCCCCGCGCCGGCAACGGGTTTGACGGAGCTCATGTCGCCCCGAACCACGCGGCGGCGAGGAATGTTTTCAAGCATCGCAGGCCCCGCATACCCGCCGAGCGGTAGCCGTCAAACACTGAACGTTTTTCAGCGGTCGCGGACGATCCGGGACCACCGCTCGCGGATGTCACTAATGTAGCCTAGCGTCTCCGCGTACGGCGGGACGCCGCCGTATTTCGCCACCGCGCCCGGGCCGGCATTATAGGCGGCGGAGGCCAGCGCGTAGGGATCGGCGCTAGGCCAGGAGCGGTAACGTTCCAAGTAGCCGGCGAGCAGCTGCGCCGTCGCGTCGATCGCCGGACCGGGCTCGAAGGGGTCGATGCCGTACCCATCGGCCGTCCCGACCATGAATTGTCCGATGCCGGCCGCGCCGGCCCACGAGACGATCCCGGGATCGTAGGCCGACTCTTGTAGCAGCGTCGCGGCGAGGAAGCCCGGATCGATGCCGCGCTCGCGGGCGGCGTGCAGCGTCCGTTCGGCCAGCACGAGCGCATCGAATCCCGACAGCCGGGGGTTCGTACGCATGATGCTCCGCACCGTCGCGCTCAGCTGACCGCTATGAAGCGGAGCATCCATATACATCCGGGCGCCCCGGGTGAGCGGCGCCGCGGCGGGTATATGCCACGACAGCGCGGCGTCACGCAGGACGTCGATCCGGACCCAAGCCGGATTGAAGGCCAGAGAGACAGCCAACAAGGTTGCCTGGAGAGGTTTTCGGGCCTGCAAAACCAACGCTCAGTTAGCCGTACGTCAAACGAAGGAAACGCGTGAATTCGATCGTGCTGGGCTCGCCGCTGATTTCAGGTGTCGTGGCGATGCTCATCGTCCTCGTGGTTGGAGATTTTGCTTCCACCTTCTTCTATCACGTTCCGCAGCATATGTGGGGCAAACTGCACCTGCGGACGCATCACGACCGCCGGCGCTCGTACTGGGATCACGCCGTTCTTTCGCGCAGCCCCGAAGTGCTGCTCGACGGATTGCTCGGTGCGGTTCCCTATATCGCGATTGCCGTCGCCTGTACGGTCATCTCGGTTCCCGGCGCGATCCTCGGTCTGTTCCTCGGCCAGATGCACGTTTGGTGGCGGCACACCACGGAACTCGGCTGGAAAAGCCCGGCGTGGCTCGTCCGCGTTGCTCGCATGACCGGCCTCGTGCTGCCGGAGGACCATAACGGTCACCACATAAACCCTGAAATTGAGTTCGGCGACATCTTCCGCTTCTACGATGCACCGGCTCGCAACACGATCGCGTGGCTTCGCGCGATCTCGCCTCGGCGCCGTCGCGCTGTGGCCCTGCGCGTGATGCGTATCCGCAATCGCCGTGGCGCCGCTGCCCTACGTGCCTTGAAGCAACGAAAGTCCCCCACCGGATGACCAAACGCGTCCTCTTCCTCATCTCGGACACCGGCGGCGGGCATCGCGCCGGAGCGATGGCCATCGGCGCCGCGCTCGACGAGATCGATAAGGGGACGCGGCTCGAGTGGCGCATCGACGACATTGCCGCTCACTGCACGTTTCCGTTATCCAAACTGGGGCCGGCCTACAGCGCGGCCCTCCGCTTTGCTCCACCGATTTACGGCGCGCTCTACCACGCGACCAACGGCCGTCGCCGCTACCGCACGATCGTGCGCTTTTGCGAGCCGCTCTATCGCGAACGCCTCAAAGACGTCTTCACGCAATACAATCCCGACGTCATCGTGTCGGTCCACCCGCTGCTCAACCACGCGGCGCTCCGCGCCCGGGCCGATGCCGGCATGGATCACGTGCCGATCGTTACGGTGATCACCGACCTCGGCCGCGTACACGAAGGCTGGCTGTTGCCCGAAGCCGATCTCACGATCGTTCCGGCGCGCGAAGTCTACAACCGCGCGATCGAACGCGGCGTGCCGCCGAGCCGCCTGCGCCTGATCGGTCACCCGATCCATCCGAAGTTCGAAGACGTCTCCGCGACCAAGAGCGAGATCCGCAGCAAACTCGGTTTGCCGCAAGACGCGACGATCGCGCTGCTGATGGCCGGCGGCGAAGGCGGCGGCAAACTCTTACCGACGACGCTGGCGCTCGCGAAGACGCACTTGCCCTTCCACCTCGTCATCGTGACGGGCCGCAACGCCGCACTCAAAGCGAAGCTCGAAGAACTCGCGCCGACGCTGCCGACGCCGATGACCGTGCTCGGATTCCGCAACGACGTGCCCGAGTTGATGCGCGCTGCGGATCTGCTCGTCACCAAAGCCGGACCGGGAACGCTTGCCGAAGCCAGCGTTGCCGAAGTGCCGGTCGTCGTCTACGACTACGTGCCGGGCCAAGAACGCGGCAACCTCGATTGGGTTCGCACCACCGGCATCGGGGTCGTTGCGTTGACCACGGCCGAAGTCGTGCAATCGGTGAAACGCATCGTTGAGAACAGCGAACGTCTCGCGACGATGCGGGCGCAGCTCACCGGCATCGCTCCGCGCGGTTCGTCGCGCCGCATCGCCGAATTGATCGTCCAGGTCGCGCAGGATGGCCGCAAGCCCACGCCGCGCGTCCCCGTTTCCGCCGCCGTTTGACCGCGCTCGCCGAGGTTCCGGCTGACGTCGTTGCCGACGTCATCGCCATCCGGCGCGATCTGCACCAGCATCCCGAACTCGGATTCGAGGAGCGTCGCACGGCGGCATTCGTCGCCGGACGGTTGCGCGCACTCGGCTTCGAGGTAACGGAAGAAATCGGCGTCACCGGCGTCGTCGGCGTGATGCGCGGCGCGCGGCCCGGCAAGACGATCATGTTGCGCGCGGACATGGACGCGCTGCCGATCGAAGAAGAGAACGCCGTCGCGTATGCATCGCAAACGCGCGGCACGATGCACGCATGCGGACACGACGGACACGTTGCGATGCTGCTCGGCGCCGCAGCGCTGATCGCGCGCCGCCGCGACGAACTCGCCGGCACGGTCGTGTTATGTTTTCAGCCGGCCGAAGAAGGCCGCGGCGGCGCGAAGGCGATGGTCGACGCCGGCGTGCTCGAACGCTTCGGCGTCGAGCGCGCGTACGGACTGCACCTCGCATCGGCGTTTCCGACCGGGATCGTCGGTCTGCGCGAAGGCCCCTTCTATGCATCGAGCGATTCGATCGAGATCACGATCGAAGGCATGGGTGGACATGGCGCAGCGCCGCATCTGTCGGTCGACCCGATCTATGTCGCGGGCGCGTTCATCGTCGCGGTGCAGCAAGTCGTTTCGCGACAGATCGATCCGCTCGCGCCGGCGGTGGTAACGATCGGTGCCGTGCACGCGGGCACGATCCACAACGTGATCCCGTCGCGTGCTACGCTCCTCGGCACCGTGCGCGCGTTCGATGCCGACGTGCGCGCGAAGATGGCAGAGCGGATCGAGCGCGTGCTGCGCGGCGTCTGCGAGAGCTCCGGTGCCACGTACGCGTTCGAATATCTGCGGCGCTATCCGGTCACCTCGAACGATGCCGAGCAAACGCGCTACGTGCGCGCGCTCGCCGAACGCGAGATCGGCGAGCGGCGCGTGATGGAAGCGCCGCGACTGATGGGGGCGGAGGACTTCTCGTTCTTCGCCGAACGCGTGCCGGCGTGTTTTTATTCGGTCGGCTGCAACGGCGGACCGGCATCCGCATTTCCGCACCACCACGCGAAGTTCGACATCGACGAACGCGCGCTCGAAACGGGCGTGCGCATGATGGCCGCCCTCGCATTCGACGCACCCGAAAACGCCCCGTAAGCCGTGATCTTTCCGGACGAAGCGCTGCGCTGGGTCGGAACGTTCGTCGTGCTCGATTGGAACGTCGCGCCGATCGCCGGCGAACCGAAGGGGCCGACGAACAGCGGCGGCCGCGTGCTGCGCGTCGATGATACCTACTTGTACTTGCAGCCGTTCAGCCTCTCACCGAAACTGCCGTTCTCGAAGCCGGGCATGAAAGTGACGCGCCTGGGTTTGCAAATCGAGGAGGAGCGGATTCCGCTGGTCGACATCGACACGATCTACGCCGCGCCGCTCGACGGAATGCCGATCGACGAATAGCGCCGGCTAATAACCGACGGTGAAGCGGCCGCGCACGTGCGCCGGCGTTTCGATTTCATCGAGCAATGCGACGGCGAAGTCTTCATATGAAATCCAGCTCTTGCCGTCGGCGCCCGTCAGCAGCGAGTCGCCGCCCAGGCGGAATTTCCCGGTGCGTTCGCCGGCGATGAAGAGCGCCGAGGGGCTGAGCATCGTCCACTCGAGATCGCCTGCCGTGCTCTTGAGCGCCTCGAGAAAGGCCAAGCCGCGCGTGGCTTCCGCCAGCGCGACCGCCGGAAAGTGTGGCGACTCGACGAGCAATGTGTCCCCGGCTTGGAGACTGCCGGCACCGCCGACGACGAGGTAGCGCTTCACGCCGGAGCGGCGCACCGCGTCGATCAAGACGTGCGGGTCGCTGTCCACAAACCGGACCGAGCTGACGACGGCATCGTGGCCTACGAGCCGGTCGGCAAGTGCATCGGCGTCCTTGCGACCGAGGCTGGTCACGGTATGGCCGCGGCGCACGGCCTCCGCAACGATGCGGCTGCCCACGTTACCGCCGGCTCCAACAATAGCGAGTTTCATGCAGAACTCCTAGATCAGGCGGTCATGCCGCCGCGCAGCGCCATCGTAGCGGCGCCGATTGCGCCGGCATCGTTGCCGAGCGCTGCGGTGACGATTTGCGTCGAACCGGGCGGCACCATCGTCGAGCGTGCTTCCACCAGCGGGCCGACTTGATCGGTGATGAACGCACCGGCACTGGCGACGCCGCCGCCGAGTGCGATCATGCTCGGGTTCACGAACGCCACGATGTTGGCCAGGCCGTAGCCGAGGTCATCGATCCAGTTGCGCCAGGCCGCGAGGCCGTGGCCGTCGCCGGCTTGCGCGGCGCGGCGAATCGCTTTCGAGCCGAGTTTGTCTTTGGGCACGTCGAGCAGCGTGCTGCGCGGAAACGACGGCGCGAGCGCCAGCGCGTGCCGGATCAAACCGGTTCCCGAACACTGCGCCTCAAAGCAGCCGATCTTCGTGCAGCCGCAGACGAAGCCGTCGTGCGGTCGAATCTGATGGTGGCCGATCTCGCCGGCACTGGCCCGGCCGCCGACGAGTAGCCGGCCGCCGGAAACGATCCCGCCGCCGATCCCGGTGCCCAGGGTGAGCAGCACGAAATCCGGTACGCCCTTGCCGGCGCCGTAGGTATGCTCGCCGAGCGTCGCGCAGCGCGCGTCGTTGCCGACGAAGACCGGAAACTTGAACGTCCCCCGGATGTGATCGCCGAGCGCGACGTCCTTCCAGCCGAAGTTCGGCGAGTAGCGGATCGTGCCGGTCTCGAGGTCGATGTTGCCGGGAGCGCCGATGCCGATCCCGACGACGTTCTTTTCCTTGGCGTCGGCCAGGGCTTCGCCGACCACTTTTTCGACCGCCGCGAATACCGCCGCGGGTGAGTGATCGGTGATGTCGCGCTCGTGCTTGGCCTTGGTCTCGCCCGTCTCATCGACGACGGTCGCCATCACGTGCGAGCCGCCCAGATCTACGCCGATTGCTTGCCCCATGCCGCGGCCTTCGCCCAGCGGCCGGGTCGATCCGCCGTAGTTCGCGAAAGGACGCTCCATGCAAGAGACGATCGATCTGATCGCCCACCGTGAACTGCGCAACCTTCGCCGGTATACGCGCGACACCGGGCAACCGACCTCGCTAGACCAACTCGATCTCGAACCGATGACGATGGTGCAAAACATCGAAGTCGACGAAGAACACATCACGATCAAGTACAACGAAAAGATCGAGCGTTACTACAATTCGAACACGCACACGCATCGCGAGTGGGTGTACAAGTACAACGACGATCCCGAGATGGTACTGGCCATTCGCGCGGTAATCGAACTCGCGCGCAAACACCTCACCGATCTGCCGGAAAACGTCGCGTGTCCGCCGGGGTGCGCGGAATGCTGCGGCGGGTACGAACCGTTCGTCAACAAAGCCGACGTGCAGCGGATCGCCGATCACTTCGGCTGGACGTACGACGAAGTGATGAAAGAATACATCGTCCCGCGCGAATCCGCCGACGGATTCAATGTCGGATATCTGCGCAAAGTCACCGAGAAGATCGAAGACAAGTGCGTGTTCCTCAAGGGGAACGGTTCGGGGCACTTCTACTGCGGCATTTACAAAGCGCGGCCGCACGACTGCGGTGCGTTCACGCCGATCGGCTGCGACGACGTCGATGCCGATCTGCCGAAACGCGGGAAGTACGTGGTCGGCGATCCGTTCAAGCCGAAACGGAGACCCAAGCGATAGACGTCGATGTTGCAATCGTCGGCGGCGGCCATAACGGGCTGATCGCCGCCGCCTATTGCGCGCGCGCCGGTTTGCGGACGATCGTACTGGAACGGCGCGACGTCCTGGGCGGCGCGGCCGTCACCGAACCCGTGTGGCCGGGCTACCAAGTGTCGCTCGCCTCGTACGTGTGCAGCTTACTCGATCCGCAAGTCGTGGCCGATCTCGATCTCACCGCGCATGGCTATCACGCGTACCGCAAAGAGCCGGCGTCGTTCACGCCGCTGGCCGACGGGCGCTCGCTCTTACTCGGCTCGGACGATGCCGCGAACGCGCGCGAAATCGCCGCCTTCGACCCGCGCGACGTGGCCGGATTCGCGGCGTTCGACGCCGCGGCGCTGCGTCTCGGCGCGGCGCTCTTCGATTCGTTCGCCGATGAAGAACCGTCGTTCGCGCGGTTCGATGCCGCTACGCGCGCAACGCTGGTAGGCCCGGTCGCGGAACTCGTAGAGCACTACGTGCACACGCCGGTGCTGCAAGCGACGCTCGCAACGGACGGCCTCATCGGCACCGGCGCCGGTCCGCGCGACGCCGGTACGGCGTACGTTCTCGCGCACCACTACGCCGGGCGCGCGCTCGGCGTGCAAGGCGCGTGGGGCTTCGTGCGCGGCGGCATGGGTGCGATTTCGCAAGCGGCGGCCGCGGCCGCACGCGCCGCCGGCGCGACGCTGCGCACCGGCGCCGTCGTCGAGCGGATCGGCTTACGCGACGGCCGCGCCGCGCGCATCGAGTTGCGCGACGGCACAGCGATGACCGCCGGAGCGATCCTCGTCAATGCGGATCCGAAGACGCTCTTCTTGCGGCTGCTTGCAGCCGGCGACGTGCCGCCCGCGCTGCACGCCCGCGCCGAGGCCTGGCGTTCCAACGGCATGTCGCTCAAGATCAACCTGGCGCTGGGTGAACTGCCGGACTTTCGCGTGCGGCCCGGCACAAACGAGCAGCCGCATCACCGCGCGACGATCCACGTCGCCCCGTCGATCGCCTTTTTGCAACAAGCGTACGACGACGCGCAAGCGCTGGGCACGTCGCGCGAACCCATGCTGGAGTGTTTCATGCAAACGCCCACCGATCCGTCGCTCGCACCGCCGGGAAAACACATCCTCTCGATCTTCGCGCAATATTTTCCATACGACCGCACCGACCGTCCGTGGGCGGCGGCCGATCGCGACGCCATTGCCGACCGCATCGTGACGCAGCTCGCCGCGTACGCGCCGAACCTTCCGGCCGCCATCGAGCACCGGCAAATTCTTGCGCCGCCCGATCTCGAAGCGACGCTCGGACTCACCGGCGGCCACATCTTTCACGGCGAGCTGCTGCCGGATCAGATTTACGAGCGCCGCTTCGGCGTCCGGGCCGGCATCGACGGGCTCTATCTGTGCGGTTCGGGCACGCATCCCGGCGGCTGCGTCAGCGGCTTCCCGGGCCGCCGGGCTGCCGCCGCCGTTATCGCCGATGCGCGCAGCATGGCCGGCGTGCGATGACGGCGCGCGAACATCGCCCGCCCTTCAATGAAGGCGCAACGCCGATCACGGCCGCGTCGCGGTTCGGCGTTCCCGAACTCGCCGATTTGCCCGATGACATTCGCGCCATCATCGATGAGTCGCGCGAAAAGCTCGGCTTCATCCCGAACGTGTTCTTGGCGTACGCCAAGCGTCCCGAGCACTTCCGCGCGTTCATGCTGTACCACGACTTGCTCATGAAAGGTCCGAGCGGCATTTCGCGGGCGGAGCGCGAGGCCATCGTCGTCGCCGTTTCGGCCGAGAACAGCTGCCTCTACTGCGTGACCGCGCACGGCGCAGCGCTGCGCTTGCTCGGCAAAGACGCGATCGTGGCCGATCAGATCGCGACCAACTGGCGCACGGCCGACCTCTCGCCGCGGCTGCGCGCGATCCTGACCTTCGCTTCGCGCGTCAACGAACGCGGCTTCGCTGCCGACGATCACGAAATCGCCGCATTGCGCGCCGCCGGACTGAACCAAAACGACATTTGGGACGTTGCCGCAGTAGCGGCGTTCTTCGGCTTTTCCAACCGGATGGCCGGGACGATGGACCTCCGGCCCAATCAGGAATTCTTCAGACTCGGCCGTTAAGGTCAGTCCAGCATTCCGTGTATCGGTAGGGGACCGGGGCGCCGCGTTCCGAAGCCGTGCATTTCACTCGTTCTGGAGGTAGCTCTATGTCTCTCCGCATTGCGGCCGCAACCGCTGCCCTCGTCCTCGCGACCTCGACGTTCGCTCTCGCCGCCGGGCCGGTGAAGTTCACGCTCCACCCGCAGAACCACTCGGGCGAAACCGGCTACGTCACGATGACCCAAGACGGGGACAACGTCGTCGTTGCCGTGACGACCACCAACGCCCCCGATGCCACCGCGCAGCCGATCCACATCCACAAAGGCACCTGCGACACCCTCGATCCGAAGCCGACCTATCCGCTCACCACGCTGCAAGGCGGCACGTCGACGACGACGCTCAAGGGCCTGACCCTCGCGCAACTCGAGGACGGCAACTTCGCCATCAACATCCATCACTCGACGTCGGACGTCCCGACGTACTACGCCTGCGGAAACATCCCCAAAGCGAAATAGCAGTTACGGCTTCTGCAGGTCGCTCCATGACGGGGCGATCATGCAGTCGCGCCAGCGGCGGTAAAAGTTGCGCGCGTTCTCCTCGGTGATCTGAAGACTGACGTTCCCCGGCACCGGATCGTCCGTCGAGAACGCGCCCACCGACTGCTGGTAGTTGTACGGGTGCCGGCGCGCGATCGTGCCGCGGCTCGCCGCGGTCGCGTAGTTCCAGTTCTCCATGTCGTCTTGTTCCGTCATCCCGCCGGGACCGGAGTAACGCATGTAATAGTGGCGCAAGAATTCCTTGACCGCCGGCGGCGTATCGCGGTCGACGAGGTAGAAGCGCCAGATCTCCATCGACGTCGCGCTGTGCGGATGCCACACGAAGAGCGCGCGCGGCTGCTGGCCGTGATACGACGTATTGGGGAAGATCGTGCCGGTGCGCGACACCATCCGCGAGCGCTCGCCCAAGCGCTGCTTGCGCGCTTCGAAGCAGGCGCGAAAGTAGTCGTCGACCTCGTCGTTGTCGAGAAAGGTGCGCGCATAGGCGTTCGCTTCGGGGCGCAGCGCACTGTGCAATCCGTGACCCTGCGCGAAGCTGATCCAGAGTTCTTGGCCGCCGGGCACTTCCTCGTCGCGCCGGCCGCGCACGCCTTTGAGGGCGCTCGGACCGATGCCCACGAGATCGACCGAGCGGTGACTGATGTTGTGATAGGTATCGCCGAGAAAATTTTCCGCGCCGAACTTCCAGTTCGACGGGACGACCCACTTTTGAATGCCGCCGAGCACTTCCGAGCCGCCTTCGCGTCCGTCGCGCGCGTCGAGCGTGAAATCGAGATGCGTCTTCGCACCGCCTAAGTAGTCTTCGAACGCGGGCGCAGCCGGATCCCAGGTCGCCCAAATGGTGCCTTTGTAGTTCACCATCTGTGCGACTTCGATCAAGCCCCACTGCGATTTATCGAGCACGCCGTCGTAGAGTTTGTTGTACATCGGCACGCCGGCGAGTTTCCCGTCGAGCGAGTAGCTCCAGGCGTGATAGGGACAGGTGAGCAGCGGCGTGTTGCCCTCGTCGTAGCGGCACACTTTCATCCCGCGGTGGCGGCACGTGTTGAGAAACACGTGGATGTGCCGTTCGCGGTCGCGGCACAGGATGACCGACTCCGCACCCATGCGCGAGGCGAAGAAATCGCCGGGATTGGGGATCTGCGATTCGTGGCCGACGAAAAGCCACATCCGCGCGAACACCTGCTCCAACTCGTCGCGGTAGATCGCATCATCGACGAAGATATCGCGCGCGATCGTGCCCGCCTTCAGATCGACGACGCTCGCGTAGCTTCCGGCCGTTCCCTCAATCATGCGGCGTTACCGCAAAGATCGCCATCCCGGTAAGCCATTCGGGCACCGCGGCATATGCCAGCTGTTGCGCGGTAAACGGACCGAGCGCCGCCAGCGCCAAGATCCAGTTCTTCAGCTCCAGGGCGCCGTTGCCGGCGACCTCGTCGATTTCCACGTCGTTCCACATACGCATCTCCTCGATGTTGCCGGCCCGCATCTGGGCGAGAAACGCCGCATCGAACTCGCCGTTGATCTCACTGGTCCGCGGCGTGCCGACCCAGTGCGAAAGGCCGCCGCTGCCCAGCACCATCACGCGCTCGTACGGCGCGTCGATCGTTTCGAGCGCATACCCGATCGCCGCGCCGAGATCGTAACAGCGTCCGAACGACGGCATCGGCGGCGCAATGCAATTCGTGACGATCGGAATCACGGGCGGCAACGACCGCTCCGGACCATAGAGTTTGTACAGCGGCACGCTGAGATCGTCGAAGAGCGAGAGTTCGGCGGAAAAGGCCGGATCGAAACCTGCCGCCATCACGCATTCGAGTAATTGCATGGCCACCTCCGGTTCGCCGGCGATCGTGCGTTCGGGAATGCGCAGCATTTCGGCGGCGGCCGCACCGGGCGCTTCGTGCACGTCGCCGACACCGATGCAAAACGGCGGCATCCCCTTGAGCGTGAAATTGTGAAAGTGATCGTTCACGAACGCGATGATGAGGTCGGGCTCCGCCTCGGCAACGAGCGCGCGCGCCCGTTCTACCCCGGCCGTGAGGGTGGCCTGACGCGCATCGTCGACGACATCCCAGCGCGCAGTGAATCCCGGCGCATGCGACATCACGATTCCGAAGTTCGGGGCGTTCATTGCGGGCTTAGTTCTCGTACTTATCGCGAAACGCGAAGCGGATCAAGTACGGGTTCGCACCGAGCGCATAGAGCTGCGCGAGGTCGGCGGTCAGCATGGCCTCGACTTCGGCCGGGGTGAGGTGGTAGCGCTCGCGCAGCAACGCCGCATCCTCGAACGCCGCGCGCCCTTCGGGCCGCCCGATATCCGCGAGGACGCGGCTCAGGCGATAGCCCTTCACGTGCGGTTCGGACCGCTGAAGAAGGCCGCGACGATGGCGTTGAATTCGGCCATGCGTTCGATCTGCGTCCAATGGCCGCAGTGGCCGAAGACGTGCAATTGCGCGTTCGGCAGCAACGAGAACAGCTCGTAGCTGGTCGAGAGCGGCAACACCTTGTCTTCACGCCCGTGCACCAGCAGCGTCTGCGCGGTGATGCGTTTGATGTCTTCGACCGGCGTCGCGAGATCGTTGATCCCGTTCTGCCGCGGCGGCGGAAACATGCGGCTATACGACTCTTGGAAGCCCGGCTGCATGCTGGCGGCATAGCGCAACTCGACGAGACCCTCGGTCGCGATCGACCCGTCGTAGGCGAAGTAGTCGGCGATCAGCGTCCGCATCGCTTCGCGGCCCGGCTCGTAGCCCCACACGGCTTCGAGTCCCGGCGTGATCGGAAACGGCAAGCCCGACGAGCCCATCAGCACCATGCGATCGACGAGGTCCGGGCGCGCAACGGCAAGCGCGATGGCGAGCCCCCCGCCCATCGAGTTGCCCACGATGTGACATTTGCGCACGCCCTTCGCATCGAGGAACGCGATGAGGTGCTTGACCCACACGTCCTTGCCGTACGTGATGCCGGCCGGCCGGTCGGAATAGCCGAAGCCGAGCACGTCGGGCGCGAGCACATGATAGTTCTGCGCGAACACCGGAATCGCAAGCCGCCAGTTGGCCCACGCCGTGACGCCCGGACCGGAACCGTGAATGAACAGCAACGTCTCGCCACTGCCGGTCTCGTGATAGTGGGTGCGGTGGCCACCGGCCTCGATGAATTCGCCGGTTTCGAGCGCGGCCGCATCGGTCGTCATGGAGATCCTTTCATGCCGGCACCGCGGCCGGAGCGAGGTCGAGCGGGATAACGGCCATGCCGGTGAGCCATTCGGGCACCGCCACGTAGGCGAGTGGTCGCGGACGGCAAGGCCCCACGGCGCCGAACGTCGCCAGCCAGTTGCGCAGTTCGTAGGCGCCGTTGCCCGCTTCGTCTTCGATCGCGCGATCGTCCCAATCCATCATTTCCGCGAAGCGGCCTTCGGCGACGAGTGCGATGACGCGTTGGTCGAACGCGGAGTTGATCTCGCCTTCGCGCGCGAGCCCGACCCAATGCGAGATGCCGCCGGTGCCCATGATCGCGACGCGCCGGTCGCCGGCAAACTGCTCGAGCGCCTTGCGCACGGCCACGCCGAGGTCGTAGCAGCGGCGCATCGTCGGCAGCGGCGGCGCAACGCAGTTGATAAAAATCGGCACGATCGTGAGGTGCGGCGGCAATTCGGGCATCAGGTAGTAGAGCGGCGCGCCGACATCGGCGACGAGCTGCAGCTCGCCGGCGTAGGCCGGGTCGAAGTTCTCGCGCATCAGCGATTCGACGATCCGCAGCGAGAGTTCACCATCGCCGGGAATGCGGCGCATCGGCGTGCGCAGCAGCGCCGGATTGCCCGGCGCGCGCATCTCGTAGCTCTCAGCGACCCCGATACAGATCGCGGGCATGTTGCCCAGAAAGAAATTCGAGAAATGGTCGTTGACGAACGCGACGATGACGTCGGGCCGCGCTGCCTCGAGCTCGAGCCGCACCGTGTCCAGCGCCCCGCTCAGGTTGCGGGCTTGGGCGGCGTCGAGCGCGCTCCACATCGCCGTCAACCCGGGCGCGTGCGAGATGATCAGGCCGTGGCAGAGTTCCACTTACGGTGCGACCCGCTCGACGTTAAACGTCGTCTGATCGCGGTACACGAGGCGAATCAAATACGGGTTCACGCCCGCAGCGAGCAACTGCGTGCGATCGCGCGCTTGCAGCAAGACGATCTCTTCATCGGTCAGACCGTACCGCGCGCGCGCAACCGCCGGATCGGCCACCAACTCGCCGATCTGCTCGAGCGTCTTGAGTTCGAAGAACACCTTACTCAGCCGATAGCCCCTCATCGCGGGAGCGTCTCCAGCCAGGCCAGGAGATCGCGTTGCTCGTCGCTGGAGATTTCGTGCGCGATCGGATACCGGTGATGTTCCACCACGGCGCCGCTCTCCGCAAGCAGATACTTCTCGCTGCGGGCCACGAGGTCGAGCGGAATCACTTCGTCGATATCGCCGTGCGCGTGAAAGAGCGGCTTGCCGGCAAGCCGCTGTGCCGTCGGAACGATCTCGGTGATTTCCCACGGAAGCGTTCCGCTCAGTAAAATGCCGGCCGTAAAGCGCTCGGGCCGGTCGAGCAACATCGCACCGCCGAACAGCATGCCGGCGCTGAAACCGCCGGCGATCACGCGCGTCAGATCGAACTGCGCCGGATCGAGTTCATCGAGCCACGCATGCATGCCGTCGACGCTGCCGCGCAGACTCTGCCCGAGCGGACGACCGAGACCACGATTCTCAAACCACGTGTAGCCGCCGGAATCGAGCGCGAGCGGTCCGCGCGGTAAGGCGACGGCGAACCGTTCGGGGAACGATTCGGCAAGCGGTAGCAGGCTCTGCTCGTTCGCTCCGCGTCCGTGAAAGAGCACCACCAGCGGAGGCCGCTCGGATCCCGGCCCGGCGGCCCGGCGCCACTCAACGTTCATCACGGTTTCTGTTCTCCGGCGCGATCTCGCCATACTCCGCCGCCACGCGCAAGATCGGCGCGAGCCAGCTTCGCCGGAACGCGGGCGCATAGGTTGCGCGCGACATCGAAGCGATCACCGCGGGGTCGAAGCCCAGCCGTTCGGCGAGGATGGGGCCCGTTTCGCCGCGGTGCGCGTTCGCCCAGCGGGCGGTCGCGCGCAGAATTCGCGCGACGCGATGCGTGGCGGCCGCCTCGCGCTTCAACCAGGCCTGCGATACGACGTATGCGCCCATGATAAAGCGCTCGGCGATCGCATCGAACGGCGTCGCGAGCACGGCGGTCGCTGCGCGCTGGATCGTGCGCTGGGGTTCGGAAATGATGAACGCGTCCGCGGTACCGGCGGTGAGGTCGGCGCTCGCACCGGCCATTTTCCGTCCCGATGCGAAACGAACCGCATCGGACCGGCCGCCGGCGGTATCGAGCCAACGGCGCACGCCGAGCCGCGCGAGATCGTGTTCGGCCGGCGTGACGACTACCCGGCCGGCCAGATCGCTCGCGGTGCGCAGCGCTGAGGCGCGAGCGCGCACCAGCACGACGATCGGCTCGGCGGTGTCGTAGAGTCCGCCCGGTGCGAGCAGCCGCACCGGCGCGCCGCGTTGCACGGCGCGCACGGACGAGATGATGTCGGCGTAGCCCACGTCGAGCTCACCCGCGGCAACCATCTCGATCACTTCGCCCGGATGGCCCAGATCGCGTTCGATCCGCGCGGTGATTCCGTGCGCCGCGAACGCGCCGGTTGCGTCGGCGTAGATCGGCAGCGCGGCAACGTCGAGGCTCGAGAGTCCGAAGCGGACCTCCGTCAACGGCTACTGAGGGCCGTCGGTGAGACGAAGTCCTTGGCCGGACACTCTTTGTGCAGCGACTTGTACTTGATGCCCGCGTCGATGAGCGGCTGCGCGAGGCTCGTATCGATCGACACGCCGTACGCAGCGCGGCCCATCTTCTTGATCACCTCGTCGGGAAAGTGCGCGTACTTCTGCAAGAACTGCCCGTAGCGTTCGGCATTCTTCGGATCGTTCGTCCACTGCGCGGTGTCGCGCATGGCGAGCGCGAAGCGGCGCGCGGCTTCCGGATTCGCCTTCACCCACTCGGGCGTCGCGAACCAGTACGATACTTGGAACGCTTTGCCGTAGCCGTCTTGGTACGAGCGTCCGAGGATACGAACCGTATCGCCGGCGACGGTGAGGGCCGGTTCGGAGATCATGCCGGCGGCTACCGTGCCGTTCTGCAATGCCGCCGCCATCGTAACGACGGGCATCTCGATGAACTTGATCGTGCTCAAGTCTGCCCCGTGATCGTCGAGCCACTTGGCCGCCGATATTTTCGCCGGTCCCTCGAGCGACGGTGCGGCAACGACTTTTCCGTTGAGGTCCTTGGCCGAGTGAATCGTCGAATTCGAAGCGACGGCGAGCACGTTGATCGGTACCGATGTCGGCAAGTAGACGTTCGATGCGGCAAGCAGGCTCAGCGGAATGCCGTGTTCCGCCGCCGCGCAGATCGCGATGATGTCGGCCTCACCGACGTCGGCCGATTTGCTGACCACGATGCCGGCGACTGCCGATCCCGCGCCCTTCGCAAGCGATTCGACTTGCACGTCGAGTCCGTATTTCTTGAACGTTCCGAGTTCGAGCGCGACGTACGCCTCGGCCGTCGCCGCTTGCGGCGAGGTCGCGATCTTCATCGCAAGCGGCGCCGGCGCTTGCGCCGACGCAACGAGCACGACCGCGAACGCCACGGCGGCACGCACGACGTCAGAACTTCGCAAGAATCTCATCCCGCAGCGCTTCCTGCCAATCGAGGCCTTCCGGGATCATGTGATCGAGCGCGCGCACGTTGCGATAGGCCGCCGGATCCGAGCCGCGCGGCGCGCGTCCTTGCTCCACCGCGTCGACCGCTTCAAGCATGAGCTGACGCATCACGATGATCGAACGGTCGGTCGTTCCCAGATGTTCTTTCGAACGATCGACGATCGGCCCCATGCCCTCTTGGAGCGCGACGTCTTGCGTGTTGACGCCCTCGATGCCGCAAAACTGGCCCGCTTTTTCCTTCGCGCGGTCGATGAGGTAATCGTTGCTCAGATTGCGCCTCAACCGGTAGTCGGGCAACTGGTTCTCCGGCCCGCGGCCGTCTTTGACTTCCTGATCCATCACGCCGGCCATTGAGAGCGGCTGTTCGGGCGAATACGAATACATGAAGTTGTACGACGCCGTCGTGTGATCGTCGATCGGCGTCCACACGTGGCCGTTGATCGTCGGGACTTGCGTGTCGTCGATATAACGGAAACTGCCGCCCAGCAACCCGTCGACGCGGCCGCGAAACTGGGTTGCCGGCATCACGTACTGATACGCGCGCACCCACTGCTTGCCGTTCACGTGACGGATGCCGCTGTACATGTAGCCGTAGTCGGTGGTGTAGACGTTCATGCGCGGCACCGTGCGATCGTAGTCGGCCAGCCACTCGAGCTTGCCGGGAGCCATGTTGTGCAAGATCGTCGCGTGTGACGAATCGAGCGCACCTTCGAGCGCCTGCAGATAATTGCAATCCTGAACGTGCTTGCCCATGAACCGGTGCGTGGCGGGGGCGCGCATGAATTCGTAATCGGGCGGCGCCGGCATCGTCTCGGGGGCGCCCATATACACCCACACGAGGCCGCCCGCTTCGTGGGTAGGATACGCACCGATGGTGACCTTCGATTTGAACAGAGAATCCGGCGGCTCGGAGGGCATGTCGACGCAGGTGCCGTTGCGGCTGAATTTCCAGCCGTGATAGACGCAGCGCAGACCGCGCTCTTCATTGCGCCCGAAGAACATCGGCGCGCGGCGATGCGGGCAGAACGCGTCGACGATCCCAACACTTCCATCGGAATCGCGAAAGGCAACGAGGTCTTCACCCAGGATGCGCGTGCGCACCGGGGCGCCGTCGGCTTCCGGCAGTTCCTCGGAGAGCAGCGCCGGCAGCCAGTAGCGGCGGAATAGGGCGCCCCCCGGGGTACCGGGGCCGACGCGGGTGAGGCGGTCGTTGTCGCGCGGGGTCAGCATGGCACCCTCTTCCAGAATAGAACGGGTTCTATTTCTTTCAAACTTGGCACCCCCGGCGTGATTCCCTGCGCTATACTGGTCGAGATATGGCAGATACCGGCGAGAAAGCCGTGGCCTCGGTCGAGCGCGCGCTGAGCGTGCTCGAGGCGTTCCACACCGATGACACCGACCTGAGTCTCGCCGTGCTGGCGGAACGGACGGGCCTCTACAAGAGCACGATCTTGCGGCTCCTGGCGACCCTCGAGCGATTCGGCTACGTCACGCGTAAGCTCGACGGCAACTACGGCGTCGGTCCGGCGGCCCTGCGCCTGGCAGCGGTGTATCAGCGCACCACGCAACCGGCCGAACGCATTTTGCCGATTCTCACGGGCTTGGTCGAAGCGACGCGCGAGAGCGCGTCCTTCACGGTGCGCAACGGCGACTCGGCCGTCTGCATCTATCGCGTCGACTCACCGCAAATGGTGCGCGATCACGTCAAACCCGGCGACGCGCATCCGATCGATCGCGGCGCGAGCGGGCGCGCGATTCTCGCCTTCACGCATCCCTATCCGGCGCGCTTGGCGTCGGTGCGAAGCGACGGCGTCGCCATCGCGCTAGGCGAAGTAACGCCCGATTTTGCCAGCATCGCGGCGCCGGTATTCGACGTTACCGGAAACGTCGCGGGATCGATCTCGATCTCGGGCCCGAGTACGCGCTTTCCGGCCGCGACCACCAGTCGCATGCGGTTGCTGATTCTCGAAGCGGCGCAGTCGGTTACACTGGGACTCGGCGGCGACGCGACGGCGACTCGGACAGAATCGCATCGAGCGTCTCGTGCGAAACCTCGCGCTGCAGTTCGCGCGAAGCGGCGTAGCTGAAGCAGAGCGCATCGCGGAAGCCGTCGCGGCGCAACGGCGTGACGCGATGGAGCGTCGTGTCGGCACGCAACAGATAGACCGTTCCCGTCCCCGGGTAAGCGCGTACCGGTCGGCGAGCGGCCAGGATCGCATCGATGCCGGGGGCGGATTTATTCCACGAAACGCCGGGGATGAACTCGAGCGCCGCGCCGCCCTCCGGCGGGGGCGCGCGCAACACCCAAACCAGCGCGAAGCCGTAGTCGTCCCAGTGCCAGCCGTGCGTATCACCGGCCGTCTCTAAGCGCGTCGCGATCAATTCTTCCGGCACGTACGGCACCGGAACGACCGGCTCGCCGGCAATATCCGCCACCAGCGACAACAGCTGTTCCGAACGATAAGCGGCTGCCGCGACGGGAGCGGCTGCTGCGAGTGTGTCGCGCCCGACTACGCGGTACCGCCGCAGCGTACCTCCGGTCGCCGCGATCCGCAGGTCGCGGCGAACCGCGTGCGCGTCGAGCGCGGCGATCACCTCAGCGCTGACGGCTGCACGTATGCCGCTCGGGATCGCCGCGCTCACGTCGACGAAGCCATCGCGCGCAAACGTTGCGCGAAATGCCGCGCTCACGCGATGAAGCGCGCGAACGCCGCCGCATCGACGTTGCCGCCGCTGATCGTCACGCCGACGCGTTTGCCGCGGACGTCGACCCGGCCCGTCAAGAGTGCCGCTAACGCCGCCGCGCCGCTGGGTTCGATTACGAGCTTGAGACGTTCGAACGCGAAGCGCATCGCGTCGCACAATTCCTCATCGGTTACGGTGACCACGCCGGCGCACAGCGCCTGCACGATCGGAAACGTCAGCTCGCCCGGCGATTGCGTCTGCATGCCGTCGGCGATCGTATCGGGAACGGGGATCGTCACGCGTTCGTTGCGCGCGAGCGACTGCACCCAATCATCGCCGGCGGCGGGCTCGACGCCGTAGACGGCGATGCCCGGTGAGAGCGTCGTTGCCGCAAGGGCGCTGCCGGAGAGAAGGCCGCCGCCGCCGGTGCAGACGAGGAGCACGTCGAGCGGGCCGACGTCTTCGATCAGCTCGAGTACGGCGGTACCTTGCCCTGCGATGATCGCGGGATCGTCGTACGGCGGTACCAGCGTCGCGCCGCGTTCGGCGGCGAGCGACCGCGCGATGTCCGAGCGGTTCATCGTCTGGCGATCGTAGAGTACGACTTCGGCGCCGTAGCCGCGCGTCGCGGCGAGCTTCGCAAGCGGCGCGTCGGTGGGCATGACGATGACGGCGGGAATACCGAGCAATTTTGCGGCCAGCGCGACGCCCTGCGCGTGGTTGCCGCTGGAGAACGCAACGACGCCGCCCTTACGTTCCCGCTCGTCGAGCTGGGCGAGCCGATTGTAGGCGCCGCGAAACTTGAACGCGCCCATGCGCTGCAGGTTCTCGGCTTTGAGGAACGCGCGGGCACCCGTTCGCTCGTCGAGCGTGGCCGATGTGATCGCGGGCGTGCGGTGGGCGACGCCGCGCAGACGCGCCGCCGCTGCGACGACGTCGTCGAACGTTACGGCAAGCGGCGGCATCTACTTCGGCGTGGGCAGGTCGTACTTGAACCCGACGACCTTGTTATCGGGATCGAAACGGATCGTCTCGTGCACGACGCCCTTCTCAAACGTCGCGTCGAACTGGTGGATGCGCCGCGATGCATCGTCCGAAGTCTCGCGTACCTTCTGCAGTTTGCCGAGCGGCGCGAACGCGTCGGCATCGCGGCCGACGATGGCGTGCGTGACCTGCGTCGCCGTTTCGGCGTTCTGAAACTTCTGCACGCCGGCCAGATCGTTGTTCTGCAGCGCGACGGTCATTTCGCCGGCGATCTTCTCATACGGCGTATCGTGATGGCTGAAGAGCCCGCGCAACAGGCCGAAGACGATGATCAGCACCACCGCAATGAGCAGCAGGCGCGTAGTGTTCGCGTTCGTGGGCTTGCCCGTGATCTTGCCGGGAACGGCCGGAATCACGAAGCCACCGCCGAGGCGAGGCCGCGCGTCGCAAACGGCTCGAACGTCAGGCGCGGATTCCACTCGGCTGCGAGCCGCATGCTCCATTCGCTCTCGAAGAGTCCGAGCGGCGCGCCGTCCCAGTCTTCGACGAGCCGCGCGTTGGAGGGCAACTGCGCGCCGGTGATCGCGTCGGGCTCACCGCTCACGTTGCGCGCGAGCGTAAACGGTAAGGTCGTCATCTGCGTCTTCACGTTGTACTCCGATTCCAGGCGAAATTTCACGACTTCGAACTGCAGCGCGCCGACCGCGGCGAGGATCGGTTCGATCCGCGTTTGGCCGAACGGATAGAGCACCTGAATCGCACCCTCTTCTCGCAATTGCGCGATCCCCTTCTGGAACGATTTGTAGCTGCCGGTATCGATACTGCGCACGAGCGCGAAATGTTCCGGCTCGAACGCCGGGATGGGCGGGAAGCGCACGTTGGTCGAATCGGTGAGCGTGTCGCCGATGGCGAAGGAGCCCGGATTTGCCAGGCCCACCACGTCGCCCGCGTAGGCGACGTCGATCGATTCGCGATCGTTCGCGAACAGCTTCATCGCGCGCGTCAAGCGCACTTCCTTGCCGGTGCGCGCGTTCTTCACGGTCATGTCGCGTTCGAACTTACCCGAGCAGATGCGCGCGAAGGCGACGCGATCGCGGTGGCGCGGATCCATGTTGGCCTGGATCTTGAAGATGAAGGCCGAGAAATGCTCGTCGTCCGGCTCGACCGGCGTGTCCGAGGCATCGAGGCGCGCGGTCGGCGAGGGTCCCATCTTCACGAAGCGGTCGAGAAAGAGTTCGACCCCGAAGTTCGTCATCGCGCTGCCGAAAAACACCGGCGTCACGTCGCCGCGCAGCATCGCGTCGCGCTCGAACGGCGCGCCGGCCCCCTCGAGCAGTTCGATCCCGTCGATGAACTCTTTATACGTGCCCTCATCGACGAGCGCGCGGATCTTCTCGTCGTGCACCCCGGCAACCGACACCGGGGCGCGCTTCGCGCCGTGCTCGGTCCGCTCGAACGTGTGCAGCTCCTTCGTTTCGCGATCGTACACGCCGCGAAACGTCTCGCCGCCGCCCAGCGGCCAGTTCACCGGATAGGCGCCGATGCCGAGCACGTTCTCGAGTTCGTCGAGCAGTTCGAGCGGATCGCGCGTCGGCCGGTCCATCTTGTTGATGAACGTGAAGAGCGGTATGCGCCGCGCGCGGCAAATCGCAAACAACTTGCGGGTCTGCGGTTCTACGCCCTTAGCCGCGTCGATCAGCATCACCGCGCTGTCGGCGGCCAGCAGCGTGCGATACGTGTCCTCGCCAAAATCTTGGTGACCGGGCGTATCGAGGAGATTGATCGTTCGGCCGTGATAGGGGAATTGGAGGACCGTCGACGTGATCGAGATGCCGCGTTCGCGTTCCAGTTCCATCCAGTCGGAGGTCGCCGAACGGGCCCGTTTGCGCGCCGCAACTTGACCGGCCGTGACGATCGCTCCGCCGTAGAGCAACAGCTTCTCGGTGAGCGTGGTCTTGCCGGCGTCGGGGTGCGAGATAATCGCGAACGTCCGGCGATTCTCGACTTCGGCGCGTAAATCCATGACCTCTCGAAATTCGACGGCGCTGCGCACGACCTTTGCTTTGCTCGCAATCTTCTCGGCGGCCGTGTTTTGGGGCGGCAACGCGATCGCCTCGAAGATCCTCTACCTGCCGGGCGGCGCGCATTTCGATGCGCCCGGGCTCTTCGTCGCCCGCGCCGCATGGTCGCTACCGCTGTTCTTCCTCATGGCGGTGCTCGCGCGCCCGAAGCAGCGGCCGAGCCGGGCCGACTGGCTGCTCTTGGCCGGCACCGGCATCGCGTTCGGACCCGGCGCCTGCGGCTTCCTCGCCCTGGCAGCCCAATACACCAGCGGCGCGCACGTGGTGCTCCTGATGAGCCTCACCCCGCCGATCACGGCCGTGATCGCGGCGCTTGCCCTGCGCGAGCGCATCGACGTCGTTCGCATCGCCGCGCTCTCCATCGGCATCGCCGGCGCGGTGCTGCTTACCGTCACGCGTTCGGCGACCGGTTCGACGGTCTTCGGCGATCTGCTCGAACTCGTCCAAGTCGTCTGCTACGCAACGATGTTCATTCTCACGCGAGCGCTCGGCAAGCGCTACTCGGTGTTCTTCGTGAGCGGAACGTACGGCACGATCGGCATGAGTTTGCTCGTGCTCTTCGGTCTCGCAACGGGACGGCTCGAGCCGTCGATCGCGCAAACGCTGGTGCCGAGCCCCACGATCTGGTGGTGGTTCTTCGGCGAGATCGTCATCGGACTCTCGATTTACGGCCAAACGGCGCAGGCGTTTGCGTTGCGCTATCTTCCCGCCGGCACGACCAGCCTGATCAGTTCGTACGGCACGCTCGTGGTCGGCGTGATCGGCGCGATCGTGCTGCTCGGCGAACGGATCGCGCCGAGCGGCTACATCGCGGGCGCAATGCTCGCCGTCTCACTCGCGTTCGCGCTCGTCCCCGTACGCGGCGCACCCCCGGGCGTTCCCGAAACCTCGTGACGCTTATGGCGTGCCGAGCCACTCCGGGTGTTGGATCGTGCCGTCGAACTCGTGAGTCGTTTTATAGCGTTCGGTGGCGCCGTCGATGGAGAGCGGCGCGCTGCGGGCGAGGATCGACGTCACTTGCGCATCGGAGAGCGGCCGGAACGAAACGGCTGCGGTGACGGCTTGATCGAGCGTCGCGACCGAATCGATCCCGGTCACGACGGCGGCGACGGGCAGGTTCATGCTGTAGTGCAGCATCTGCAGCGGTCCGACGACGCGTGCGTCGAGGATGTGGTGGTCGCCGAACGTCTTCATCGCGAGGATCGCCGTGCCGGTCGCTTGGGCGACCGGAATGACGGCGTGCTCGAAGCTTTGGAAGTGCGCGTCCATGACGTTCAGCGGCATCTGCACGGTATCGAAAACGAACCCGTTCTGTGCCGCAACCTCGAACATGTGCACGTGATACTTGGGACTCTTGTGACCGGTGAAGCCGAGGAAACGCACTTTGCCGGCTTGCTGCGCGGCAAGCATCGCTTCGATCGCCCCGCCCGGCGCGAAGACGTGGTCGGCGTCGTCCGGCCGGATGTTCTCGTGAATTTGCCAGAGGTCGACGTGATCGGTTTGCAGCCGGCGCAGCGACTCATCGAGCTGATCGGCCGCCGTCTTGCGGTCGCGCCCGTCGAACTTCGTCATCAAAAAGACCCGTTTGCGAAAGCCGCCGGTCCCAAGCGCCCGGCCCATCCGCTCCTCGCTGCGACCGTCGTTGTAATCCCAGCAGTTGTCGAAGAACGTGATACCGGAATCAATCGCGCGATGCATCAGGTGAACGGCTTCGACGTCGCTCAGCGCCGCGGCGCCGATGTGAGCGCCGCCCAGTGCCACCATCGAGACGTTCTCGTTCGTCCGGCCGAGCCGGCGCGTGGGAACCGCAGATTGCATACGCAACTCCTACCCGGATGACGTTCGGATCGAACGCAGCGACTCTGCGCGCAGGTGGGTCCACATCTCTGCCGTCAAGGCGCCGAAGCGCGGATCGTTGACCACTTGCGAATCCCGCTCGCGCGGCCAGCCGGTGGCGAGCGAGGCGATGAAGCGTCCGGGCCGCGCCGACATCACGCCGATACGGTCGGAGAGCAGCGCCGCCTCGTCCAGGCTATGCGTGATCAGCAGCACCGTCGCGCCCGTCTCGCGCCACAGACGCAGCAATTCCTCGCCCATGACGAGCCGCGTCTGCTGATCGAGTGCGCCGAACGGTTCGTCGAGTAAAATCAGCCGCGGCTCGAGCACGAGCGTGCGCGCGATGCACACCCGCTGACGCATCCCGCCGGAGAGTTGGCGCGGATGGTGCCGCGCGAAATCCGCCAGGCCGACGAACTGCAGCGCGTAGTCGACGCGCCGCACGATCTCGGCCGGATCCGTGCCGCGCCTGCGCAAACCGAACGCGACGTTGTCCCACACCGAAAGCCATGGGAAGCTTGCGTCTTCCTGAAAGACCATGCCGACGCCGTCCGGTACTTCGCCCGCAACTTCGCGGCCGTCGAACACCACGCGTCCTTCGGTCGCGCGCAGCAAGCCGGCGACGATTTCCAGCAGCGTCGATTTGCCGCAGCCGGAAGGCCCGATGACGCTGAAAAATTCGCCCGGTGCGAGCTGCAGATCGATCCCCTCGAGCGCGCGCACGGGTGTGCCGCCGCTCTCCGAGGCGAACGTGTGCGAGATGCCGGTCAGCTCGAGCGCGATCTCAGCCCTCCCGGCGCAAGCGGCGATCGATCTGCAGCATCGCGAGACCACCCGCGACGGCCACCGCAAACAGCAAGAGCGTCAGCGCCATGACGGTGGGCACGTCGCTGTGCTCCACGCTCTGAATGAGCATGAACCCGACGCCGCGATCCGATGCGAACAACTCGCCGACGAGGGTGCCCAAGAGTGCCAGCGACACGCCGATGCGCATGCCGGAGAAAATTTCGGGCAGGGCGGCGGGCAGCAGCACGTTGCGGATCGTTTGCGCGGGCGTCAGGCGCATCACGCGTGCCGCCTTGCGTATGACGGGACTGATGTTGCGCACGCCGTTCATGGTGAGAATGATGACCGGAAAGATGCCGTGGATCGTGCCGAACGCGACCTTGGCCGACATCCCTAGGCCGAAGAAGAGCAGGATCACCGGATAGAGCGTGATCTTTGGAATCGCCGTGAGCGCGTTGAGGATCGGATCGAACACGTCGCCGGCGAAACGCGAGAGCCCGAGGAGCAGCCCGATCGCGAGACCGCCGCCGAGCGAGAACACAACCGCTAGCGCAAACGCATCGGCCGTCGCCGCAACGTTCTGCCAAAACCGCGCGCTGCCGAGCAAGTGCACGACGGTCGCGAACGTGGTGATGGGCGAGGACAGACCGGACGAACCGACGATGCGATACAGCAGTTCCCACAACAGCAGCACGGCGATGGTAAAGAGCAAACCGTCGAAACGCCGGCTCATCGTAGTCCCCAGCGGCGGTGAACGGCGCGTTCCCACTCATAGATCGCGAGGTTGATGGCCGTTACGGTGACGATCAAGATCAGCAGCAATCCGTACATCGTCGCGTTGTCGAGGTTGTTATACGCGAGCGACATCGCGCGGCCGAGCCCGGCCACCGACAAGATGAACTCACCGGCGATCGTGCCGACGATCGAGTAGCTCACCGCGAGCTTGACCCCCGTCACGAGATGCGGCGTCGCCGCAGGCAACTGCACCAGCAGCGCGGTCGCCACGCGCGGCATCCGCAAGGCCGCCGCCGTCTTCACGTACACGCGCGGAATGCGGTCGAGGCCGGCCAGCGTGTTGACGGTCATCGCAACGACGCCGAGCACGGCGCCGATTGCAATCAGCGGCGCGCGATTGAGGCCGAGAATCGCCACCAGCATCGGATAGAAAATGAAAGTCGGCACCGCGTAATACGCCGCCAGCAGCGGATCGACGATGCGCCGGAACCGCGGTAGCGCGTGGATGATGACGCCCGCGACGAAGCCGGCGATCACCGCGATGACGATGGCCGCCGCCGCATTCGTTATCGTAAAGAGCAAGTCGCTCTGAATCGCCGGCGCGGTGAGCAGATGCAGTGCCGACACGATCATAGCGCTCGGGGGGATCATCGTCAGGCGGCCAATCACCCCCGTGCGGCAGCACAGTTCGACGGTGGCGAATCCTGCGAGCACGATCGCCCAGCGCGCGGCAGCGACGCGACTCATCGCCGCAGATCGGCCGGTAAGTACGAGCGGTCGATCGCCGCGTTGAGATCGAACGGTCCCGCGAGCACGCCGACGAGACGCATACCGCGCAGCATGGTGGCGAGCCCGGCATCGTTGATGGTCCCGGGCGACCAGTACCGGTCGGCCAGCAACCGGCGCAGCACCGCATCGACCGGCTTGCCGCTCGAACTCCAGACGTCGTCGTACACGCGGACGGCATCGTCCGGATGCGCCGTCATATACGCGACCGCGTCGCGGTGCACGGCGACGAGTTTACGCACGATATCCGGATGTGCTTTCGCGTAATCGGCCGTGACCACGCCGACTTGGGTCAGCACGGCCGGCAATTCGACCGACGTGCGGAAGACCGCCCGGTATTTGTCCGGCGGCGAAAGAAAGGCCGGTATCTCCACCGGCGCCGCATCGACCGCGCCTTGATCCAGCGCCACGTGCGCGGCCTCGATGCTACCGGCGGGAATGAGCGTCACATCGCTCGTGATGTGGTGAGCGTCGAGCACCATGCGTACGACCATCTCGGTCACCGATTGGGGCGACGTATACGCTACCTTGCGCCCGCGCAGATCGGCGATCGACTTGATCGTCGAATCCTTGCGCACCATCCACGACAGCTCGCCGAGATGGTAGAGTGCGCCGTACACGATCTTGAGTTCGATTCCGTTTTGCAACGCCGCGACTGCGGCCGGAACCGACACTTCGGCAAATGGAATTTTGCTCGCCATCATATTGCGAATCGCCGAGCCGCCGCCGCTGCTCCCGACGAAGCCGTCGATATCGACGCCTTCTCTTTGAAAGAGACCGCGTTCGAGCGCGACGGCCCACGGCAGCGTCGTGATATTGATGCCGTAGTTCGTGATCGTGATGCGGTCGGCGGCCCGCGCCGGCGTTGCCGTTGCGGTTAGAGCGAGCACCAGTACGATGACCGCCGCACCGAACGATTTCATCGAGGCGAAACTTTCTTCCGCACCGAGCGAACCCTGCGGTCAGTAACGCCGGATCTCGAGTTGTCCGCCCGAGCGCGCGGAGAGCACCAAATGACCGTCGACCCGGTAGAGTGCGGCGTCCGGCGGGACGCGCAAACGGTCGGGTCCGCGCTCGACCCAAATGTCCCGGGCGCGCACGATGAGGGTGCACTCGCCCACCTCGAGCGTGGTTCCGGCCGCGATCCGGTCGGCAGCCGGCGGCAGCTTCGCCCGCAGCTGGCCCACCGGGCCGCTGATCCGCGACTGCTCGTCGAAGCACGCCGGGAGCGCCGAGAGCACCCATGGACCCTGCCCGCTGAAGGGGCGCGGGGTCGCCGCCGCCTCGGGCGCCGAGCGCGTCTCCACCGTCGGCGTGCCGGTCGGCTGGGCCGAGATCTTCAGGTCGGGCGGCGCAAGGCGGTGCGCGAACACGATCCCTCCGAACACGATGACAATCGCAGTGGCGATGATATAGTAGCGGATCACTTGGCGCTTTTTGTCGCCGCCGTAGGTTCTCGGCCCTGTGCCGAACGAATGCGGCAGTTTGCCTCCAGGAGAACCCCCGATGAGTAGCACCGACCAGCCCAAGCCCGGACTCGACACCGTCGCCTTGCATGGCGGCCAGAACGTCGATCCGGCGACGAAGGCCCGCGCCGTTCCGATCTATCAGACCACCTCGTACGTCTTTGACGATACCGGCCACGCCGCGCGCCTCTTCGCTCTCGAAGAGTTCGGCAACATCTATACGCGTATCATGAACCCGACGACCGACGTGCTCGAGCAGCGCATCACCGCGCTCGAAGGCGGCGCCGGGGCGCTGGGCGTCGCGAGCGGTCAGGCCGCGGTCGTGTACTCGGTCCTCAACATCGCGCGGGCGGGCGACCACATCGTCAGTTCCGGGTCGCTCTACGGCGGCACGTACAATGCGTTCTTCCACACGCTGCCGAAGTTCGGCATCACGACGACGTTCGTCGATCCAAACGACATCGCGGCCTGGAAAGCGGCGGTCAAGCCGAACACGAAAGCGTTCTTTGCCGAAACGATCGGCAATCCCAAAGTCGACGTGCTCGACGTAAAGGCCGTGGCCGATGCCGCGCATGCGTCGGGCGTGCCGCTGATCGTCGACAACACGCTGGCGACGCCGATACTGCTGCGGCCGATTGAATACGGCGCCGACATCGTCGTGCATTCGGCCACGAAGTTCATCGGCGGCCACGGCACCTCGATCGGCGGACTCGTCGTCGACGGCGGCAAGTTCGATTGGAGCAACGGCAAGTTTCCCGAATTGGTCGAGCCCGATCCGTCGTATCACGGCGCGAAATATTCGGCCTTCGGACCGCTGGCGTATATCCTCAAGATGCGCGTGCAATTGCTGCGCGACATCGGCGCCGCACTCTCGCCGTTCAACGCGTGGCTCTTGCTGCAAGGAATGGAAACGCTCGGTTTGCGCATCGAACGCCACTGCTCGAACGCCCAGAGCGTCGCAGAATACCTCGAGAAGCACGACCGGGTCACCGCCGTGCGCTATCCGGGCTTGCGCGAAGATCCGACCTACGATCGCGCCCGGAAATATCTGCCGAACGGCGCCGGCGCGATCGTTACGTTCGAATTGCCGAACGCGCGCGCGTTCATCGATAAACTCCAACTGTTCTCGCTCTTGGCGAACGTCGGCGATTCGAAGTCGCTCGTGATCCATCCGGCCTCGACGACCCACCAGCAACTCTCGCCCGAAGAGCAAGCGCTGAGCGGCATCACCGAAAACACCGTGCGGCTGTCAGTGGGCATCGAGTCGATCGACGACATCATCGGCGATCTCGATCGCGCGTTCAAGGCGGGTTAATGCTCGCTTCGGTCGTGGACCACGACGTACGGCTCGGCAACGTCCCGCTCAGCGGCGGAACGACGTTGCCGGATGTCGTCGCGCGCGTGACGATCTACGGGCGGCCCGACAACGACGGCGCGAACGTCGTGTTCGCGCCGCACGCGCTCACCGGCTCGTCGCGCATCGCGGAATGGTGGGGCGGCATCGTCGGACCGGGCGCGATCTTCGATACCGCACGCTGGTGCGTAGTCGGGATCAACACGCTCGGCGGATGTTACGGCTCCACCGGTCCGCCGTCGGTCGCGCCCGACGGACGCGTCTGGGGACCGCGCTTCCCGATCGTGACCGTGGAAGACATGGTGGACGTGCAGCGTCGCGCGCTGCTCGAACTCGGCATCGAACGGCTCGGCGTGGTGATCGGCGGTTCGCTCGGCGGCTTTCAAGCGCTGTCGTGGGCCCGGCGGTACGGCGCGTCGGTCGATCGCGCGATCGTGGTTGCCGCGCACGATCATCTGCGCGCGCAAGCGATCGCGCAAAACGGCTTAGCGCGCGAAGCGATCCGGCTCGATCCAAACTTTCTCGACGGCTGGTATGACGAACAGCCCGCAGCCGGTCTCAAGCTGGCGCGCGCGATCGCTACGCTCACGTACAAAAGCGAAGATCTCTTCGAGCGCCGCTTCGCCAACCGCCCCGATCGCGCCGGGGGCGATCCGAAAACCGTGCTCGACGATCGTTTCGACGTCGACGGCTATCTCGCATATCAGGGCGTGCGGTTCGCCGAGCGCATGGACGCGAACACGTATCGCATCCTCACGCGCGCGATGGACCTCTTCGATCTGCGCGGCGCAGAAGGCGGACCCGAGCGCACGCGGTTGACGTTCGTCGGCGTGACCGGCGACCAGCTCTTCTTCGCCGACCACATTCGCGCGGTGTGCGACCGGTGGGCCGATGCCGGTTGGGACGCCGCGTTCCGCTTGATGAAAAGCGACCACGGCCACGACGCGTTTCTGGCCGAACCCCGCCAACTCGGCGAGCTGATCGCCGACCGCGTATAGCGTTAAGCCGCGGCGGTTTTTCCGATGACGGCGGCGGGCGGCAGCGTGACGGAGGCGCGGCCGATGCGTGCGTCGGCCATACCGTAGTAGACGTCGAATTGGCGCTCGCCGCGCACGTCGATACCGGTCGGGAACACGACGTTGTTTACTACGCCGTGCATCTCGTCGGGATGTTCGGGCGTGAGCACCGGTACCTGCGAACGATAGACGAGAATGTGCGGTCGATCGATGTCGTGGATCACCACGCCGGCGCTATACGTCATCGCGTAACGGCCGTCGATCTCGACGGCGTCGACCGCATGATAGAGCGCGAACCAACCCTCGGCGATGCGGACCGGTGGCGTACCCGCGCCCGTTTTCAAGCGGCCCCACGGACCATCGGGCGCGAGCACGAGCGTACTTTCAAACGGTACGAGCAGGTTGCGGATATCGGCGCGCACCGAATCGAGCGGCACGTACGCGATGCACGTGCTTTCACGCTCGGTCGGCGGCAATTCGAGCAGCGAGGGAATCGCCGCATGGCCATCGAGCGTCGACAGTTTTTTCATCGGCCGGTGATAGAAGGCAAGCGAGAGGACGCCGGCCGGCGAGTGCACGGGTTCCGGGAAGAACACGCCGTCTTTGTCGTCGCCGCTGGGCAACCCGTGAGCCGTAAAGTCGACCAGTCCTAGGCGCTCCCAGTGGTAGGCGTCGCTCGAGAGTGCGAGCGCGACGCGCGGCCCTAGCGGCCCGAAGGCGGTGTACGCCATCACATAGCGCTCGAGCACCGGCACGTACGTGACGCGCGGATCCTCGCAGCCCATGCCGCCGGTGCCGGGCGCGCGCATTTCATATGGCTCGCTCGGTTCGAGCGCGTAGCCGAGCCGCTGAAAGCGCACGTCGTCGCCAGCGCCGGCATCGCGTAGTAAACCGACGCGCGAAACGTTGCCGGCGGCAACGGTGCGCGGATAGAGCAACAGCTCGCCGCCGGGAGCGCGCGCGCAGGCGGGGTTCAGTACGCCTTCGGCCTCGTTGGGTTCGTCGTCCGGTTCAAGCACCGTGCCCAGGCGGCGCACGGTGACATCGAACCGCGCGAGCGCGCTCGTCATTGGTTGGGCCGTTCTCCTCAAAGCTCTCACGCGCATGCCGCCACCGGAAAAGTATCGGTGCGGCATCTGAATTCCTTAGCCGCTAACGTAAAGTTGTCGCGGTAATCGGATCGCCTGAAGGCGTGACCACGTCAACATGTGATCCGAGACGGTAGGCGATGTTAGGCACGTACCACATCGTGTACGTGCGGTATGCCGGGGAAGGCTCGCCGCCGTCGATCGGCGCCTTCTCAAACGCCACGACGCGAATGCGGTCGGCATTGGCGCGAATGTCTTCGGTAATCTGCACGTAGCCGGTTTCACGATGAGGACCCATCAGCAAGATAACCGCGAACTCTTTGCGGAAGTTGACCGTCGCCGTGAGACCCAAAATGTCCAGACCGTGCTTGTCGCGCACGACCACGACTTGGTTCGGCCCGGCAACCGTCGTCGTCCCGGTCCGAACCTGATTCACGCGCACTTCGCGGCAACCAGCAAGCGCGACCATCGCCACGAGGACCAGCACTACGCGCCGCATCGGATGCGACTCTTCGTGATAACCCGGCGATTCCCCGAGGTGGGGCCGGACCGGGGTCCAAAATCACCACGTATGTCGTTGTCGCGGGAACCGTCAAGGGGTAGGCTCGGAGGGATGTTCCGCGCGTTCTCCCTTGCTGCCGCGATCGCGGCCTTCGCGCTGGCCGTCCTCGGCAGCTGGATCCGGATCAACGGCGCGGGGATGACCTGCCCGGATTGGCCGCTTTGCCATGGGGCCGTCGTTCCCGTCCTCGACGGGGGCGTGATCCTCGAATGGTCGCACCGCATGGTCGCCTTGCTCGAAGGCGTGCTGCTGCTCGGGGCCATCGTCACCGGCTGGCGCGCGCGGCGCGAGATCGCCGGCGTCAGCCCGATTCTCGTCGCGCTCGTCGGCATTTTCATCGTTCAGGTCGGCCTCGGCGCCGGCACCGTGGCGGTGGCCAACAGTCCGTGGTCGGTCGTCGCCCACTGGGGTGTGGCGATGCTCTTTCTCGGCGTGCTCGCCGCCCTGGCCATCGTGGCGGTGGTCCAGCCGCGGCCGGGTAACCGGCCGGCGCAAAACGGCCTCTTCCCGCTGCTCGCGTTCACGGCTGCCGGCGCGTTCGTTGCGATGTGCGCCGGCGCGTACGTCAGCTCGAGCGGCGCGGGCCTCGCGTGTTCGTCGCTGCCCGGCTGCGAGCCCGGATCGTGGAGCGGTGCCAGCGCGGCCGAGGGCGCGCAGATGTCGCATCGGGTCCTCGCCGGGATCTTCTTCCTCGTCGCGACGGTCGTGGCATATTGGGCGTCGCTCGGAACGACGCCGCGAGTGCGCAACGCCGCGCTGTGCGCCTACGCGCTGATCGTGCTGCAGGTGATGCTGGGCATGGCCAACGTCGTCTGGGGGTTGCCGCTCGGGTTGCGTGAAGCGCACGCCGCCAACGCCGCCGCGACGTTTATCGCCTTCATCTGCGCGATCGTGTTTGCGGCCATCGACGGTACGGTGCGCGTCACCGCTGCCGGCCGAGCTCCCGCGCAATCGCAATCGCAATCGCAGACGGCGAACGCGGGATGAGTTCGACCCTCTCGCGCGTCGAAGGCGCGGACGCCGCACTCGCGCATACCGGCTGGCGCGCGACCTTCGATGACTATCTCGAACTAACCAAACCGCGCATCATCGTGCTGCTGCTGATCACCACGCTCGCCGCGATGATCATGGCGGCACGCGGCATTCCGCCGCTGATGCTCACGCTCTGGACGCTGGTAGGCGGCGCGCTCGCAGCGGCCTCGGCTGGTGCATTCAACTGCGTGTACGACACCGACATCGACCGCATGATGAAGCGCACGATGGGCCGGCCGCTGCCGCGCGGCGCGATCACGCCGAACCGCGCGCTGGCGTTCGCGATGGTTCTCGGCGTCGTCTCGTTTCTGCTGCTGAACTATCTGGTCAATCCGCTCGCCGCATGGCTCTCGCTCGGCGGCAACGCGTACTACGTGTTCGTGTACACGATGTGGCTCAAGCGCACGACGCCGCAGAACATCGTCATCGGCGGGTTCGCCGGCTCGATCCCGCCGCTCGTCGGCTGGGCCGCCGTCACCGGCGGCCTCGCGGCGCCGGCGCTCGCGCTCGCGATGCTGATCTTTCTTTGGACGCCGCCGCACTTCTGGGCGCTCTCGCTGATGACCGAGACCGACTATCACAAAGCCGGCATTCCGATGCTTCCCAACGTTCACGGCGTGACGCGCACCAAGCGCGAGATGCTCATTTATACGATCGTGTTGTTTGCGTTTTGCGTCGCGCTCGTGCCGCTGCACGTGTTCGGACCGATCTTCCTCGCTGCGGCCCTGATCGTCGGCGGCTGGTTCCTCTACGACGCTATCCGCGTGCTCCGTGGCGATTCGCCGCTCTTGGCGCGTGGCATGTTCAAGTTTTCGCTCGTCTACCTCGCGCTGATGTGCCTCGCCGCCGTGATCGATCGCGTGGTTTTTGCGTGACGCGGTAGTCATGCAAACGACGACTCCCGCCGAACCCGCGACGACGTCCGTCGCGGGGCACCGTCTCGACCCGACCACGATCCCGCTGCTCGTTACGCTCGGCCTCGGCGTGTTCGCGGGCGCGCTCGATCTCGGCGTACTCTCGCCCGCATTGCCGGCGCTCGGACTTGCCTTCGGTGTGGGCGCGCGCGATCTGCCCTGGATCTTCACGCTCTACTTACTCGCGAACGTCGTCAGCATTCCGATCATGACGAAGCTCGCCGACCGCAACGGCCGCCGTCCTATCTACATCGCGTGCGTCGCGATTTTCGCAGTGGGTTCCGTCCTCGCGATCGCATCGCAGAATTGGCCGATGTTTCTCACGGCGCGCGCGATCCAAGCGTTTGGCGCCGGCGGTATCTTTCCGGTGGCGACCGCGGCGATCGCCGACCGCATCCCGCCCGAACGCCGCGGCGCCGCACTCGGCCTCGTCGCCGCAACGTGGGGCGTCGCCGCCATCGTCGGACCGCTCGTCGGCGGTCTCTTCACACACTTCTTGTCGTGGCACTGGATCTTCGTTGCGAACGTGCCGCTCTCGATCGTCGTGATCGCGATGGCGCGCACGACGATGCCGGTGACCGCGGCTAAAGTGCGCGGGCCGCTCGACGTGCCGGGCATCGTGCTGCTGGCGCTCGGACTGCTCGGTTTGATGCTCGGGCTCACGCAGTACGACGTGACGGGCGCAACGAGCAACCTGCACGCGCGGCTCTGGCTAACCGCCGGCATCGTCGCGCTGATCGCGTTCGTGTTCGCCGAACGGCATGCGAAGGAGCCGGTCATCCCGCCGCGCTTCTTTACCGACGGACAACTGGCGCTCGTGTACGGCCTCGAGGTGCTGATCGGCATCCTCGAAGGCGCGCTGTACTTCATTCCGGCCGCGCTCGTCGCGGGCGAACACCTGAGCTATGCCGCGGCCGGCGCGATCGCGGCGATCGGCGCCGTGATGTTCGTCGTCGTCATTCCCGGGGCCGGACGCGCGCTCGATGCCGCCGGCAGCCGCGTCGTGCTCGCCGTCGGCACCAGCCTTACGGCGATCGGCCTTGCGATTTTTGCCTTCGGGTTCGGCAGCACGTGGGTGGCGATCGGGGCGATGGTCGTCGCAGGCACGGGCTTCGGCGCGCTGCTCGGCGCCCCCACGCGCTATATCGTCACCAACCGGGCGGGGTCGAAGCAGCGTTCCGCCGCGGTCGGCCTGCTCTCGGTCTGTTTGATCCTCGGGCAGATTTTGGGCGGTTCGCTCGCCGGCGGCGTCGTCGGTTCGCAGGCCAGCGCAGTCGACGGCTACCATATTGCCTATCTCTGGTTCACGGGCGTCGCGATCGTCGCGGGGTTCGTCACTTTGGGACTTCACGCAAAGGCGCGCGAACGCGCGGAGGCACGCTCGTAGATGACGCAAGCACAAACGTTGGCCCGCGCGCTGAACGCGCTCGCCAAATCGCCGCAGTTCAACTATTCAAAAGCGCGCGCGACGGCGCGCCAAGACGCCAACGTCAACTGGGCCGCGACCAAAGGCCGCAACGAAGACTTTAACGCTGAGGTCGACGGCTGCGAAACGTTCGTGATGAACGACGGCAGCGTGTGCGAGTGGTCGTCGGTAGCGTTTTCCTACACGCCGAAAGCGAAATAGCTAGCGCATCAGCGGCGCGATCAGTTCCTCGGGGCGTAAGCTCGCGTCGATGATTCCATATTTCACGCCGACGTCGATGACCGGCTTGATCAGCGCCGGGTCGAGCCGCTCGGCATAGGCCGTGCGCGGCATGAGCGCGGCCACCGACGGGTCGATCTTGGTAATCCGCTCGAGGATCGGCAGCGTAGCTTCGTGGTTCGCGTTGGAATATGCGGCGCACTTTTGCACGACCGTCGCGAAGCGTTTGACGAGGTCGGGGTGCGCCGCGATCCAGTCGTTTCGCGCCACCCACGCGCCGAGCAAGAACTGGGGCGCGATAGCGTCGTAACACGCGGCCAGTACGCGCGAATCCGCCCGCGCCCTCGTCGCGGCCGGTTCCGCGATATACGCAGCGTCGATGCGCTTCGTCGCGAGTGCGCCCGGCATGTCGGCGAACGGCATCTCGATAAAGTGCACGGCCTTCGAATCGCCGCCGCTCTTATCGAGCCAGTTTGCGACCGCGATCTGCGTGATGTTCTTGAGCGCGTCGACGCCGATCGTCTTGCCGGTGAGGTCGCGCGCATTCTGGTATGGCGCGTCCTTACTCACCATCAGCACGGTGGTCGGAACCTTGGTCGAGTACAGCGCACCCGGAGCAATGATCGAAACCGGAATGTTCTTTTGATGCGCGCTGATCGCCGTAATCATCGTCGTCGTGGCGATCTCAGCCGCGCCGGAGACAACGGTCGAGATCGTGATCGCGCCGTTGTTGAGGTACTGCACGTCGAGCGTTAAACCCGATGCCTCGGCAAATCCGCGCGGGGCACCGTAATCGAGCTGGCACCCGATCTCAACCGGGACGCTCAAGACGCGCACCAGCTCGAGTGCCGAGGCCGGCCGCGGCAGCGCAGCAGCAGTTGCGGCCGCGGCAGTCGCGCCCAAAAACGTTCGGCGATCGAACATCGGTATCTCCTTAGCCCCTTAGAGCAGAAACGTCATGTTGCCGAAGGGTTCTTCGGAATTCACCAGCTCGACCGTCTTCTGCACGATCCGCAACTGCTCGGGCGTGCCGCGCAGACGGTGCGTATAGCGGCCGCCGTACGTTTGTTGGCGGCCCGAACGCACTTCGAGCAAGATGAACGTCGAACGCACGATCACTTCGTCCGCGCCGGCGGCCTCGAATCGGAAACCGGCGATGCTGCGCACGGTGCGCGACGGCGGGTCCTGCGCGTGAGCGAATGCACCGGTCAAGCGCACGATCCGGTCGCGCATCCGTGCGAGGTCGTCGTACACGATGTTCAGCTCGGTGTGCGGGTCGGCTTGGCCCTCGCGCAACGGCACCCAGTACTCCGCATCATCGGCGAAGAGTTCGAGCCACGACGTGTATTTGCGCGCATCGAGCTGCGCGGCTTCTTCAAGGACGAGTTCTTCCGCGGCCGCGCGCCACTCGGTGCCGACGCGCGGCACATGTTGCGTCGCGCTCATGCGGGCGTCAGGGCCGGCCGATGGGCCTCGGCACTCATCAGGCGTGCCCACTGGCGGTACTGCGCGCGCTGCGTCGTCTCGTCGCTGCGCTCGCCGACGATGATGTCGCCTTCCAGATGCACTTCGCGCCCAAGTCCGCGCGTGAGCAGCAGCGGATCGATCTGCGTCGCGGCGAGCCCCGCTTGCACGCGCCCGAACATCTCGATGTCGTCCGGCGCACCGAAGCCGGCCGGCCCGAAGAACGCTTCGTGCGTGCGCAGACGCAACTGGTTCATGCGCTCCGGGACGCCGACCATCGTCGTGGGCAGCACGTCGACGTACGTCCGCGCGACACCGGCCGGTTTGATGACGCGGATCTGCGAGCCGAGCAGCACGAGGTTGGGGAATACGGCGAGGTTGAACCCGGCACCGGCAATCGCGCTCGCCAGCGTTAGCGTCTGCTCCTCGCCGAACTTCTCGCGCAATTCGGCGATCAGTTCGGGACCGCCGGGCGAGGTGAGCACGCGGTGAAGGTAGGCGTCGCCCACGGCGGCGCGGCTATCGATCACGGCATGACCGTTCCCAAGATCTTTCACTTTTCCGGCCGATGCATCGTTGCCGTAGAATTGCTTCTGCCCCGAGTGCATTGCCTGAATATCGAAATACGATTTGTGCACGATGCCGGTGTGGTAACCGTCGACCGAGTTCTCGAGCTGGAACTTCCAGTTCGCCTCGTACACGTACTTGTGCTCGCCGCGCGTCGCCTCGATGGCACCCTCCGGCGACATGTCGGTGAAAAGATCGATGTACTCGCGCGCCGCTGCGAGGTGCGCGATCAACGTTTCACCTTCCGGCGCGAAGCTCGCGAAAATGAAACCGCGATAGCTCTCGACGCGCGCCAAGCGCATGAGACCAAGCGCATCGCGATCGAGGTCGGCCCAGCCCTGCGGGTGCGGGACGCCCGTGAGCGCGCCGCCGTTGTCGAACGTCCAGCCGTGGTACTGGCAGCGGAAGAACGGCGAGTTGCCCTTACGGTACTGACAGACAAGCGCGCCGCGATGCGTGCAGCGGTTGACCAGCACGGCGAGCGCACCCGATGCCTCACGCGTGGCAATCACCGGCGTCTCGCCGATGTGCGTCGTCTTGTAATCGCCGGGCTTTGGGATTTCGCTCTCGTGAGCGACGTACACCCAAGTCGTGCCGAAGATCCTATCGAGCTCCGTGCGGTAGATCTCTTCGTCGATGTAGACGAGTCGACTAACGCCGGTCGGTGTAACGAGCGCGCTGACGTCCATGGCCGGGGCTTCGGAGGGCCTGGAGACGACCCCTCGGAAATTCTGATTCATGCCACGTTCGTACGGATTCGTAAAGGTCGACGTCTTCACCACGGTTGCCTTTGAGGGCAACCCGCTCGCGGTATTTACCGATGCGGTCGGACTCGACACCGCAACCATGCAGCAGATTGCGTGCGAACTGAACCTCTCGGAGACGACGTTCGTCTTTCCGCCCGCCGATCCAAAGCATGCCGCGAGCGTTCGCATCTTCACACCGCGCAGCGAGTTGCAATTCGCCGGCCATCCGACGCTCGGTACGGCGTACGTCGTGCGCGGCGATTCGGAGGCGGATCGTCTCGTGCTCGAAGAAGGCATCGGTCCGGTGCCGGTGCGCGTCGCGCTCGGCACCGACGGCGCCGTGCAGTTTTGGCTAACGACCCCGCCGATTACGTTCGGCAACAAGATCGACGCGGCGCCGGTCGAGCATGCACTCGGCCTGCGCCCGAACGACATCCGCCCCGATGCGCCGCCCGAAGTTGCCGGCGCGGGCCCGAAATTTCTGTTCGTCGGCTTGCGCAACCGCGAGGCGGTCGACCGCATCGAACTGCTCGATTACCGCGCGCTGCGCGCCGCCGTACCTGACGCGCCGACCGAAGTGTTTGTCTTCGCTATGCTCGAGGAGAGCGACAACGAAGACGGCAACACCTACGCCGTCTACTCGCGCATGTTCGCGCCGGAAATCGGCGTCTCCGAAGATCCCGCCACCGGCAGCGCCACCGGTCCGCTCGCCGCATACATGATCCGCCACGGACTCTTACCGCTAGCGAACGGCCAACGCATGCTCAGCGAACAAGGCACCAAGATGGGCCGGCGCAGCTTGTTGCACGTCCTCGTCCACGTCAACGATGCCAACGAATCAACGATCGAAGTCGGCGGCAGCGTCGTCCCCATAGCCCGCGGCGAAATGACGCTCTAGCCGCTCAATTACAACGATTGCGGCTGTCCTTCGACTCCGCGCCTGCGGCGCTGCGCTCTGGATGACAAATGATGATAGTCTGCGCGCTATAGCAAGCGCGAAGGCGCGAGGTGTTTATGTTCCCCCTGTGTCCGAGGTTAGGCGAGGGCTCGTTCGAAGTCGGCTAGCAGGTCGTGCCAGTTCTCGATGCCGACGGAGATGCGCACGAGGCCTTCGGTTACGCCTGATGCGTCGAGATCGGCGGCGGACCAACTGGAGTGCGTGGTCGTGCGCGGGTGGCACACGAGCGTTTCGACGCCGCCCAGCGAGACGGCGTTGCGCGCTATTTGCAGGCGCCGTAGGAAATCGAACGCTGCGGGTTTACCGCCGGTGAGGTCGATCGAGATCAGCCCGCCGGGTTCTTCGCATTGCGTCTCGTAGATGTGGCGTTGTTCGGGATCTTCGAAGAGCGTCGGGTAATAGATTTTCGCGATCTTCGGATGCTTGGCGAGTTTCTCCGCGATCAGCCGTGCGTTCTCGCTCTGCCGTTCCATGCGCAGGTATACGGTTGCTAGGCGCGTGTTGAGGATCCAGCTCTCATCGGGCTGGAGGATGTTGCCGAAGAGGCTGCGCTTGCTCTTGATCTTCGTCATCAACGCGCGGTCGCGGCCGATCGCCACACCGCCGATGATATCGCTGTACCCGCCGAGGTACTTCGTCGCCGAATAGAGCGAGATGTCCGCGCCGAAGGCGAGCGGATGCTGGAATGCGGGGCCGAGAAACGTGTTGTCGACCAGCACGAGCGGCGGTTGCGCGAGCGCGGCGGACGTTTTCGTCACGCGCGCGATGTCGGTCATGATCGTCGTCGGATTGGCGGGCGTTTCGAGCAGCACCGCGCGCAGGTTCGGCGTCTCGCGAATCGCGCGATCGATCGCTTCCCCGTCACCGGCCGCCACGGTAAAGCCGTGGACGCCGTACGATGCGAGAAAATCGAGCACGAAGGTTTGCGTCGCGCCGTAGATCGGCACGGTGAACAGCACCGCATCGCCGGGCTTGACGATCGTGAACAGCACGGTCGTGATCGCCGCCATGCCGGAGTTAAAAACCGCCGCAGCGACGCCGCCGGGCTCGAGCGGGAGAACCTGTTCTTCGAGAATCTCCGCGTTCGGATGGTTGAAGCGCGAATACACGAGGTCGACGCCTTCGCCCGGCGCGAGCTTGCGGCGACCGCCGAGGACGTCGAACGCTTTCTCCGCATCCTCCGGGCTCGAAAACACGTAGGTCGAACTGCGGAACACCGCCGGCCGCGCGGAGCCGACCGAGAGCTTCGGATCGAAACCGCGCGTGAGGACGTCGGTTTCCGGCCGCAACGCGTGATGCGGATCTTCGGGCATGTTGCTATGCTCCAGGCGCGACGTTGAGGACGATGTTACCGCTCGTCTTGCCGCTCTTCAACGCAGCGAGCACCGCGCCGGCCTCCGCGAGCGGATATGCGGCCTTCACATCGACCACGACCGTTCCCGCCTCGATCAGCGCGACGAGTTCTTCGAGTCCCGCGCGCGATGATTGCGGCGTCTGGCCCATCGCAAGGTTGGTTGCCGTGATGCCGCGTTCGCCGAACCACGCGGCGTCGTCGATCGAACGAATCGCCGACACGACGCGCCCGCCGTTGCGCACGATCTCGGCGAGCCGCTTGATCGCAACGCCGTCGTTGACGAGATCGATCACGCCGGTGATGCCGTCCGGGTGCGCCGCCTTCACCCCATCGATGACGTCGTTACGATCGTAAACGATCACTTCATCGGCGCCCAGCGCGCGCAGCGCATCTTCTTTTCCCGAGCGCGCGGTACCGATCACGTGTATGCCGCGCGCGTGCGCGATCTGCACGGCGATCGCTCCCACGCCGCCGGTCGCGCCGTAGATCAGAAGCGACTCGCCGCGCGGGACGTCGAGCCGGGCGAGCGTCGCGAGCGCGGTGAGGCCGGCGATCGGCAGCAGCGCCGCAACGGCATCGCTCAACCCGGCGGGGATCTTCGCAATCGGCGCTTCGTTGCTGCTCGTGGGGACGACGGTCCGCTCGGCATACGAACCATGCGCGCGCGCCGCGCCGAAGATGCGTTCCCCTACGCGAAAATCCGCGACACCGCTGCCGGCCGCTTCGATGACGCCGGCGAAATCGACGCCGAGGATCAGCGGAAACGGTCGTGGTCCGTGCGCCCCATCGCGAATTTTCCAGTCGACCGGATTGACGCCGGCGACCGTCACCCGGACGAGCAGTTCGCCCGGCCCGGCAACCGGATCCGGCAACTCGCGCAACGAGCCGTCTTCACCGAAACGATCGATTGCAAATGCTTTCATGGTAGCTAGACCTCCATTACGCCGGAAGAGTTCTGGCGCCGACGAAGCGCGGACGTGCGGCACCGATGCCGACAAGCGTGATCGGCACGACGACGCAGATGAAGAGCGCGATCATCGGGACGATCCAGCTCGACGAGAAATCGCGCAAGGCGCCGAACAGAAACGGCCCGACCGCAGCGAGCATGTACCCTGCGCACTGCGACATGCTGGAGAGCTGCGCCGCGTGCGCGGGGTCCGGCGAGCGCAGCAGCATGAACGTAACGGCGAGACTGAGCGTCGCGCTCTGCGCGAGACCGAGCACGATCATCCACACGAGCGCCAGCGGCTCGGGATCGAGCGTTAGCCCCGCGAGCGCGATCGTGTAGAGCGCGGCCATGCCGAGCACGACCGGCGTCTGATTGCGCAGCTTCACCGCGAGCACCGGAATGAGCAGCACGATCGGGATGCCGACGAGGTTGGCGATCGACAACAACAAGCCGGCGTTTCGCGCGTCCATGCCGTGGCTCACGAACAGCGACGGCAGCCACGCGGTGGTCGTATAAAACCCGAGCGACTGCAGGCCCATGAACGCGGTGACGTACCAGGCGATCGGATCGCGCAACAGCGCCCGCAGCGGGACGCGCGGCGCGATGTCGGCGATGCGGTGTCCCGCGCGCAACTGCGGAATCCACGCGATCAGGGCCAGGACCGGAACGACGCCCCAGATCGCGAGCGCTCCGCGCCAGTCGAGCCCGGCGGCGCGTTCGAGCGGCACGGTAAAGCCGGCCGGCAATGCGGAGCCGAGCGTAAGCGCGGTAACGTAGGCGCCGGTCATCGTGCCGCCGTTCTTCGGGAAGTCGCGCTTGATCAGCGCCGGCAGCAGCACGTTGCCGATCGCGATCGCGATACCGGCCAGTAGCATGCCGCAGAACAGCAGCGGCGTCGACGGCACGAGCCGCACACCGATCGCCACGACCAGCACCGCGGTCGATGCAAAGATCAGCAGTTCCATGCTCCAGCGCCGGGCGAGCAGCGGCGCGAGCGGACTGAACGCGCCGAAGCACAGTACGGGCAGCGTAGTCAGCAAACCGGCTTCGGCGCTACTGAGGTCGAGGCTGCGCTGAATCTCGTGCAGCAGCGGCGCCGCCGCGATGATCGGCGCGCGCAAACCCACCGCCACCAGCAGGATGGCGACGGCGACGATCAGGCGATACAGATTAAGCGCTCTTCGCGATGCCGCGCGCGACGCGGAACAACAAGTAGCCGAACGACGCGACGATCAACAGCACGACCATCAGGTCGCCCAGGCCGCTGAACGACGCGACGTTGTTGCCGCAGATCGCAACGGCCGCCCGCGAAAGCCAGAGGTCGAAACGCTCGAACGGATTCGATGCCGCGCCGTGATTATTGTCGATGTCGGCGATGATCTCATCGGGCTGCCACGACGTCGTCGTGATCATCGAGCGGATGCGGCCGTCGGGTCCGATCTCGACCGTGTTCTCGGCGTGGATGATCCCGATCTCCGGATCGGGGAACGCGGTGATGCCGAAGCGCGCCGCAAAATCCAGGGTCGGTTCCGCATCGCCGACGGCCAGCGTCCAATGGTGCGGATCGGCGCCGAAGAGTTTGCCGTAGCGCGCGAGGACGGCCGGCCGGTCGTACGACGGATCGAGCGTGACCTCGACGAGGTGCAGCTTGCGCGCGCCGATGCGCTGCTGCAGTGCGTGGAACTTCGCCGAGATCAGCGGGCACATGCGCGGATCCTGACAGCGCGTATAAACGAACGCGAGGACGGCGTCCTGACCCCGCAAGTCGGAGAAGCGGAACGGCCGCCCAGTCTGGTCGCTGAACGGCGTATCGGGTATCTCGTCGCCGATCTGCAGCGGGACGACGCGCCGCAGGATGCCCGGCTCGTTCGTGAGCGTCTGGGTCGTGCTCACCTTAACGTTGTGCAGCGTCCACGGCTCGGTCGAAGTATCGACCGTTGCATCGATCGTGTTGCCGGCTTGCAGTGTGCCGACTTGGGCACGAGGAACGATACGGAACGGCATCGTCATCGCCGGCATCGAACCGAAGGCATCGTGGCGAACGATCGCCTCACCGTCGTTCGGCGTCACTGCCAAGACGAGCCCGTGCACCCGCTCGCTTTTAGCCACCGCCATCCCGGAACCGACCAGCATGACCAACGCGACGACGACGCAGATCGTCCATGGATACCGGGCCGGCCGCATGACGGCGGGCGAACGCAGCGCCGCACTGATTCGCCGCGCGTGGCGGCGGAGCGAGCGGCTGGTGGTGATCCACGGGTTTCTGGGCCGGATGTGCATTGCCATTGAACCTATCTTATGCGGCACGATGTTCCTCGCGCTGACGATCGGAATGCTGATCGTGCGCACCGATCCCGCGCACCCCGACGACCACAACATGGTGATGCTCTCACCGATCTTCGGCCTCGGCGTCGTGGCTTGCATCTTCTACGCGATCGCGCTGATGCTCGCACCGACGCGCGCGCTGATCCAAACCTTTCGACCGATCTTCATCGTGGACGGTTACGTTCGCTATCGCGCCCCGGATGTCGAGTCGCCGGTTGATTCGAACGGCTACGTCGCCGTGCTTACTGAAGACGGCAGCATCGCATGCGAGTGGCCGGCCGTCGGCGAAATTCCGCTGCGCGCGGCGACGATCCCCGCCCTCACCGAGTTCAGCGAATACGGCGGCGTTCACCGCATCGACGGCCGCTCGACCGGCGTGCTCCCCGACCGCATCGCCCGCTTCGGCGTGGGCATCGCTAGGCGCCGCGAAATGTTCCCCTAGTTCCCATCGAAGTTCACCTGGGCGTTTACTTCCAGGTCGACTTTACGCACCCGCGCCCAGATATTGGGACCCACCCGAGGATTGGCCCGACCGCTCTCGCAGGCACTCTGCGATACGTTCTCGTCTTCGAACGTGAACGAAGACGACATGTCCGCCGTCGCTCCATAGACATTGGGGATACAGAAACTCTGATCGCCGCTCGCGTTCCAAACCGTGCCGGGAGCGTTGATCCCGCCGGCCACGGCGCCCCACCAGAACATGTAGCGGGCATTGAACGGATTGGCAAACGTCGCGCATTGCCCGTGAAGAATGCGCACCCAGCCGGTCGAGACGAACGGTCCGGTAAGGATTCGGGAATCCGGCGCATCGTTCACCCCGGTAGAATGATATCCGACCGCAACGTCGCTGAGCGTCCCAGCGGTTTGGTTGCAAATGACGAGCGGCGTTCCGGCGGCGAGTGCAGGCTCGACGGTCCGGCCTGCGGTGCTGAAGAAAAGAATTCCGAGAGCCAGCGTTACTCCGAGAACTCGCATCGGAACGTCCTCCAGTCGATAGCGGTGCCCTTAAGAGCCAAGCTTGATATGCGTTGAGTCAGCGGAGGGCCACACGTGGCCGTAGCGCGACGACGCGATCACGATGCCGACCACGCAGAAGATCGCGATGAGCCCGATGATCCCCGACCAGCGGATGATCGGCGGAATGCCGGCCGACACGGGGATGCCGTGTTTATACGGATTGGGATCGTACATGCGGCTTAGCCTTTCGGTCCGATGACGCCGATTGCGGCGAAAAACACCATGATACAGCCGAATGCCATCAGGCCCAGCAGCAACTTGGTCGTGTTGTTGTCGAGGCCTTTGGCGTGCCAGTCATCCTTGAGCGCGATTAACGCGAACACGCCCACGACGATCGCTCCGATAAGCGCGACGCCGCGCTCGATTATTGCTAAATCCATCGTGTGCCCCTAGAAAATATAGAACAGGAAGAAGAGTGCGACCCAGATGACGTCGACGAAATGCCAGTACAGGGTACCGGCAGTGAGGCCGAAGTAGTGGGTTTGATCGTAGTGGTTCTGCTTCGTCTGCCACCAGAGAATGGCCAAGTAGACGACGCCGCAGAAAACGTGGAAACCGTGCATCCCGGTTAGCGTGAAGAACGACGCACCGAAGATCGAGCCGCTCCAGCCGCCGATCGCCGCGTGCGAATATTCGTAGGCCTGACCGCCGAGGAACATGACGCCGAGCAGAATCGTCGCGCCCATGAAGATGTCGAAGCGGCCTTTGTTGCCGTGCTTCCAATTTTCGAGCGCGTGGTGCATCGTGACGCCCGAACCGAACAGCACGACCGAGTTGAACTCGGCGAACGGTAAGTCCAGGCGCGGCAGCTGGTGCCCGTTGAGGATCGGCGGCCACTCATCGATCGTGCCGCGCAAATACAGATAGGCGAAGATGAACGCCGAGAACAGCACGACGTCCGAACACAGGAAGAGGACGAAGCCCAGGAGACGCATGTCGGTCGTCTCCCGGTAAATCACCTCATGGTGGTCGTGATCGTCGTCGTGACCGGGCCCGTCACCGTGTCCGTGGCCGTGTTCGACGGCTGCTGTCGTCAAGGTCTACGTCCTTTAATGCGCGGGCACGAGGCCGGTGGTGGATTGCGGCGTGGCTTCCATCGCGCCCGGTTCGGCTTCGAGGCCGATGTACGGAAGCGGGTTGCCGAAGTCGTACGGTGCGGCGAGCACCGCCGGAACTTTCTTGAAGTTGTAGTACGGCGGCGGTGAGGAGATCATCCATTCGAGCGTTCGCGCGCCCCAGGGATTCGGTCCGGCCTTCTTGCCGTTCTTGAAGCTCCAGAGCATGTTGCCCATGATCAGCAGCGTCGAGGCGGCGAGGAAGAACGAGCAGATCGAGACGACCTGGTTCCAGAACTCGAACTCCACATCGTACATCGCGACGCGCCGCGGCATGCCCAGCAGTCCGAGCCAATGCATCGGCAAGAACGTGCAGTTGAAGGCTACGAACGTGATCCACGCGTGCCACTGGCCGAGGCGCTCGTTCATCATGCGCCCGGTCATCTTCGGCCACCAGTAATAGAGGCCGGCGTAGATGCCGAACACGGAGCCGCCGTAGAGCACGTAGTGGATGTGGCCGACCACGAAGTACGTGCCGTGCTCGTGCAAGTCGGCCGGAACGGCGGCGAGGAAGAATCCGGTGACGCCGCCGAGCGTGAACGTGATCAGGAAGCCGAGCGCAAACAAACACGCGGCGGAAAACTCGATCGAGCCGCCCCAGAGGGTGGCCATCCACGAGAAGATCTTGATACCGGTCGGAATGGCGATGAGCATCGTGATGATCATGAAGGGCAGCTGCAGCCACGGCGCCATGCCCGAGGTGAACATGTGATGCGCCCAGACCATGAACCCGAGCAGCGCGATCGCGACCGATGAGAACGCGATCATCTTGTAGCCGAAGATCGGCTTACGCGAGAACGTCGGCAGCACTTCCGAGATGATACCGAACGCCGGCAGAATCATGATGTACACGGCCGGGTGCGAGTAAAACCAGAACATGTGCTGCCAGAGGAGCGGCGAGCCGCCCTTGGTCGGATCGTAGAACGGCACGCCGAACGTGCGCTCGAGGTAGAGCGCGAGCAGCGCGGCCGCGAGGGCGGTGGTTGCGATCATGTTCAGACCGGCCGTCGCGGCGGACGCCCAGACGAACAGCGGCATGCGCGTGAACGTCATGCCTGGTGCGCGCATCTTGAAAATCGTGACCAGGAAGTTGATGCCGGTGAGCGTCGAGCTGATGCCGATCAGGAAGATCGCCATGCACCACATCGAGGTGCCGTACGGCGCCTGCAGCGAGATCGGCGGGTATTCCGTCCAGCCCGCATCCGGCGCTCCGAAGAAGAACGATGCGAGCAAGATCAGCCCGGCCGGCGGGAACATCCAGAACGCGGCCAGGTTCAACCACGGAAACGCGACATCGCGCGCACCGATTTGCAACGGCATCACGAAGTTTCCGAACGCACCGGAAACGAACGGGATGATGACCAGCCACACCATCATCGAACCGTGGACCGAGTACACCTGATTGTAGACGTTGGGCGTCAACACGCCGGTGTGCTTGAGCAGATCGATGCGGATCATCTCGGCCAAGAGGCCGGCGATGACGAAGAACAGTCCGGCCGTTATGAAGTACTGAAACGCGATGATCTTGTGATCGATCGAGAAGATGTACTTCCGGATGAACCCCTGCGGCTCGGGATGGATATGATCCAAGACCGGGCGCGGGATCGTCGGTGTCGTTGTTGGTGCAGCAACTGCCATCGAACTTTGGCTCCGTTATTTCTTCGAGAGACTGACGAGGTAGGCGACCAGGTTCGCGATGTCTTTATCCGTGATCTGGTTCGTTGTGGAGTCCGGCATTTGGCCGAGATCGCCGGTGTAGCCGTTCTTGAGAATGCCGGCTGCGTCGTCGGGGGTCGCGGCCGTGCCGTTCACGAGCTTCGCATGATCTGGATCGGCGAAGATCTTACCCAGCCCCGGACCGACGAGCTTTTGCGAGAACGCGCCGACCGAGTGGCACGCGCTGCATTTCGATGAAAACAGCGCTTGGCCGGCCGCGGCATCGCCGCCCGCGAGCGACACGCCCGACGGAGCCGAGCCGGCCGCCGCGGTAGCACCGCCGGCGCCGCCTTGTTTGGCAAACCACGCATCGAAATCTTTTTGCGAATCGATGTAGAACGTCGCGCGCATCGTGCCGTGAAACGCGCCGCAGAACTCGGTGCAGATGATGCGGTACGGTCCGCCGATTTGCGTCGGCGTGAAACGCAGCGTGTTGATCAGGCCCGGCACCATGTCGGCCTTGAGCCGGACTTCGGGCACCCAGAAGCCGTGATTGACCGGCGGTGAGCCCGGCTCGGCCGCGGTGACGTGCAGCGTGATCGGCGTATTCACCGGCACGTGCATTTCGTTCGTGACTTCCTTCGCGAGCTTCGGATAGCGGAAGCTGAAGTAATATTGGTGCCCGATGGCTTCCATCGTGAGCACGTCGCCGGCGGTATTCTGCAGACTCGACCAGATCACGGTCGAGAAGATGGCCAGGATCACGACGAGGATCGTCGGGATGACCGTCCACCAGAACTCGAGCACCGGGTTATCGTGAATTTGCACGCCGATCGCATCGGGCGGATCGGTCTTTTTGCGCCGGAACACGATCGCAAAGTAGATGATGTAGCCGGTGACGATATTGAAGATCGTGCCGCCGACCGCACCGAGGAACTTGAAGAGCGAGTCGATCTCGGGCGCCGGCTCCGCGATCTGCGGTAGACCGATCGGCCAGCCACTCGCATACACGAAGTAGCTCATAATGGCCGAAACGACCGCGATCAAAGCGGTTACGAGCCAGAATCCCCGACCTAGACTTACTTTGGTCTTGGCGACCTGATGTGCCACGAACATCCTCTCAACACGCCACCGTCCGCTGACGGCGCTACGTTCCCAATCACGACGCCGTTCTCCATCGAGGTGCGGAGCACTTTTTCAAACTGTACGGGGCGAACGATTTTCCGGCGCGGACTTCTGTCGCGCAGGAATACCGCCGAATGCGCGGATGCGCGCGTCGAGGTTCGTGAGCGCCGTGCCGACGACGACCGCCGAGGCGCCCTCGATAAAGCCCGCGTTCACCTGGGCAGGCTCGGCGACGCCCCCTTCGAGAATGGCGAACGCCCCGGTCGCGGCCGCTTCGCGCAGCACGTCGAGCGCCGGCAACGCGTGGCCGCGGGTCTCTTCCGTATAACCGCAGAGCGTGGTGCCGACGATATCGGCGCCGGCGGCGGCCGCGGCACGGGCATCGGCTCCCGTCGCGCAGTCGGCCATGGCCAGCGCCCCGCGAGCGTGGATCGCCGCAATGAGGGCCGCGACGTCGTGGCCGCCTGGACGAAGGCGGGGGGTCGCATCGAAGGCGATGACCTCGGCGCCCGCGCCGGCGATCGCCGCGATTTCGTGTTCCGTCGGCGTGATGTAGGGGTCGAAGCCCGGATAGATCCGTTTGATGAGCCCGACGATCGGCACGTCGACCGCGCGCCGCACCGCAGAAATCCGCGAAACGCCCTCGATGCGGACGCCCGCGGCGCCGTTGGCGACCGCGCAGCGCGCGAGGAGGGCGACCGTTTCGGGCGTGTTCAGCACCGATTGCGCCTCAGGCTGGATCGAGACGATCAGGCCGCGCAGCCGTTCGAGCATCACGCCGGCGGCCGGGCGACCCCGGCCGCGTCGAAGGCGAGGAACGCCGCTCCGACCGCCGGTTCGAACGCCGGCGCCACGACCCGGGCAAGGGGCGTCGCCGATTCGAGCCGGCGCGTGGCCGCCACCCGCAACTCGACGTTATCCATCGCGCCGCCGACGAAGGCCACCGGTATGGCCGGCACGTCGGCGTCGCCGAGCTGCTCGACGACGAGCTGGGCGAGGCCGGCTAGAGCGGCCGCCGCATCGTCAACAATAGCCGCAGCCTCGGGATCTCCCAGCCGCGCCGCATCGAACACCACCCGGGCGAACCCGGCCAGTTGCGGACGGCCGATCTGGCGCAGCGAGACCGCCCGGGCCAGCGCGCGCAAGTCGCTACAGTCAAAAAAGGCCAGCGCCGCCGAGCCGAGGTCGGTCAGCACGCCGCGGTCGGTCATCCGCATCGCGCCGGCCAGCGCCGTGCGGGCGATGGCGTAGCTGCTGCCCTCATCGCCGAACAGGTAGCCGAACCCGCCGACCCGGATCGGATCGCGGACGCCGGATTCGCCGTAGGCAACGGAACCGGTGCCGGCGATCACGACCGCCGCCGGCCGCTCGCGAATCGCCCCGGCCAGCGCGATCACCGTGTCGTGCTTGTAGCGCACGGTCACTCCGCCGAAGGCCGGCTCGCGCCCGTGCCAGTTGCCCTCGTAGCCGCTCAGGCCCACCACCACGGCCGCGAGCGTCGAGTCGCCCGGAACGCGGGCCGCGATCAAGGCCTCCGCCAATGCCGATTCGCACGCCTCCGCGGCGCGCTGGGTCGTGGGCGGCTCATCGACGTGATCGCTCGGACCGGCCGTCCCGCGGCCGAGCAGCGTCCCGCGCTCGTCGAGGACCACCGCGATCGTGGACGATTGCCCGCCGTCGATCCCGGCGAAAAGTGCTGCCATCAGGGCGTATGTTCGCCGGCCGCACGTTCGCGCGCTTTACGGCCCGGCAAGCGCGGAATCGAGCCGCGCGCTTCCTCGTGGTGATAGAGTTCGTGCGCCACAGCGCGATCGATGTGCTCGCGCACGTCGCACGATGAACCGGTGGGAAGCTCGCGCGTGTTGATGCGAATCACCGGGCCGTCGGGATCGTATTCGGAGACGAGCGCGGCATCGCCCCACGAACCCAAATCGGCGAGCTCGATCGCGATGCCGCGTTCGCGCGCGGCCGAACGCGGATCAGACATGGGCCGCGGCCCGGCGCAAGTCGACGCCGTCGGCGATCAGCCGTTCGCGCAGCGCGCGCACGTCGACGTTGCGCGGCGTCACGCCGGCGGCCAGCGAGAGCGCCGCGGCGGTGCCGGCCGCTTGTCCGAACGTCATTACGGTCGGCGTCAACCGCGTCGATGCGAGCGCTTCGTGCGTGGTCGAAATGCAGCGCCCCGCAACGAGCAAATCTTCGACGGTTTGCGGCACGAGGCAGCGGTACGGGATCTCGTACGATGTGCCGGGGGGCAAACGATGCGTCGTCGTGCCGCTGCCCGAGGGGTTGTGAATGTCGATCGGATAGGCACTGCGCGCGATCGCATCGTCGAAGGTGCGGCGCTCGAGAATATCTTCGCGGGTGAGCGTGTATTCGCCGACGATGCGGCGCGATTCGCGCACGCCGATTTGGGTCGCCGTCGCGGCGATGCGCGCGTGCGCGAAGCCCGGCACGCGGTCGCGAAAGAACGCGACGAGGCGCATCGCTTGCGCGCGCGCTTCGATTTCGGCGCGTGTGAGGTCGTCGGGATCGAGCGGATCGATATCGATGACGCGCGTCATGTTCACCGTGACTTCGTCCGGATACGGCGAGATGAAGAACGACACGACCTCGCGCGGGACCTCGACGCCGGCAGCTTGCGCCCTCTGCCACAAATCGTAGAGACCGGCCACGGCGGTGAGCGCATCCGCCGTCCGCGCTTCCGGCGCGAGCGACGTGCGCATTTGCTCCGGGTGTTCGCGCACGTATGCGGCGACCGCGTTCATATCGACGTGACTCAAGCGGAACATCAAGCTCGCCGGCTGGACGCGCCCGCGTTCGTCGCCTTGCTGCAGCGCGCAGCCCGCCGCCGCCGCCACGAACGCATCGGCAGTCGCATCGATCGTGCGCCCGGCCAGCACCGTGCGCATTCCGCCGACGGTGGCGAAGGTCGCGCCGCGCACGGCGCCGCGCGCATCGCGCACCGCATCCACGACGAGCGCGTGCAGCAACAGGTGCACGTTCGACTCGCGCATCAAATCGAACAGCAGCGCTTTGTGAATTTCCGGATCGAACGGCGTGATCGTCGGAACGTAGTCGGACGAATCCGGGATGTGGCCGGGCGATCCCCCGAGCGCGATCAGACGCTCGACGATCTCCTGGGCGATGCCGCCGATGATGCGGTCGGTACCGGAGTGGAAGGTCATCCACGGCCCGACCATTGCCGCCGTCGCGGTGCCGCCGAGAAAACCGTAGCGCTCGACGAGCATCGTGCGCGCGCCCGTGCGAGCCGCCGCCAGCGCGGCCGCGCAGCCGGCATTACCACCGCCCACCACCAGCACGTCATAGTCCACAGGTACGGGGCTTTCGCGGGCTAGCGCCGGGACGCCCGGCGTGGAGGCCGAAAGACTCGGGCGTGTTTACCAAATCGCAGGCGTTCTACGAAGCGATCTACGATGCGCGCGGGAAAGACTACGCCGCCGAGGCGGCCTGGCTGCGCGCCGCGATCGGCGTGGCGAACCCGGGTGCGAAGCGCGTGCTCGACGTGGCCTGCGGCACCGGCGCTCACCTGCGCTTCCTCTACAAGCACTTCGAGGTGGCGGGCGAAGACGTGGACGCGGCGATGATCGACATCGCCAAGGAACGCCTCCCGGGCGTGCCGCTGCGCGTCGGGCGGATGCAAGACCTCGCGGTGAACCAGCCCTATGACGCGCTGATGTGTCTCTTCGGCTCGATCGGCTACGTTGCGGACGAGGCCGAGTTACGCACGACGATCGCGCGCTTTGCGGCAGCGGTGGGCACCGGCGGCCTCGTGATCGTCGAGCCGTGGCTCCATCCCGACGACTGGCGCGAAGGAACGCTCGAGGCCTCGTTCGTCGATCAGCCGCGCTTGAAGATCGCGCGCATCGGGACGAACGAACGCTACGGCGCAACCGCCGTCATCCGGTACGAATATCTCGTCGGCGAACCGACCGGCGTGTCCGGCTTCAGCGAAACGCACCGGCTCGAACTCTTCAGCGACGAACAATATCGCAGCGCGTTCGAAGCGGCCGGACTCAAGCCGCGCAACGAGCGCTCCGATTTATTTTCTCGCGGACTGTATATCGCAACCAAGCAGTAAGGGGAACGGGCCATGAATCGACGGCAACTGTTGCAGCAATCCGCAGCCCTTTCGGTCGCTGCCGGATTTCCCGCCGCCGCACTAGCGCTACCGATGCTGGATCCGTTCGCACCGTCGCCCGGACCGTGGCGTACGTATGAGATTACGACGAAGATCGAACTCGTATCGGCGAAGGGCGCGGCGCAGGCCTGGATCCCGATTCCGGCGATCGCGCAACCGAATTGGATCCGTCCCGGCCAAAGCAAGTGGAAGACGAACGCAAGCACCGTGGCGATCCACCGCGATCCCGGCTGGTCGGCACCGATGGTTTACGCGCAGTGGGCGGCCAGCAGCGCGATTCCCAGCCTCGAGATCGTCGGCCGCGTTGCAACGCGCGACCGCGCCGTCGATCTGAAGAAGCCCGGCAGCGTTGCGGACCTGAGTCCCGCGGATCGTGCGCGTTACACGTCACCGACGACGTTGATTCCAACCGATGGGATCGTCAAATCGACCGCCGATAAGATAACGGCAAGCACCGATTCAGATCTCGCAAAAGCGCGCGCGATCTACGAGTGGATCGTCGACAACACGTTCAGGAATCCGAAAACCCCGGGTTGCGGTCTCGGCAACATTCAAACGATGCTCGTCACGGGCGATCTTGGCGGGAAGTGCGCCGACATCAATGCGCTCTATGTCGGACTCGCACGAGCCACGGGCCTGCCCGCGCGGGACCTCTACGGGATACGCGTCGGGCCGTCGGACTTCGGATACAAGAGCCTGGGCGCAAACACGCCCGACGTGACCCACGCGCAGCATTGCCGCGCCGAGGTGTTCCTGACCGGCTTCGGTTGGGTGCCGGTCGACCCGGCCGACGTTCGTAAGGTCGTGCTCGAGGAACCGCCGGGTCATCTGGCGCTCGACAACGCGCTGGTCACCGACGCCCGGACCACGCTCTTCGGCGCCTGGGAGTCGAACTGGGTTGCCTACAACGACGGGCACGATGTCCGGCTGCCGGGCTCCAGCCATCGCGAGCTTGGCTTCCTCATGTATCCGCAGGCCGAAGCCGGCGGCGAACGTCTCGATTGCCTCGCCGCCGACGACTTCCGCTACACCATTACCGCACACGAAATAACCGGCTAAACGTACCAAGACTGTTTCAATCGTACGGAAGCTGGGCACAGCCCAAGGTGATGGAACGGTCGAAGTGATCTGATCACGCCACTTTTCGGCGTTTTTGGAGCCATTGGAGCCGGCGTGTGCATCGTGGTGGTGCTTGCGTATGTTTGGCGCGACGTCGCGGCCCGCAGCCGTGCGATCACCGAATTGGCCCGCACCAACAGCGAACTGGCAAAACGGCTCGCCGAACGCACGATCGAACGCGACGACGTCGCGCGCGACGAAGCCCTCACCGAACTCGCCCGCACCAACGCGGTCCTCGCGCAGCGGCTGGCCGAGCGAACGGTGGAACGTGACGACGTCGCCCGCGACGACGCGAGCACGGAACTTGCCCGCACGAACGCGGAACTCAAGCAGCGGCTGGCCGAGCGCACGATCGAACGCGACGATGTCGCGCGCGACGACGCGATCGCGGAACTCGCCCGTACCAACGCGGAACTCAAACAGCGCCTCGCGGAACGTACGGTCGAGCGCGACGATGCCGCGCGGGACGACGCGATCGCCGAACTCGCCCGCACGAACGCCGAACTCAAACAGCGTTTGGCGGAACGCACGGTCGAGCGCGACGACGTCGCCCGCGACGATGCGATCGCGGAGCTCGCGCGAACGAACGCGGAACTCAAGCAGCGGCTGGCCGAACGCACGATCGAACGTGACGACGTCGCCCGCGACGACGCGAGCACGGAACTTGCCCGCACGAATACCGAGCTCAGGGAACGGCTGGCCGAGAACACCATCGAACGCGACGACGTCGCGCGCGACGATGCCGCCGTCGAACTCGCGCGCACCAATCTCGAGCACGAGTACCTCGTTCGCGAACTCGAGCGCGAGCATCGCGCATCGACGGCCTTTCAAGAAGCGGCGCTGCCGAGCCGCATGCCGACGATTCCGGGCATGCGCTTCATGGCGATTTACCAGGCGGCAAAAGCCGAGGCGCTCGTGGGCGGTGATTGGTACGATGCGTTCCGGCTCGACGACGGCCGCATCGTGCTCTCGATCGGCGACGTCATGGGTAGCGGGCTGCTCGCTGCGGTGACCATGGGCGCGGTGCGTCAAGCGATGCGCGGGGCGGCGCAAATCTTGGCCGAGCCGATAGAGATTCTCGACGCGGCCGATCGGGTGCTGCGCTCCGAACAGCCCGACGGCATCGTGACCGCATTCGTCGCCGTGCTCGACCCGATCACGCTGATCATGACATATGCCTCGGCCGGCCATCCGCCGCCGCTGTTGCGTTCCGCGACGGGTGAGATTACCGCGCTGAGCGGCAGCGGACTCCCGCTTGGACTGCGCGCGATTCAAACCTATCCGCCGGAAATTCCGCGCGCCGTCTGCTTGGATACATCTTCGCTGATCGTGCTCTATACGGACGGGCTGATCGAAGCGACGCGCGACATCGCGGCCGGCGAGGCCAGCGTCGTCGAGGCCTTGGGCTCAATCGACGTTTGGAATGCCGAAAACCCGGCCGCGGCGATCAGCGATCACGTCCTCGAAGAAGTGGTCGATGACGTCGCGATCCTCTCGATTCGCATCGACTGTGCCGAGGTCTCGGTCACCCGTCCGGCCGGCGTGAAGGACCGGGATGCGCGCTGGACGTTCGACGCTAACGATCCGTACGCCGCGCGCGATGCTCGCCGCGAGATCGTTGCCGTGCTGCGCGATTGGGGCGCGACGGATTCGGACACCGGCCTGACCGAACTCGTCTTCAGCGAGCTGCTCGGCAACGTCGTGCGCCATTGCAGCGAGACGGCCGAGTTCGCACTCGATGTCAGCGGCGACGCCCCGATCCTGCACGTGCTCGATCGCGGACCCGGATTCACCTACAACGCGCGGTTGCCCAAAGACATCATGAGCGATTCCGGACGCGGCCTCTTCATCGTGCGCTCGCTGATCAGCGACCTGAACATTACGCGCCGCGCGGACGGCGGCAGCCACGCGCGAGCCGTCTTACCATTTACCATCCGCGCACGCGGGCGGCATCGGCCCCGAACTCAAGCGCGCCTCGCCATCGAAACGATCGCGACGGACGTGTCGTCCGGTAAGCCCGCGATGTCATCCGCCGCCAGTGCCACCGCGCTCGCTGCGTCGCTCAACCCGGTAAGCTCGACGATGCGCGCGCCGACCAAAAGCCAAAGGTCCGGCAGCGCGCGCCCAACGTCGCCATAGGTCGTGTACTCCTCGATCGTCCGGGCGATCGCGGTTTCCAGCTCGCCGGCGGCCGACATCGCGACCACCGCACGTGGTGCGATCAGCCGGACGACGCCGCGTTCGTCGACGATCGCGACGGAACGGTTTCCCTCGACCGCCATGAACGCGGCCGTCTGCGCCACGATGCGCACCCCGACGGCATCGGCGCGCAGCGCGCGTTGCGCCGCAGCGACGCGCTCGGCTTCGCTCGCTCTCGTAACGATATTCGCGCCCTCAACGAGCGCGGTCGCGCCCGAGGCCGACGCGCGCACGCGATTGCGCGAGCGATCGATCTCGACGACCACCTCGATCCGGTCGGGCGCGGCGCCGGCGCGAATCGCCGCGTCGATCGCTTCGCGCCGGATGCGCACGAGATCGGCCGGCGTCGGGTCGACGATCGTCCGTTCGACCACATCGCATACGAGCGCCAGCGCCACGCCGAGCGGTGAGATGACCTCAGCGTCGCGGGCGATGCGGTACTCGAACCCGAGCGCTTGCGCGGCAAACGGGATCAGCGCGGCCGCACCGCCGCCGCCGCCGACGAGCACGACGGTCGCACGCTCGAGTTCGTAGTCGGCGATCAGTTCGTCGATCGCACCCTTCAGCGTCGCGGTCGCGCGCTCGAGGATCGCCCGCGCCAGCGCATCGCCGGCAAGCCCGATCGCCTCGCCGACCCGCGCGCAGGCGAGGCGTGCCGCATCGCCATTGCCGCGGGCAAACGCCGTTTGAGGAACGAGGTCCAGCGCGTTTGCCGCGCACGTCGGCGTGATCGCGATGCGGCCGGCAGCATCGGCGAGCGCGGCGACGCCTTCACCGATCGCCACGTGCGCGCCAGCAATCGTCGCCGCGTCACAGAACGCCGCGTAGCGATAACCGGCGATGTGCGCCGAGCGCGGACCGACCGCCGAAACGGCGCCGTGCTCGATATGCGCGAGCGAGCCGCCCGCGACCGCGAGCGTGCGCACGTCGAGCGTGCGCAGCAGCGTGCGGTGGCCGCCGATGCGCGCCGGCCGCAGCTGCGGTCGTCCGCGCCGGATCACCGAGCAGTCGGCGCTGGTCCCGCCGACTTCGATGAAGATCCCATCGGTAACGTTTTCGTGAAAGAGCGCGCCCGCGATGCCGGCCGCCGGCCCCGAGAGCATCGTGAGGATCGGCCGCCGCTCGACTTCGGCAACGTTCATCACGCCACCGTCGGAGCGCATGATCATCAGCGGTGCGGGAATGTGCGCGTCATCGACGGCCTTGCGCGTCATGCGCGCGGTGCGCAGCATGCGCGGCAAGATCGCCGCGTTGAGTGCCGCCGTGCGCGTGCGCGCGCGCAAACCGTACATCGTAGAGACTTCGCTGCCGCAGGTCGCCGCAAAGCCGCGCGCTCGCGCGCCGGCAACGAACGCCGCCTCGCGTTCGGGCCGGTCGACGGCAAAGGCTTCGCTTGCTACCAGCGCCTCGATGCCCGCCGCACGCGCACCTTCGAACCAGGCGTCGCCGCCGCTCCCCGCCGCATCGAGATAGATCGCGGTCAGCGTCACGTCCGCGGCGAGCGGGATCGGCGCGAAGCGCATCGCGGCGCGGGCAAACGCCGAACCGAAGCGCACGATGCCGACGCGCGCAACGTCGCCTTCGAGCAACGCGTTCGTCGCCTGCGTGGTCGAGTGCGCGATGAACGTCACCGCCTCCGGGTCGATGGCGTGCTCGCGCATCAAGCGCTCGAGACCCGCGACGATGCCGGCGGCGACGCCGTCGGGGTGATCGTGCGTCGTCGGCACCTTGACCGACGCCGTCATCTCGCGCGTCGCCGCATCGACCGCTACGACATCGGTGAACGTGCCGCCGACGTCGATGCCGATCCGAACCCGAAGTGGATCGCGCTTGCGCGATCCACTAGCCGTCGACGCGCACCACCAGCGTGACGAGATGCATCTTCACCACGCCGTCGTGTTCGAAGGCATCCACCAGTCCGTCGAGTTCGTCGTGCATCGCGCGCGCGGCATCGTTCCCCTTCGGCAGGTACGACGAACTATCGGCGCGCTGGTGCACGCCCGCGCGATCCAGCATATGCACGTTGCCGTATTCGAAGCGTTTGGTGTGCGCGGGATCGATCGCCGCAAACGAGGCCAGCGCGTTCGCCCGCCGCTGCTCCGTCGCATCGGTGGCGTACTTCATCACCACCGCACCGTAAGCAGCCGTGAACGGGTCGCGTTCGTCGCGCTCGTTGTAGATCGCCGCCAAGCGGCCGCCCGGGCGCAGGATGCGGCGCGCCTCGGCAACGCCGGCCGGATGATCGACCCAATGCCAGGCTTGAAACGCGGCCACCACGTCGACCGACGCGGCCGGCAGGTTCGAGGCTTCCGCCGTGCCGTCGACCCACTTCACGCGCTCGTCCGGCGCCGCGGCATCGCGCATCTTCGCGTTCGGCTCGATCGCGTAGACGAGCGGACCGCGCGCCGCGATGACGCGCGACGAAATACCGGTGCCCGCGCCGAGATCGGCCACCGCCAGCGACGCGGGATCGCCCATGCCGTCGATGAGGATGTCGACCGATTCCTCCGGATACGATGGCCGCGCGGCCACGTACGCGGTCGCAAGCTCGCTAAAGCGATCGGTAAAACTCAACGTGGTGCTCCTTGCGGCAGCGCGGCCGCGAGTTCGTCATAGAGATACGCCATCGTCTCGATGCCGCCATAAAATTGCCCGAGATCGAACTTCTCGTTGGGCGCGTGGATGGCATCGTCGGGCAGGCCGACGCCGATCAGCACCTGCGGCAAACCCAGAATGCGATCGAACGACGAAACGGGTCCGATCGTGCCGCCCGTGCCGATGAACACCGGCGGTTTGCCGAAGCCGCGTTCCATCGCGCGCGCCGCTGCCGCAACCGCCGGATGGTCGCGCGACGTCTCGACCGCGCGCACGTCGCCGTGCGCTTCGATCTCGACGCGCACGCCGGAGGGTGCGGCGCGGCGCAGATGCTCCGTTACGACGCGCTTGACGTGCTCGGGTTCTTGCGCCGGAACGAGGCGCGCGGAAATCTTCGCGCGCGCGAACGACGGCACGATCGTCTTGCCGCCCGGACCTTGGTAGCCGCCGTACATGCCGTTGATCTCGAGCGTCGGCCGGCGCCACATGCGTTCGAGCGGCGCGAAGCCGGATTCGCCGGTGAGTTCCGGTACGCCGAGTGCCGCTGCTTCGCGCGCCGCATCGAACGGCAACTGCGCGTAGTCCGCCCGTTCGGCCGCCGTCAGCTCGCGGACGCCGTCGTAGAAGCCGGCAACGGCGACGCGTCCGGCGGGATCCTTGAGCGAGGCGAGGATCTGCGCGAGCGCTTCGAGCGGGTTGCGCACCACGCCGCCGTAGTAGCCGGAGTGCAAGTCGCCGGCGGGACCGTGCACGGTGAGTTCCCAATGCACGAGTCCGCGCAACGACACCGTCAGCGACGGCACGTCTTCGGCAAACACGGCCGTATCGGACACGACGACGACATCGCAAGAAAGCCGCTCGCGCTCGCGCGCGAGAAAGGCCTCGAAATTCGGCGAGCCGATCTCTTCTTCGCCTTCCACCACGACCTTCACGTTGATCGGCAGCGTCCCGGTCAAGCGCAAGTGGGCTTCGATCGCGGCCAGGTGCATCAGCACTTGGCCCTTGTCATCGACGGAACCGCGACCGTAGATCTTGCCGTTGCGCACGCTCGCTTCGAACGGCGGCGTGGTCCAGAGCGCGAGCGGATCGGCCGGCTGCACGTCGTGATGACCGTAGATGAGGATCGTCGGTGCGCCCGGCGCACCCAGCCACGCGCCGTAGGCGACGGGATGGCCGTCCGTCTCCAGCACCTCGCCGCTCAGCCCCGCCGCGCGCATCCGCGCCGCCGCCGTTTCGGCCGACGCCCGCACGTCGGCTGCATACGCGGGGTCGGCCGAGATCGACGGGCACGCGATCCAGGCCGTCAGTTCACTAAGGTAGCGTTCGCGGTTAGCGCGGATGAACGCGATACGCGCGTCGGGCGGGCTGAGCATACTCGCGCTCTTCGCGAGCCGTCGCCGGGGCCTTGCCGTGCGCGGCGCAGTCGTGCGGCGTGTCTTCCAGCGCGATCCGCACGCGCAAGCGCATGCCGCCGATCGTGAGCACGAAGCCAGTGCCAAGCCATTCCATCGGTTATGCCTCCTTCTTCGGCCAGAGCGTAACGGCGATCGCGCAGAACAGCGCGGCGAAGAGCCACACGGCGAGCGGCCGCAGCTCCATGGGGAGCGTCGTGACCGCGTCCTGAGCTGCGCCGCTCGCAGTGAAGTGGACACCGCTCATGTATGCGAGCGGGTTGATGACGTTGATGCCTCGCATGATCGCCCCGAACGGTCCATCGAGATGGCCGAGGCCGAGGCCAAGCAGTGCAACCGGCCACAGAATGCCGGCGACGGAACGCGCACCCGACGCGAACCAGAACGTGAGGACCTGAATCAGCGAATACCACATCACGGCCACGCCGCAGCCGAGCGCGAGCATGATCGGAAGCGTCGGATCGGCGACCGGCGTGATGTGCGCACGCACGAGCACGATCGCGATAGCGGCCATCGTCAGGGCGAACGCAACGATGATGCCGGCGACGTCGACGGCAATGTATTGCAGCGCCAAGACGCTGCGCGGAATCGGTTTCGTCCAGGAGATGTCGCGCATCGCGTTTTCGCGATTGAGCGATGTGCCTTGCGACGACGCGAAGATCGCGGCAAAAAACATCGCGATCGGCGCGAGCTGGCCGAAACTCATCGTGGAGCCGGTCGACATGGCGATCGTTCCGTCGACGTGGACGTGTCCGCCGGCAAAGTAGAGCAACGTCAGTGTGATCGCCGCCAGGATCGCGGCGTGCCACGCCATCGACGTGCGCACGCGCAGGAATTCTGCGTAAGCCATCAGTGCTGGTCCCCGCTTACGGCGTTCATGAAGATCTCCTCGAGGTTGAGGTCGATGGTGCGAATGCTCTTGGGATGCAGCGCAAAGATGCGCTGGGCGATGTCGTCGCTATCGTCGCGCGTAGCGACGCGTAACGTAGCGCCTACCTGTTCGGCGCGCAGGATGCGCGGGTCGGCGGCGAGGTCGCCGATATCCGGGATCGGACCGGCGAAAACGGCTTCGATGATCTTCTCGCCGGTTTTCAAGTCGTCGATGCCGCTGTTGACGATCAGCTTGCCGCGCTTCATGATCGCAACCGAGTCGGCGGCCCGTTCGACCTGACCGACTTGATGCGAGGAGAACAGCACGGCCGCGCCGTTTGCCGCCGCGTCGATCATCAGATCGAGCACGTTGCGCTGGTGTACGGGATCGAGACCGCTCGAGGGCTCGTCGAGGATCAGCACGCGGGGCCGGATCGAAAACGCGAGCGTCAAAGCGACGGCCGTACGCATGCCCTTCGAGAGGCGCTTCGCGCGTTTGCCCGGATCGAGATCGAAGAGCGCGAGCAACTCGGCGGCGCGTGCGGCGTCGTAGTTCTTATAGGAACGTCGATACAGCTCGAGATGCTCGGCGATCGTCAGATTGTCGTAGAGCGTCGCGCGTTCCGGCACGTATGCGAGCGATTCAAAGGTCGCCGGCGTAACCGGAGCGCCCTCGATCGCGATCGTGCCGCCGCTCGGTTTTGCGAAGCCCAAAAGACATTTGAACGTCGTCGTCTTGCCGGCGCCGTTCGGCCCGAGCAGACCGCAGATCGAACCTTCCTCAACCTCGAGTGAGACATCGTCGACGGCGGTGAAGCTCCCGTACCGTTTCGTCAGCCGCTTCAGTGAAATCAGCGCCGCCATTATCAGTCGTTCTCCGTTTCGTACCAGCGCGCGATCGTGCGCGCCGCGAGTTCTTGCGTTTCTTCACGCGATAGTCCGAGCGACTTCGCTTCGCGCACGGCGCCTTCGAAGGTCACCCGCGCCACGTCGGCCACGGCGCGCCGCGCTTCGATGCCGGCGCCGTCGGTGCGCACGAACGATCCGCGACCGGGGCTCGTGTCGATCACGCCGTCATGCTCGAGCTCGCGATAGACGCGCGCTACGGTGTTGGGATTGACGGTCAGTTCGAGCGCGAGCGCTTTTACCGTGGGCAGTTGTTCGCCCGGCGCGATCGTACCGAGCGCCACCGCGCGCTTGAT
>Ga0182013_10000256_pt1 | contig 72366 bp, 52 predicted proteins | sample 612S2MmetaG_FD_120487 | JGI IMG/M metagenome (GOLD analysis project Ga0182013, IMG submission 120487) | Permafrost microbial communities from Stordalen Mire, Sweden - 612S2M metaG | ecosystem: Environmental > Terrestrial > Soil > Wetlands > Permafrost | place: Sweden: Stordalen | collected... | reverse complement strand
CTTCGGCGCCACCGGCGGCGTGATGGAAGCGGCGCTGCGCACGGCCTACTTCTACGTGACCGGCGAGGAAGCTCCGGCGCTGGACTTCTACGCCACGCGTGGCCTGAAGGGCGTCAAGGAAGCTACCATCAACGTGGCGGGCACGGATGTCCGGATCGCCATCGCTCACGGTTTGTCCAACGTGGAAGCGGTGATCAACAAGATCCGCGAAGCCGAGGTCTCGGGCGGGGAACTGCCTTATCACTTCATTGAAGTGATGGCCTGCCCCGGCGGTTGCGTGGCCGGCGGCGGACAGCCTTACGGCGTAACCGACGAACTGCGCACCAAGCGGGCCGCCGGCCTCTACGACGAGGATCACTCCGGCCTGTGGCGCTGCTCTCACAACAACCCGTACATCAAGCAGCTCTATACGGAGTTCCTGGGCGAGCCTCTGGGCAACAAGTCGCACCATCTGCTCCACACCACTTACACGGCGCGGCCTGAGTACAAGCGGTAGCCTTCAGCTATCCGCAGGTAATCAACCGGAAACAGCAACGCCATCGACCCTCCGCCCCTCCGGGCGGAGGGTCGATGGCGTTTGCAGGACGATGGCGCCTGCTGAAACTGTTTCGTCCGGCAGATCAGGGCCTTCCTTCGAACAGAATCAGGCCTTCATCCCGCCTCCACTCGGCCTCGGTCCGGCTGGAATCAACGGCTGCAGGCGGCTCTCACGAGAAGCAGAGCCGGGGTAATCCCGGTCGCGGGGCAGGCGGAAACTTGCCATCTGCTGTTATAAATAGGCATGACCGGTGGAATTGGTACTCCCCGAAAAGCTCCACGGTAATCTCACGCACTCGGTTTTTCTTCCGATAAGAGAAGTGCGGAAACAATGCGGCAGACTCGATAGAGGGCCATGCGCCAGCGGTAAGCGCGGACACTCCATTGGGGGCTGACCGGCAGCTTTCGCCCGTTTGCATAGCAAATCAGCATAGAGAAATTGGCTGTCTCCAGCTAAAGCGAGCTGTTGCAGGCAACATGGGGCCAGAAAAAAGATGCTAGAAGCAGTGTCGGAGATGAACGAAACAGATTGTCAGCGGGAAAAAGCGCGGTTGGCGGCGCTCCATTCGGTTGAGATTCTCGATACAGCTCCCGAGCCCGCTTACGATACCATTACCCGGCTGGCTGCCGAGTACCTTCACGCTGATTCGGCCACCATCAGCTTCGCCGACGAGAGCCGGGTCTGGATGAAGTCCTGCTGGGGCCAGGTGGTGCGCGAACTGCCGCGCAAGCACTCAATTTTTGATCTGGTGCTGGCGAAAAACGGTCCGCTCGTTGTCCCGGACATCTCCTTGCATCCGAATAGCCATCAGCTATCGCCACGATTCAAACATCTTGGCATGGCTGCTTTTGCCAGCGTTCCAGTGCGTTCCGCCGGCAGGCAGATTCTGGGGTCTTTGAACATCTTTTTCCGCGAACCGGGCCAGGGAGCGCCGCTGAACGCGATTCGTACCCTGGAAAGCCTGGCGGAGATGGTTTCCAGCCAACTGGAACTGCGCAAGCTGCGCAACATATTGAACGAAAACAGGAATGGGGCGCAGCACACCCGGATCATCGAGCCGGCTTACGGAGTCTGGCCGTGCCAGGGCGATCTGCGCGAGGCTCTTGAGCAAGGCCAATTCGTGCTCTATTACCAGCCGGAAATTGATCTTGTCACGCGCCAGATTGTGGGCCTTGAAGCTCTGATTCGCTGGATACACCCCGAGCGGGGGCTGATCGCCCCCATGGAGTTCATTCCGCTAGCCGAAGAATCGGGGCTGATTCTGCCCATCGGCGATTGGGGGCTGGCCGAGGCCTGCAGCCAGATTCAGAGGTGGTGCGAGGAGGACATTCGCCACGGCTCGCTGCGGGTCTGCGTGAACCTTTCCGCCCGGCAGTTCGCGCGCAAAGGGCTGGCGGACCACGTCGAGGCCCTCCTGATGCAATCGGGCATCTCCAGCCGGCAGCTTGGCCTGGAGATGACCGAGTCCAGTCTGATTCCCAACGTGCGCACCGCGACCGAGGTTCTGGGAAGCCTGCGGCGGCTGGGCGTCTCGCTGCTGATGGACGACTTTGGCACCGGGTACAGCTCCCTCAATCACCTCCATTCCTTTCCCTTCGACGTGCTCAAGATCGACCGCTCCTTTGTGGGCCGCATGACCGAAGGCGAACAGCCGTTGCAAATTGTGCGCACCATCATCGAACTGGCGCGCGTGATGGGCATGGACGTAGTGGCCGAGGGGATCGAAACGCATGAGCAATACCGGCAGCTGCGCGAGATGCGCTGCCGCTTTGGTCAGGGCTACCTTTTCGCCCGCCCCATGACGGCCGAAGCGGTCACCCAACTGCTGAGGCTGCCCGGCCGCGTACTGCCCGAGCCTGAAGTCCCCGAGCCAGCCAGCTGCTGAGTCTGCCGGAGAGCGGGCGCCATTTATGGAGCTGAGATTCTTCCTGGAGGACGGCGCGCCAGCGAGTTCCTAAAAAGGACAAGCGGCCGACCTGTCCTTTTTGGGGATTAGTCCAGCACTTTGCATGGGAAATAGCTCACGCTCAAGGCCCCGCCGCAGGTATTCTCCATGCCATGCAACAAGCAACTGCATCCACATCCTCCCCTGACTCCCCCGCCTTTTCCGGGCTCTCCAGCTTTGCGGGTTTGCTGGCTGCCCTGGCCGCGCCTGAGCAAACCCCTGGGATCCCCGGCGACAGGTCTTCGTCGGCCGGATGGAATGCCGAGGCTTCCGGCGGGGAGTCTGTGCCGGCAGGACGAAAAGCCGCGCCTGCGTGGAATGATGATGACCTTGCCGATGACGTGGCGACGCTCAGCTATGAGCGTGCGTTGCGTACCCATGCGCGCTACAGCGCCTCCGCGCCCACCGATGAGCCGCCCACGCAAGCCGCCGATCCAGAGCCAATCAGTCTGGAGAAGCCATTCAGCCTAAAGGAGTTTTTGTCAGAAGCCGGGGCGGCGGCCCCGCCAGCGGAGGCTTGTTCTGCCGCCAAGCCGAAGCCCAGGGGGAGCCTGGATTCGGTCGCTAGCCCGTCCCCGGAACCCAACCGTGCACAAACCACTGGTTGCGAGCGAAACCTGAAGGAGGCCAGCGTCACCATCCGCATGAGCAAGGCGGAGTGCGCGCAACTGCACCGGCGCGCCGCCGAGGCCGGGCTGACGGTTTCTGCTTACCTGCGCTCCTGCACCTTCGAGGCCGAGTCACTGCGCGAGATGGTCAAGGAAACGCTGGCCCAGTTGCGTTCGGCCACCAGCGAAGCCCGGCCAGCCAGCTCCAAACTGGGCAATTCCGAGCTGGCCGAGCGAAAGACATCCTCCCCGGAGTCTCCCCGGCCCTCGCGGTTTCGCAAGGCAGCAGGCCGGCTGACAGGCCTTTTCACCCCTTGGCAGGGAAGCCGGCGCGTGGCCCGCGCCTGACGGCTCTCCGCTTTACTCGACTTCCAACAGAAGGCACTTCAGGTACTCGGTTTCAGGCAAGTTCAAAACGACCGGATGATCCAGGGCGGCTCCGCGCCGCTCGAGCAGTCGGACGCGTCGGTGGGCATCGGCGGCGGCCGAGGCTACGCTGGCTTCCAGTTCAGCCCAGCCGACGTGATGCGAGCAGGAGCAGGTGACCAGCAGGCCGCCGGGCCGCAGCATTTTGAGGGCTCTCAAGTTCAGCTCCTTGTAGCCGCGCAAGGCGCCCTCGACGGCGCGCTGGCTCTTGGCGAAGGCCGGCGGATCGAGCACGATCACGTCGAATTGCTCGCCCGCCTCCGACCAGCCGCGCAGAATCTCGAAGGCGTCGCCCTCGACCCAATCCACCTGTGCCGTGAGCTGGGAGCGGTTGGCCTCCAGGTTTCGCTCCGCCACTTCCAGCGAAGCGCGGGAGGAGTCGATGCCGGTGACCTGGGCGCAGACCTGGGCCAGATGCAGGGCAAAACCGCCCTGGTAGCAGCAGACGTCGAGCGCGCGTCCGCCGCCGGGATCTTCGGAGCCCGATCTGGCCGCGCCCAGCCGTTGCGCCCACCCGGCGGCGGCGGCGTAGTTGGCCCGCTGATCAAGAAATGCGCCGGTCTTCTGCCCGGAGTTGGCGTCGTAGTGAAAGCTGAGGCCGTTGAGCTTGAATTGAGTGGAAGTTGTTGGAACGGCAGCGTTTTCGACAAAAAGTGGAGCCAAATTGGGCGCCGCCAAGCCCTCCAGCTCGCGCATTTTCGGGTCGGGCCGCTCCAGAATCACAGCCGGAGCCTGTTCTTCGCGCAGCACGCGCACACAGGTTTCGCGCACCGCGGCCGAATCCAGCCCCTTGGCCAGCAACTGAACGATGATCAGCGCGCCGTACTGGTCGACGACCAGGCCGGGCAACTGGTCGGCCTCGCTGAAGCAGAGGCGGCAGGCGTTGGTGCGTTCGTCGAGCAAGGGCTTCCGCCGCCGGACCGCCGCGCGCAGCCGGTTTTCGAGCAACTGGAGCCAGGCGGCCTCGTCGATGGCCTCGCGAGAGACCATCCTGAGCGCAATCTGCGAACTGGGGCTGTAGAGCGCCGTTCCCAGCAGCAGCCCACGGCTATCGGCCACGGGCAGCAGCGCGGGAGGGTCGCCGGCGGGCAATTCGATAGATTCAATGTCGGAGGCGTAGACCCACAGATGGCCGGAACGCAGCCGGTCGGCGGCGCGGCGGCTGATTTGGGCGCCGGGAACCCCGGTTTTGGCGGCAGAGGATGGGGGTTTGGGGGCTCTGAAAACCTGAGTACTGGCGGCGCGGGTTTTTTGGGGCCGGGCTTCTATGGTCCGGGTTCCCGCAGTCCGGGCTCCAGAAGCCCGGGAACCAGGGGCCTGGGTTGCGGAGGGCTGGGAGCCGGAAAGTTGCGCTTTGGGAAGGGCGCGATCGGCTCCGGCAGGCTTGCCTGCAGAACGCGCAGTTGGCCGGGAATCCTGTCCATCCTGCGGCCGCGCGGGGCGAGGTTTCTCGTGAATCCGTTCATAAGGCGACGCAGGCCGGGCGGTTTTAGCGGCTTTGGGGGGCGTGGCGGGTCGAGTAGTGCGCGGCTTGGTCATAAGCTTCCTTGGTCTGGTTCATCTGAGAAAAAACCAGAGTTACAGTTTCCGTTTGAGTTTCATGCGCGTCGAGTTTCATGCACGGCCGCCCTTTTCTGGCGATGGCGCCGGCGGGAAGGCTCCGGTTTCGGGATTTATCTGATTCTGCCGTAACCTCATCCTACCAAGAATCGAATTTGACCATCGGCGCCGTGGGGAGGGGAAAAAGGCAATCGCGTGAAAGTTCATGCGTCTGCCCTAAAAAGTTCATGAGTTTGCCCAGATATGCCCCAATTCATGCGCTGGCCCTGCCGTTTGCCCTGAACTGCTCCAATCTTGCCCTAACCTAACTGCTCCAAGCTCGCCTTAACTAATGCCCCAAGCTCGCCCTAAATGGTACAGTCCGATTAAGTCTTTCACGCGCAGCCAAGCGTAACCGGCCTATAATGAAGCATGGCGACTGTGCAGCCCCCCATTCCGGAAGAGATTCCCGGCGCGCCCCCGGCTGCGGCGGGGAAGGCGGAGTCAGGGGTGCGCGATTCCGGCCAGCCTGCCACCGCACAGCCTCCCAACGCCCAGATTGTGACCGAACGGCCCGCCAATGGCCGGCCCGCGACCGACCGGGCTACTCTTGACCGGCGGATCGAGGCTCTCATCGGCCGCGTCCACGCCAATCGCCCCACGGAAGACGTTAATCTGATTCGCCGGGCCTGGGAGTTCTGCGCCAGCCACCATGAGGGGCAGTTGCGGGCCTCGGGCGAGCCTTACATTATTCATCCGCTCGAAGTGGCCGAGGTGCTGGCGGAGATGAAGATGGACTCGACGGCCATCGCCGCGGGCCTCTTGCACGACTCGGTCGAGGACACGCCCGCCACTAACGAAGAGATTGCCGCCAAATTCGGCGACCAAGTGGCCCACATCGTCGAAGGCGTCACCAATATTGATAAAATCCAGTTCGCCAATCGCGAGGACCGCCAGGCCGAAAACGTGCGCAAGATGCTGTTGGCCATGGTCTCGGATGTGCGTGTGGTGCTGATCAAGCTGGCCGACCGGCTGAATAATATGCGCACCCTGCAGTACCTGAAGCCTGATCGCCAGGAGGCCATCGCGCGCGAGACGCTGGACATTTACGCCCCCCTGGCTCACCGGCTGGGCATGGGCAAGGTGCGCGGCGAGCTGGAGGATCTGGCCTTCCGCTACACCGATCCGGTCAGCTACGAGCAGGTGTCGGAGGCCCTGGAAGCTCGCCGCGCCGAGGGCGAGCAACTGCTGCGCAGCGTGGAGGATACACTGGTTGAGCAGTTGCGCGAAAACGGCATCGAGGCCCGCGTCGAATGGCGCATCAAGCGGCTCTATTCGATTTTCCAGAAGTTGCAGCGCACCAAGGTCTCCTTCGACCAGGTTTACGACCTGCTGGCCATTCGCGTCATTACCAAGGACGTGGCCGCCTGCTACGCCGTCTTCGGGATGATCCACACCCTGTGGCGCCCGGTGCCCGGCCGCATCAAGGACTTCATCGCCATGCCGCGCGCCAACCACTACCAGTCGCTGCACACCACGGTGATGAGCCCCAGCGGGCATCAGTTCGAGGTGCAGATTCGCACCGAGGAAATGCACCGCATCGCCGAGGAGGGCATCGCCGCCCACTGGAAGTACAAGGCCGGCGGAGGCGTGGTGACGGCCCGCGACGAGGAGCGGCTGAACTGGATTCGCCAACTGGTCGAGTGGCAGAAGGAGATGACCGACCCCAACGAATTCCTCTCCAGCCTGAAGATGGACCTCTACCCCGACGAGGTCTACACCTTCACGCCCAAGGGGAAGGTGGTGGTGGTGCCGGCCGACGGCACGCCGGTCGATTTTGCCTACACCGTCCACACCGAGGTGGGCCACACCTGCGTAGGCGCCAGGGTCAACGGCCGCATGGCTCCCCTGCGCACCAAGCTGCGCACCGGCGACATCGTCGAAATCATTACCCAGAAGGACCACAAGCCGAGCCGCGACTGGCTGACCTTCGTCAAAAGCCCGCGCGCCCGCAACAAGATCAAGCACTGGCTCAATGAGGACCGCCGGCGCAGCGCGGTCGAGATCGGCCGCAAACTGCTGGAGCGCGAGGCCAAAAAGTTCAAGGTTTCGCTCAACCTGATCGGCGACCAGGACCTGGGCCGCCTCGCCAACGAATACGGGGTGGCCACGGCCGCTGACCTGCTGGCCACAATAGGCCAGGGCAAGCACTCGGCCCGCCAGGTACTCAACAAGCTCGCTCCCGGCTGCACCAGCCAGCCCGAAGCCGCATTGGAGACCAAGCCGGGCGGCGTCGGCGCGGCGGCCATGTCGGACGCGGTGCGCAAGCTGCACATGACGGGCTCGGATTCGCTCCAGGTCGAGGGCCAGAACGACCTGCTGGTCTATCGCGCGCGATGTTGCAACCCCATTCGCGGCGAGGAAATTGTCGGCTACGTCACCCGCGGCAAGGGCGTGGCCGTCCATGCGCGCAGTTGCCCCAACGTGCAGAACCTGCTTTACGAGAGCGACCGCCGCATCAATGTCGAATGGGCCCACCTGGACGCCCGCGCGGCTGGCCGTCCGCCGCGCTACCCGGTCAAGATTACCGTCGTCTGCGATGACCGCACCGGCATTCTGAAGGAGTTGATCGCCGTCATCTCCGACGACAACACCAATATCAGCGGCGTCGATATTCGCCACGACGAGAACGGCGAGGCCATCGTCGAGGTGGTCGCCGAGGCCGAGGATGTCGGCCACCTCAACCGCATGGTCCTCGGCTTGCGCCGCGTGGCCGGGGTCCGCGCGGTGCAGAGGACGCAAACGCTGTAAAGCCGGCTCTTGGCAGATGTTGTGGCGGGAATAGGGGCTTTCCCGAATCCGGCACGGCTCACCCTGAGCTGGCATTTTACTTAGTTTGGCTGCCTTCGCGGCTTTTTTGCCGGCATCGCCACCACGCGCCAACCCTGGGCGCCGGAGTGCGCCTACACTAGTAAATATTGACCGCTCCCGATGGTTTTCCCCCCGGCGATTCAGAGGCGGGCAAGTGGTTTTTCCTTCATTCCTTTATCCGGTTTCAGGTTTTGGTTGGCTATCGTGCGGCCAGTTGGCAAAGAGAAGAACCAGGGCCGGAATTTTCCCCATTTGAGAAAGATTTGTGCGCATTTTGAGCGAAAATCGCGCCAGATGCTGTCCCGAAATCGGACAATGGATTATCGTCCTTTCGCATCCCAGCCCATGGCGGGCGGCGCGGAGTTTTGGGCGACAGGGCATTTTCCGGATGAATCCGGATGGACACTGAGCAAAGCCGCAGCCGAGGGGGCGGATTTTCTGAAGTAAATCCCTCCGGCGAGCACGGGCAGGCTCAACGGGATTCGGTAAACGCCTTCATCTTCGGTTGGAAGTACAACTTTTTGCGCTTTCGGGGGCGTTCCTCCGAAGGAAGGGTCCAGGAAAATCATCATGCGTTCTCAGCGTTGGCTCTCCTATTGTGTAATGGCTGGTGCGCTGCTCTCGGCGGCGGCCCTGCTTGGCGGTCCAGAGTTGCAGGCTCAGAGCTCGAGGATTGCCCCGCGGATTACCACCGATGTGAATGAGTCGTCCCGCGCGACGCTGAAGGGCAATGTGCCCCGCCTGGCGCGCGCTGAGTATGATCAGGGCGAAGCCTCGCCCGCGACGCAGTTGACGCACATTCGCCTGGTGCTGGCGCGCTCCAGCGAGCAGCAGGCGGCGCTGGACGAGTACCTGGCCGAGCTGCAGGACAAGTCCTCGCCAAACTACCACAAGTGGCTCACTCCGGAGGAGTTCGGCCAGCTTTACGGGCCGGCGGATTCGGACATTGCGGCTCTGGTAGCCTGGCTCCAGTCGCATGGGCTGACGGTGGAGACCATCTCGAAAGGGCGCACGAATATCGCCTTCAGCGGAACGGTGAGCCAGATCGAAGCGGCCTTCCACACCTCGATCCACAGCTTTCAGGCCGGCGATCGGCAGTTTTTTTCGAATACCACCGACCCGCAAATTCCCTCGGCGCTGGCCGGCGTGGTCAAGGGCGTGGCGCACCTGAACACCATCCAGCCCCGGCCGCAGTTTGTGCCTGGAAGCGCGGGCAAGTTCAACCCTGAGAGCAGCCGGCTGGAGCCGGTCAGCGCCGTATCGGCCAACGAAGCAAGGCCGAACCTTACCACCGGCTCGGGAACAAGCTACTTCCTCTATATCGTCCCTGGGGATGCGGCGACCATCTACGACACGCCCAACAGCTACAACGCCAACTTCAGCTCGGGGACAAGTTACACGGGCGCGGGTGTGAAGATCGGCATCGGCGGCGATGCGACCATCAGCGCCAGCATCGTGGCGGACTACCGCAGCGTGTTTCTCGGCAATTCAACCCAGCCCATCCTCAACTATTGCACCAGCTCCAGCTCATGCTCCACTTCCAGCTCGGGCACCAGAATCGGCACCACCGACAGCGACGAAGCATATATCGATACCGAACTCTCGGGAGGCATGGCTCCGGGGGCGGCAATTTACTACTATGCCTCTGCTGACCTCACCACAGGCATCGAGGCGGCGATCGATGCCAATGTGGTGGACATCTTCAGCCTGAGCTTTGGCGATTGCGAGCAAAACATGGGCACCAGCGGCAACGCTCAGATCAACAGCTTGTGGGAGCAGGCGGCGGGGCAGGGCATCACGGTGACGGTTTCCAGCGGCGACAGCGGCTCAGCAGGCTGCGACTACAGCGGCAGCCAGGCTAGCGGCGGATTGCAGGTGAGCGGCTATGCCTCGACGCCGTATAACATCGCGGTGGGCGGAACGGATTTCTATGCGCTGACCAATTCGTTCTCGACCTATGTGAGTACTTCTCAGGGCACTGGCGGCGCTCCGACCTATTACCGGACGGTACTGGCGAACGGTCCAAAAAGCGGTTATATTCCGGAGTCGACCTGGAACGACTCGACGACAAACAACACCACGATCAGCGCGAATGTCACCTCGACGAGCAGTGACCCCATGGGCGCCAACATCTGGGCCGGCAGCGGCGGCGCGAGCAGTTGTGCGACCGGCAGCGGCGCAACCTGCGCCGGCTACAGCAAGCCTTCGTGGCAGACTGGCGCGGGCGTGCCATCGGATGGGAAGCGCGATATACCCGATGTCTCATTGATGGCGGGCAATGGGAACACCCCCGCAACATGGCTGGTTTGCTCGGCGGACACAACCAAGTACGATAACCAGACTGTGACAGAGGATTGCACCACGCAATCGGATGGTTATTTTTTCTTTGTCGGTTATGGCGGCACGTCCACCTCGGCGCCTACCTTCGCGGGCATCCTGGCGATGGTGGAGCAGAAGGCAGGCGGACGGCTGGGACAGGCGGCCAAAGAGTTGCTGCAGTTGTATACCCTGGCCAATGGCGCCCATGCGAGTTCGATCTTTCACGATGTGACGGTGGGCAATATCTCTGTGCCGTGCAAAAGCGGCTCTCTGAATTGCGGCCCGAACGGGTCTGGGGGAGCTTACTTTGAAAGCGGCTACAACACGACCACCGGTTACGACCTGGCGACCGGCCTGGGGAGCGTGGATGCGACGCAACTGGTGAACGCCTGGAGCACGTCAACCAGCTTGGCGACAGCAACCGTGACCGTGACTCCCACGCCCAATCCGGTGACAACCGTGGAGAGTCTCTCTGTGCAGGTTTCGGTCTCCGGCGGCAGCGGAACGCCGACCGGAACGGTGACGCTCTCGGGCGGCGGCTACACCTCGACGGGGGAGACGCTGGTGAGCGGCAGCTACAACTTTGAAGGGACTACCGCTATTCCGGCTGGCAGCCTGGCGATTGGCACAGACACGCTGACGGTAACCTATAGCGGCGACTCGACTTATGCGGCGACGAACAAGACGGCAACGGTGACGGTGAACGGGCTGGCCGCGGCCGTGACGGTCAATCAGCCGGCCGGCATCTCCTCCAACCAGCCTCTGACCGTGACGGGCACAGTGGCCTGCATAGGGGCCTGCACTGGCAGCCCCACGCCGACCGGAACGGTAACGCTGACGCTGACCGGCGGGGGGTACACGTCGGCGGCGACGGCGCTTTCCGGCACCGGCAGCTACTCCGTCACCATTCCGGCCAACTCCCTGAGCGCCGGAAGCGACAAGCTCACCGTGACCTACAACGGAAACTCGGTCTACGATGCGGGAGCCACTGGCACGACGACCGTGACGGTGACGACCGTGACGGTGCAGACGCCGACTGTGACGGTGACTCCAGCGTCGGGCAGTATAGATTCGAGCCAGAGCCTGAACGTGACGGTCGCGGTGGCCGGCGTCACGGGCTACCCCACGCCGACCGGAACGGTGACACTGGCCAGTGGAAGCTATAGCTCCGGGGCGCAGACGCTTGGAGTTGGCAGTTGCACCGCCGCCAGTTGCGCCATCACGATTCCGGCCAATAGCCTGAACAACAGCCTGGGTGGCAGCAGCGATACGCTCACCGCGACCTACAGCGGAGACTCGAACTACTACTCTGGCAGTGGAACGGCTATAGTGACGGTGACCAGCTCCGTGTTTTCGCTGTCGGCGACGACCCCGGCGGCGTCCATTGCGCCTGGAGCGTCCACGACTTCTACCGTCACGGTGAGTTCGAAACTCTTTTATTCGGGAACCGTGACCCTCAGTTGCGCGCTGACGCCGGCTTCCAGCTCTGCGACTGCACCCACTTGCTCGTTCTTAAATGGTTCGACGGTGACGCTGAGCGGCACTACGACGAGCGGGACGGCAACCGCTACCGTATCCACGACGGCGGCTACCAGTGAGCTGATCTATCCCAAGCCCGGGGGTAAGGGCGGCGGCCTGTTCGGAGCGGGCGGCGGCGCGGTGCTGGCCTTTCTCGTCTTCCTGGGGATCCCGGCGCGGCGGCGCAGTTGGCGGTCGATGCTGGGCGTTCTGGTGGTGATGGCGGCGCTAGGCAGCCTGGCTGGCTGCGGCGGCTCGTCCCACTCGAGCACTCCGAGCACTCCGGGGACGACAGCCGGCACCTACACCTTCACGGTGACCGGAACTGGAAACCCCTCGGTGACGCCAGTACCCACCACCACCTTCACGGTGACCGTGAATTAATTCATGCAGCAAGCGCGGCGGCCTGGCCCCTCCCTCGGGAGGGGCCAGGCCGTTTCTGGAGGAGGAAGGTCGAGGTTTCGGCGGGTAATAAGTAGTTTTTGCTAGAGCATTTTCGCTTTTACTGTAGACTCCCGTGCCCCACCCATTTCCGCGTTTATTGCGGAAATGGGTGGGATACCAATGCAATCCAGGTCTACACAATTTCCGAAAATGCTCTAGCTTTGAAAGGTCGTGGGTTCAGCCGGCCGTGGAATGAACCGAACTGGCTTCCGAGCCGACCAGCTCCAGCGCCGCCGTTCCCTTGCGTGGCGGAATGAAGCTCTCCGCGCGCCAGGCGATGGTGAGCTTTTCGCGGCCGAGCAGCTTGCGAATCTGCCCGTGGGCGTGATCGGTCCAAGGGCCGTCCCTGTCCAGCCGCGCGTAAGCCTGCCAGTGACGCAGCGCGGAGCGCAATTCCCCCTTGCGTTCATAGGCCAGCGCCAGGTTGTAGTGGGCGTCAGCGTAACCGGGAGCCAGTTCAACCGCTCGTCGATAAGCGGTAATCGACTCATCCGGCCGCTGCAGCTCGTCCAGCACGTTGCCCAGGTCGAAGAAGGCCAGCACGTAGCTGGGATCGATCTCCGTCGCCCGGCGGTAAAGCTGCTCGGCCCAGGCAAACTCGCGCAAATGAAAGTGAATCGTTCCCAGATTGATGAAGGCCGGCGCAAAACCGGGGTCACGCTCCATGATCTGTTGATAAAGCTGAATGGCGCGAGTCTTCTCGCCTGCTTCCTCGGCCTCAACCGCCTCCAGAAACAGCTCCTGTACGCCGCGCTGAGCAGTCATGCCCGGCCCCCGCAGCGGAGAGGGTTCGGAGATGGCCGATGGGCCGCCAATTCCCTGCTCCAGGCGCTCGAAGTCGAAGAGCAACTGGCGGCGAATGGGGTCCACCATCGCCCCGCGGTGACGGAAGGCCAGCCGCGTCCCAGTGCGCACCGGGCCCGCCTCGAGCAGCGGATTCTTCATGCCCGCCACGGCCCTCATGGCCACAATCGAATGGCGGATCGAGGCCAGGGGCAGATCTTCCTCGCGCAGGGCGCGCAGGATTCTCAGTTGCCCGAGGTCCTGGAAGGTGTAGCTCTGCTGTGGGGAAATAAGCTCGGCCCGCTCCCAGCCCTGCAACTGGCGAGGGGTGATCTGCAGGATGCGTAGCACGTCCTGACGGCTATAGCTGGTCACTCTTCAGTGCTCCCATGAGTGGTCCGGCAAGGTTTCAGGACGCAAACACAGGCTCTCGACCCGCATTCTCAATCCCATTCTCCCTGAACCCGGCGCTTGGAACAGTTACTGAGGAACCGCTCTTGCTTGCATTATGACAAGAGTTTACGTGGATAAGGTGGCTGGAACCACCGTTGCAATAAAAAAATACGAGGAAAAGGAGTGTATAAATTGGTGCGCGCGGTTTGGGTGCGCTCTCATCTGGTCTGGCTTGTGGAAAACCCAGGAGAAATGCATCGATTCGGGTAAAATCCAGGCAAAACCGGGCAATTCGCGAAATAGACCTGGCCGGGCGCGCCGACTGCTGGCTTGCCCGGCGCTGGCTAGTTGGGTGTGCCGGCGGTCTTCGCACTGATGAAGGTGCACTCCTTGCACTGGCAGTGGCGGCGCAGGTAATCCCAGGAGTAGATGCCGCCGGAATGGCCGTCCTGCCAGTGGAAGCGGATGGCGTAGTTGCCCACGCGGTGGACGGTAACGGGGATGGGTGGCGGGGTGTACATGGGCAGCAGGTTGGCCGGCTGGGCCTTGGGCTGGCCGGGCTTGCGGCCTTCCTGGAGGCGCTCCTCGTGGCAGGTGACGCAGGGACAGGCCGCGCGCAGCCAGGCAAAGCCCCAGGCGCTTTTGTGCCCGTCGGCCCAATCGATCTCGATGCCCTTGCCCTCGGTGAGCAGGATGCGGACCTTCTTGGGAGTGACAGCGTTGCGGGGCAGCGGACGGAGTTCCTCTTCACCCTCGCTGGCTGCGGGGTTGGAAGGGGCGGCGTGAATCTCTTCGTGGCTCATGGGTACAGTTTACTCGGGACTGGGGGCGGAGAGCAGCTTTTAGCTGCCAGGAGCTTTCCCGTCGTAGTGGAGCTTTATGGCCAGAACGGAGAGGTCCACCACCAGGCTGACGCCATTGGTGACAATGATGGGCAGGGAGCCAATTCCCAAGCCATAGACGATCCACATGGCAATCCCGAAGATCAGGACCAGGATCATGGTCAGCGAGACGTCGCGGGCGCTCTTGCGCCGCCAGATGCTATGCAGCTGGGGCAGCATGGAGACGGTGGTGCAGAAACCGGCCACCGAGCCAACCGTGTCGATCCACCAGGAAGCGGCCATACTACGGATTTCTCCAGAAGAAGAATGCGGCCATCGAAAGGCCGATGAAGACCACCAGCCCGCGCAGCACCGGTTGCGGAACGCGGCGGGCCAGCCGGGCCGACGAGTAGCCGCCGATGGCGCAGACCACCATGGCCAGCAGGCAGTATGGCCAGACCACCTTGCCGCTCACCGAGAAGATGACCACCGCGATGCCGTTGGCCAGCGTGGTCGAGACCACTTTGAGGGCATTGATCTCGTGCAGATCCTGAAAGCCGAAGAGCGAGAGCACGGTGATGATGAGAAAACCCGCCCCGGCGCCAAAGTAGCCGATGTAAAAGCTGACCGCCGCCGTGGAGAGGAAGAGCGGCAGCCGGCGCGGCGCATGGGTTTGGCCGGCGGCCCGAGTCTTGCGCCCTTCCAGCCAGCGGGAGACCGGCCCGCTCACCGCAAAAATCAAGGCGGACCCCAGCAGCAGCCAGGGAACCATGTGAAGAAAGGTCAACTGCGGCGTGTTCAGCAGCACCACGGCCCCCGCCGTGCCCCCCAGCAGCCCGGCCAGCGCCATGGGCAGCACCATTTGCGAATTCTTGCGGATGTCCTCGCGGTAAGCGGCGATCGAGGTGAGCTGGCCGGGCCAGAGCGCGACTGTGTTGGTGGCGTTGGCCTGGATGGGCGAGATCTTCATGCTCAGCATCGCCGGAAAAGACAGAAAAGAGCCCCCTCCGGCCACGGCGTTCAGCAAACCGGCCAGAAAGGCGGCTACCGTAAGCCAGAGCCAGCGCCAGTTCAAGAGCGGAAAAAGGCCGGAGAGGTGCATTGTTTTCATCCTAATTGTAGAGGGCGGCGGGAAGGCCTGACGGGAACGGAAACAGGGCAGGGAGCCATGAAATTAGGAGGCCAGAGGGGATTTTCCTGTTGCTCGCCGACTTTGCTCAGGAGTGCGACTTTGAACAGACTCGCAGCATACCTCTGGCAGAAAATATTTCTAGAGGGATTGGAAAGGCCGGGGTGGAGAAAATGACGAAACTGACGCACGATGAACGGGAAGACCTTCCGAAAGCCGATTTTGTATTTCCGAAAACCCGGCGGTACCCGATAGAAGATGCCGCTCACGCTCGCGATGCCTTGGCCCGCTCCAGCGGAAAACCGGAGCACGCCGCCGTTGTAGAAGCCGTCAAGCGGAAGTTCCCGGAGATCGATGTCGAGAAGTAGTGGGAGGAGGGAGTAGAGGGAATATTCCCTATTTACCTCGCAAATTATTGATAGTGCGAGAGATATTATTGCGCCGCAGGCATGAGCGCAATACGCGCACATTATCTGAACTGTTTGTGCTATAGTTTTATCAGATTTTGTGAGTTGCCGTGACTCACTCTTTCGGCCTCACATCCCGAATCCATCAGGAGGTACACTCTCATGGCCATTACTCGTTGGGATCCATTCAGGGAAGCGGTTACGTTGCAACATCGCCTCAACTCGATGTTCCATAATTTGAATGAAGGGGAGATGCCGCTGGTGGCTGCCAGCTTTGTGCCGGCGGTCGACATTTATGAGGACGCGGACAAGCTGGTCATCAAGTTGGAGATTCCCGGCATCGATGAGAAGGATCTGGAGGTGCACGTCGAGGGCGACACGCTCACGGTGAAGGGCGAGCGCAAATTCGAGGCCGAGGAGAAGGAGAAGAACTTCCATCGCATCGAACGCAGCTACGGCAGCTTCTTCCGTGCCTTCTCGCTGCCGCCGACCGTGGACGCGGCAAATGTGGCGGCCAGCTATACTGCGGGCGTGCTGAAGCTGGAGCTGAAGAAGAAGCCCGAGGCCCAACCCAACAAGATCAAGATCAACGTCGAAAAGACGGCGTGAAAACAGGGATCAGGGGTCAGGTTTCAGGGATCAGAGATTTCGACCGAGAGGGAGCTTCGATTCCCTCTCGGATTCTAATGCACTTTGCCACATTTTCACTATGTTTCCAAACAGGCCTGCTCGGAGCAATTAAATGATTGGTGAAAGCTGGATATCGAATTTGATGGTAACGGCTGGACCGCTATGTGGCGTTGCTCTTGGTGCAAGTCTGACTTGGCTGATACAACGTAACGAATGGGGTCGGCAGCGGCGTTGGGAGCTACGGCGCGATACGACTTTAGACGCGGTACGTGCGCTTGCCGATCTGGAAGATGCATTGCTGGACCTGAACACGGCATTTCAGCAGCCGAAAGGAATGCCTACGGAAGAGGCGCAAGTTGCGCTAACAAGTAGGCAGTTTGACGCGATACAACGATTCAAGGAGGGAAGCGCAGCTTACAAACGTGCCCATATCGTGATTGACTTGTCAGTTGGCGGGGATTTATCAAAGCGCCTCTCTGATTATTTCCAATTTGCACTTCCATATGCTAAGGAGGTGCTTAATAGGCGAGAGAGTTGTCTAAAAACAGAACACATGAAAGAGCTTGCGCTAAGGGGAAATGCGGCAATCATGGCCGCAAGGGACGCTCTTGGAATCAAGGATGCAGGTGAACTGCCCTTGCTCGACGAGTCGAACTGATCCCTGATCTCTGACCACTGGAGGAACAATGGCTATTCGTTGGGAAAAATTGACCGTCAAGTCGCAGCAGGCGATGCAGCAGGCGCAGGCGCGGGCCACTGAACTGGGGAATCCTGAGATCCAGCCCGTGCATCTGCTGCTGGCTCTGGTCGAAGACCGCGAGGGCGTGATTCCTTCCGTGCTCGATAAGATTGGCGTTCCCACCGAACGGCTGGAGACCGAACTCCACCAGGTTGAGGAGAAGCTGCCGCGCGTGGCCGGTTCGGCCGAGCAGCCTGCCATGGGTCAAGCGCTGAACAAGGTCTTGGAGCAGGCCTTCCGCGAGGCGGCGAACTTCAAGGACGAGTACGTTTCCACGGAACACCTGCTGCTGGGCGCGGCCCACTTGAAGGGTGATGCGGCCAGCGGAGCGCTGGCGGCCGTGGGCGCGACCCATGAGGCGATTTTGCAGGCGCTGACGGCGGTGCGCGGCTCACAGCGCGTGACGGACCAGAATCCCGAGGGCAAATTCCAGGCGCTGGAAAAGTACGCCAAAGACCTTACGGAACTTGCCCGGCGCGGCAAGCTGGACCCAGTCATCGGCCGCGACGAGGAGATTCGCCGCGTGATCCAGGTGCTGAGCCGGCGCACCAAAAACAATCCGGTGCTGATTGGCGAGCCCGGCGTGGGCAAGACAGCCATCGTCGAGGGGCTGGCGCGGCGGATTGTCTCGGGCGACGTGCCGGAAAGCCTGAAGGACAAGCGGGTGATCTCGCTGGATTTGGGCTCGATGCTGGCCGGGGCCAAGTTTCGCGGCGAGTTCGAGGACCGGCTCAAGGCAGTGCTGAAGGAAATCGAGGAATCGAATGGCCAGATCGTGCTCTTCATCGACGAGCTGCACACGCTGGTCGGCGCGGGCGCGGCCGAGGGGGCCATCGACGCCAGTAATATGCTCAAACCCGCCCTGGCGAGGGGCGAGCTCCGGGCGATTGGCGCCACCACTCTCAATGAGTACAGAAAATACATAGAGAAGGACGCGGCCCTTGAGCGGCGCTTTCAGATCGTCTACGTGGGCGAGCCCAACGTCGAGGACACGATCGCCATCCTGCGCGGGCTGAAAGAAAGGTATGAGGCGCACCACAATGTGCGCATCAAGGACGCGGCGATTGTGGCCGCGGCGACGCTCTCGCACCGCTACATCAGCGACCGGTTTCTGCCCGACAAGGCCATCGATTTAGTCGATGAGGCCGCGGCTTCCTTGGCAATTCAGATCGGCTCGGTGCCGACGGAGATAGATCAGTTGGAGCGCGAGGCGACCTCGCTGGAGATCGAACGCGCCGCCCTGAAGCGCGAGACGGACACAAACAGCGTGGAACGGCGCAACGAGGTGGACCGCCAGGTGGGCGCGTTGAAGGAGAAGATTACCGCTCTGAGGGCGCGCTGGACCAGGGAGCGCGAGGCGATCAGCCACGTCAGCGAGTTGAAGAAGAAGATCGAGGCGCTGCGCTTCGAGGCCGAGGAGCAGACGCGCAAGGGGCAGCTCGAACGCGCCGCGCAGATTCAGTACGGCGAGCTGCCCAAGCTCGAAGCCGAGCTGAAGAAGTTGAATGCCGCGCAGGACGAAAAGGGCGGGGCCGTGGCGCGCCTCTTGAAGGAAGAGGTCGATGAGGAGGACATCGCCAGCATTGTGAGCAAATGGACGGGGATTCCCGTTTCGCGGATGCTCGAGGGCGAAGTGAAGAAACTCGTCGAAATGGAGCAGCGGCTCAGGGAGCGGGTGATCGGGCAGGACGCGGCGTTGACCGTCGTGGCCAACGCGATTCGCCGTTCGCGCGCCGGGTTGAGCGACCCGAAGCGGCCGATTGGCTCGTTTATCTTCCTCGGGCCGACGGGCGTGGGCAAGACCGAAACCGCGCGCGCCCTGGCCGAGTTCCTCTTCGACGACGAGCACTCCATGATCCGCATCGACATGAGCGAGTACATGGAAAAGCACTCGGTGGCCAGGCTGATCGGCGCGCCTCCGGGCTACGTCGGCTACGACGAGGGCGGGCAGTTGACGGAGGCGATCCGGCGGCGGCCCTACGCCGTGATCCTCTTCGACGAGATCGAAAAGGCGCACCCGGACGTCTTCAACATTCTGCTGCAGGTGATGGACGACGGCCGTTTGACCGACGCCAAGGGCCGCACGGTGGACTTCAAGAACACCGTGCTGATTATGACCTCGAATCTGGGCGCGGCGCTGTTAACCGCAGATGCGCTCAAGACCGAGAAGAGCTTCGACCAGGCGCGCGAGTCGGTCATGCGCGTGCTGCGCGAGCACTTCCGGCCAGAGTTTTTGAACCGCGTGGACGACATCGTGATCTTCCACCCGCTGGGCGTGGCGCAGTTGGCGAAGATTCTCGACCTGCGGCTGAACGAGGTCGGCAAGCTGCTCGAAGATCGGCAGATTTCGCTCGAATTGACGGAGCCGGCGCGGCAACTGATTCTGGCTGCCGGGTCTGACGCGGCCTACGGAGCGCGTCCGCTGAAGCGAGCCTTGCAGCGCATGGTGCAGGATCCGCTGGCCATTAAGATCCTCTCGGGCGAGGTGCAGCACGGCGCTCATGTTCGGATCGGCGTGGATCGCGACTCGAACCAGTTGCACTTTGAGCCGATGAGCCGGGAGGCGATGGCGTGAGAATGGGCGGGATGGACGCTGATTCGCGCCTTGCAATCCGGCGCGAGAGGGTCAAGGGCGAGGGGCGTTTTGCAGAGATTCGCCTCCTCCCCTGTAAAATGGAAGAGATGAAAGATTTTTTTCGTCAGTGAGGTGAAAAAAGTGCCTTTGTACGCATATAGATGCACCAAGTGCGGCCACAGTTTTGAAAAGATCCAGAGTTTCAGCTCCGAAGAGGAGACGGTCTGTCCCAAATGCAGCGGCAAGCTCATACGCCCGCTCACCGCGCCGGCCTTCAACTTCAAGGGCGGCGGCTGGTACGTGAACGACTACGCGGGCAAGAGCAGTACGCCCGCGCCTGCCTGCGGGTCCGGGACCGCTTCAGCCGCTACGGCGCCGCCTTGCGGCGGAGGCTGCGGAGCAACCTGTCCTGCCGTTGCTGCGGCCGCCTCCTCGGACGCAAATCGATAGTCTTCCTGAAGGCTGCAAAATGGAGGCTGTTTTCCGGCGGGACCGCAATTTATCCCGCTCGCCCCGCTCGGACTCGTCAGCAAGGCAGCGATCGGTGCGCCCCGCGCCGGATTTGCCCCTGGAAAGGCAGTTCGAAGACCGCCGGTTCAGGCCAATAGTATTTTCGGAATTGCTGTCGATGCAAAACCTCGCGCTCAAGTGGTTTTTTCCTAAAAAGCCACTTGGCGGGCTTGCGTCCGGGATAAAGCTATTTTGGTTCCGCTATAACTTCGAGAACCGCTCTATTTCGATGCATCCTCGCCGATGCGCAGCACCGCCAGGAAGGCCTCCTGGGGAATATCCACCTTGCCGATACGCTTCATGCGCTTCTTACCCTCTTTTTGCTTCTCCAGCAGCTTGCGCTTGCGGCTGATGTCGCCGCCGTAGCACTTGGCGAGGACGTTCTTGCGTAGCGGGGCCACGGTCTCGCGGGAGATGATCTTGGCGCCGATGGCGGCCTGGATGGCGACCTCGAATTGCTGGCGGGGAATCAGTTCGCGCATCTTCGAGACCAGCGCCCGGCCGCGCTCGTAGGCGAAGTCCTTGTGGACGATGATGGAAAGCGCATCGACCGGCTCGCCCGAGACCAGAATGTCGAGCTTGACCATGGGCGATTCCCACTCGCCTGCCAATTGATAATCCAGAGACGCGTAGCCGCGGGAGATCGACTTCAGGCGGTCGTAAAAGTCGAGGACGATCTCGTTCAGCGGCAGCTCGTAGGTGAGCAGGACGCGGGTCGGGGTGACGTACTCGAAGTTCAACTGCCGGCCGCGCTTCTCTTCGACCAGCTTGAAGATGCCGCCCACATATTCTTCATTGGTGAGGATCTTGGCCGTGATGACCGGCTCGCGGATGCTCGCGATGCTGGTGGGATCGGGCCAGCGCGAGGGATTGTCGACTTCGAGGATGGTGCCATCGGTCAGCGTGATGTGGTAGCGGACGCCGGGAGCGGTGGTGATCAGGTCGAGCTCATACTCGCGCTCCAGCCGCTCCTGGATGATCTCCATATGCAGCAGGCCCAGGAAGCCGCAGCGGAAGCCGAAGCCCAGGGCAACCGAGCTCTCCGGCTCGAAGAAGAAGGAGGAGTCGTTGAGGCGAAGTTTTTCAAGGGCGTCACGCAAGAGCGTGTGCTCGTGCGCGTCCACCGTGTAGAGGCCGGCGAAAACCATGGGCTTGATGTCTTCAAAGCCGGGCAGCTGGGCCGCGGCGGGGCGCAGGTCGTCGGTGACGGTGTCGCCGATCTTGGTGTCCGAAACAGTTTTGATGGTGGCGGCAAAAAAACCGACTTCGCCGGCTCTGAGCTCGCCGATCTCGACCGGCTTGGGCATTAAAACGCCCATCGACTCGACTTCAAAGGTTTTGCCATTGGACATGAAGCGGATGCGCTGGCCCTTGCGCATGGTGCCCTGCATGACGCGCACCAGCACGATGACGCCGCGATAGGCGTCGAACCAGGAGTCGAAGACCAGTGCTTGGAGCGGAGCCTCGGGATCGCCGGTGGGCGGCGGCAGGCGCTGGACAATGGCTTCGAGCACCTCGGCGACGCCCTGGCCGGTCTTGGCGCTCACGGGAAGGGCGTCGGTGGCGTCCAACCCCACAGCCTTTTCGATGGCCTCCTGGGTACGGACGATATCGGCCGAGGGCAGATCGATTTTGTTGATGACGGGAATGATTTCCAGGCCGTGGTTGATGGCCAGGTAGGCGTTGGCCAGGGTCTGCGCCTCGACGCCCTGCGTGGCATCGACGACCAGCAGCGCCCCCTCGCAGGAGGCCAGCGAGCGGGAGACCTCGTAGCTGAAATCGACATGGCCGGGAGTGTCGATGAGATTGAGCTGATAGGTGTTGCCGTCGTGGGCCTTGTACATCATGCGCACGGCGTGGGCCTTGATGGTGATGCCGCGCTCGCGTTCGAGGTCCATGTCGTCGAGGATCTGGGCCTGCATCTCGCGGCCGGTCACCGAGCCGGTCAACTCGAGCAGACGGTCGCTCAGCGTCGACTTGCCGTGGTCGATGTGGGCGATAATGGCGAAATTTCTGAGGAAGCGAGCGTCCATGGGGAGTTGAAGAAAGAGGCCTTTTGCGCCATCGAGCGCGCATTGCCCTCATGGCTTAGCTTATCATCGGCATAGTCGTCTCTCGCGGCTGGTCGGGTCAGATTGGGTCAGAGGGAGCCGCGTCTGCTTATGCGCATGAATTTACGTCATCTTTATTTGCCTGGTTTGGCTGTGCCGGCTCTTCTGCTGGCTGGTTGCGTTCCCCATCAACCCGCGGAGACGCCGGCGGCCGAGGAGCCGCAGGCCACCGCGCCCGCGCTGCCCGCCGCTGCCCGGCAAGCCCCGCGAGCCACGGCTTTCGCGCCGCAAGCGCTGACCCTGGAGCAGCAGCGGGTGCGGCTGCTGATTCAGCAGGTGGAGAGCGCCTACGCGCGCGGCAATGCCGACTATCGCAAGGGAAAGCTGCCCGAGGCCAAGCAGGAGTTCGATCGCGCCGTGGACCTGATGCTGATGAGCGGCATCGACATCCGCAGCAATGCCCAGTTGCAGGAGGAGTTCGACCGCATTCTGGACGGGGTGAACGGGCTGGAGATGGAGGCCCTGAAGCAGGGCAACGGCTTTGTCTCGAAGGAGGAGACGACGCCGGGCGAGGCGGCCAGCGACGTGACCTTCGTGGTCGATCCGAATGTTGTGGCCAAGGCCAAGTCCTACCTGGCCACGACCCGTTCCGATCTGCCGCTGGTGGTCAACGACTACGTGGCCTCCTACATCAACTTCTTTGCCAATACGCAGCGCGGGCACAACACGCTGCTCCACTCCTTCCAGCGCGCCGGCCGTTACAAGATGATGATCCAGCGGGTGATGGCCGAAGAGGGCGTGCCGCAGGATCTGATCTATCTGGCCGTGGCCGAGTCGAGCTTCCAGCCGCGCGCGCTCAATGCGCAATCGGGCGCGGGCGGGATGTGGCAGTTCATGCCGCACGGCAACTACGGGCTGGTGCGCAACCAGTACGTGGACGAACGCTTCGATCCGGAAAAATCCACGCGCGCCTATGCGCGTTACATGAAGTTCATCTACGACCAGACGGGCGACTGGTACCTGACGATGGCCGGCTACAACTGGGGCACGGGCAACGTGCAGCGGGCGGTCGAGAAGACCGGCTACGCGGATTTCTGGGAACTCTACAAGCGCCACAATCTGCCCGCCGAAACGCAGAACTATGTGCCGGAGATTCTGGCGGCGATCATCATCGCCAACCACCCCACGCAGTATGGTTTCGACGAGATTACACTCGACCCGCCGGTGCTCACCGACACGGTGACCATCAACTACCCGGTGGATCTGCGCCTGGTTTCCGACCTGGTGGGCGCGCCGGTCAATGAACTGCAGGCTTTGAATCCCAGCCTGCTGCACATGATCACGCCGCCCGATACGCCCTTCGATCTGCATCTGCCAGGTGGCACGGCCACATTGTTCGGGCAGCGCGTCGCATCGATTCCCGAGAGCCGGCGCGTCGGCTGGCGCTACCATCGCGTGACGGCCGGAGATACGCTGGCCTCGGTGGCGCGCGAGTATCGCGTGACGGAAGAGGCGCTGGCGGGGGCCAATCAACTGCGCGAGAGCAATAGCATCGAGGGAGTCGAGGGGCTGGCAATCCCAGCAGCCGCGCCGGTGGCCGCAGCGGCCGCAGCGGGCGCGTCGGCTCCGCCGGTGGCGCATGCGCGGGTTTATACCGCGCGCCGGGGCGATACGCTGGTGACCATCGCGGATCGCTACGGCGTCTCGCTCAACCAGTTGCGCCGCTGGAATGAGATCACCGGCACTCTGGTCAGGCCGGGCCGCCGCTTGTATGTGGCCGATCCCGACGATCAGCCGCGCGCCGCAGTGCATGACCAGCCGCGCTCCGAGGTGCGCGGCCATCACCGCGGCGGTTTACGTGCCGAGACGGAGACGCGGGAAACCGCGCCCGCCAGCAGCGCCAGGGACAAGTCCAACTTACCCAGAGGGCATAGGAAGAGTGGCGCTGCGGAAGAGAGAAAGCTACCGGTACAGCGCGGGGAAAGCGATGCCGGCAGCAGCGCCAGGGAAAGGTCCACCTTATCCAGAAGAGGGCATAGGAGGACGGAGACGCAGGAAACCGCACTCGGCAGCAGTACGAGGGAAAAGTCCATCATCCCCAGAGGGCATGGGAAAGGTGGCGCGGCAGAGGAGAAGAAGCAAAAGCCGCAGCGCGGCGAAAGCGCTGCCGGCACAAGGAAAAGCAAGAACGCGGACGAGAGAAACTCGCGCGCGCCAGTGCCTTCCGCGCACTCCAGGACTCACGGCCACAAACAAAAATAACCAGGAACCTCATTACACACTTGTCATTTGCTGGCGTTTGCGTGCAAGCTATTGCTACAATAGCTTCCGCGAGCGGAGCGTGATTGTTTGCCCTCGTGAAAGTTGTTCGCCCTCGTGAAACAAGAAGAGTCAACAAACGCGCGGCAAGCCGCTGGAGGCAATGGGATGGATGAAGTGTTCAGGATGTGCGCGATGAGCAACGGCGATGCAGATGACGAGACGGCCGGGCTGGATTCCGATCACGACGACTTTGAAGACGACGACTTCGAAGAGGACGAAGAGGTTGAAATCTCCAGCGTGCTTCCCTCCTTGGACGGCGATGAGGAAGTGGTTGAAGAGATGGTGATCGTGGTGGTGGGAGAACCCGCATTAAAGCCGGCCCAGAATAAGGCCGCGAAGAAGAAATCTCCGGCAAGTAAGTCCACTAAGAAAGCCGCGGTCAAGAAAACTCCAGCTAAGAAACTTCCGGCCAAGAAAGTTGCAGGCAGGAAAACAGTTGCGAAAAAGGTTGTGGCCAAAAAGGCCGCCAAGGAGTCCGCCGCAAAGAAGAGCACTGCTGGCGCAAGGGGCGGAAAGGTTGCAGCCAAGAAGGCCGCGGCCGGCAAGAGCGTCAGTAAAATCACCAAGCGAGGTAAACCGTTGGCCGTTAAGAAAGCAGCAAAGAAGGCTCCCGCGAAGAAAGCGGCAGTGAAGAAGGCTCCCGCGAAGAAGGCAGTCGCGAAAAAGGCTGTCGTCAAGAAGGCTCCTGCGAAGAAGGCAGTCGCCAAGAAGGCTTCTGCGAAAAAGGCAGTTGCCAAAAAGGCTCCTGCCAAGAAGGCAGCCGCGAAAAAGGCTCCTGCGAAAAAGGCAACCAAGTAGCAGGGAAACCCGCAGTACAAGGCAAGCAAAAGAGCCCGGCGTAAGCCGGGCTCTTTTGCGTCTGAAACAGGAAACAGTGTGCGGAAAAATCTTTCCAGAATCAGTATTCGCGCGGAGTGGCCACAATGGCAATGCCCGCCTGGGCGGCGCGCAAGAGCACGGCATCGCGATCGAAGAGCAGGGTGCGGCCGGCCTCGATCGAGAGGCAACTGGCGCCGGCGCGGATCATCGCCTCGATGGTGTCGATGCCGACGACGGGCACATCGAAGCGCATGTCCTGATTGGGCTTGGCGACCTTGACAACGGTTAGGCGGCGCTCCAACGTCGAAACGAGATCCGGCCCGCCGTCTTCGCGCGACGCGGAAGCTTGCGCGTCGTCTCCGAGTGACCGCATCAGCGCCCCGGCGCGTTCGATGGCCGCGTCCGTGCCTTCCATGGCCTCGACCGCGACGCAGGCCTGCGCGGCCACCACCACCGTCTGGCCAATGTCGAAGCCGGCTACGGCGCGGGCCACGCTGAGGCCGTACTCGATGTTCCTGCGCTCATCCTCGTCGGGCGCGCGCCCTCCGGCCACGCCCTCGGTGAGTGTGCCCTCAACGGCCAGCAGCGGCTCAAGAAACGCGGTCGAGCTGATCAGTTCGATGCCTTCGTCGCCCAGCACCTTGGCCACTGCGCCCAATAACATATCGGTGGAACGCGTGCGCAGGTTCAGCAGCAGCTTGGCCAGCCGCCAGTCGGGGCGAATGCTGGAAAAAATCTGCTTGTGCTTCACTTGGCCGGCCATCACGGCCTTCTGAACGCCTTCCTTGTGAAAGGTTTCGATCAGCCGCGAGAGTTCGCCCAGAGAGAGCCAGTAAACGGTGATGCGCTCGTCCGCGGCGGCGCGCCGGTCGATCTCCGCGTCGGTCTCTTCGCGAATGGCCGCGACCACGATGGCCAAGCCCTGAGCCCGCGCCGCATCCAGCAGCAAAAAGGGAAAGCGGCCGTTCCCGGCGATGAGGCCCAGCTTCATGGCTACTTGATGACCCCGCGCTGGCTGCGTTCAATGAAGGCCGCCACCAGCGCCGCGTCCTCGCCCTCCAATTGCTTGATCTGCTCAAGGGCTTGCGTGGTGTTCAGCTTGGCGGCCACGAGCAGCCGGAAGACCTTCTGCAAGCCTTGCAACCGCTCGGGCGAGAAGCCGCGCCGCGTAAGGCCGACCTTGTTGATGCCGAAGGCCTTGTTCTCGCGCTTGGAGGAGGTCAGCGAGAAGGGCAGCACGTCCTGGGTGACGATGGTGCCGCCGCCGATGAAGGCGTAGGCGCCCACGGTGCAGAACTGATGGACCGGGCAGAAGGCGCCGACAGTGGCGTAGTCCTCGATGACGACGTGGCCGGCCAGTGTGGCCGAGTTAGCCAGAATGCAGTGGCTGCCCACCTGGCTGTCGTGGCCGATATGCGCGTAGGCCATCAGCAGATTATCGGAGCCGAGGCGCGTGACGCCACCGCCATTCACCGTGCCGCGGCTGATGGTCACGCTCTCGCGGATGGTGTTGCCGTCGCCGACTTCAACCGCGGTTGGCTCGCCGTTGTACTTCAGATCCTGAGGCGTAATGCCGATAGCGGTGAAGGGATGGATTACGTTGCGCGCACCGATGCGGGCGCGGCCGTCGACGACCACATGGGAGATGAGCGTACACTCCTCACCCAGCACCACATCGGGGCCGATGGTGCAGAATGGGCCGATGGCGCAGGAGGCGGGAACAACCGCGCCGGGAGCGATGACCGCGCTGGGATGAATGCTCACTCCGCGCTCACCGTTTCCGCCGCCGCGCCGCCCTCCTCGGCCACGGGCTGAGGCTCCGGCGCGGGCTGAGGCTCCGGCGTGGCCGATTGCGCCTTGGGGACGATCTGGCAGGTCAGCGTGGCCTGGCAGGCCAGCTTGCCCTCGACGAAGGCTTTGGCCTCCATGCGGCCCAGGCGGCTCTTGAAGGCCAGCACATCCACCTCGATGCGCAGTTGATCTCCGGGAGTAACCGGGCGGCGGAACTTGGCCCGCTCGATGCCGGTGAAGACCGCCAGTTTCTTTTCGCGGTCGGCGATTTCGTGCATCATGATGATGGCGCCGGCCTGGGCCATGGCCTCGATGATCAGCACGCCGGGCATAATCGGATAGCCGGGAAAATGACCTTGGAAAAAAGGCTCGTTGATGGTCACATTCTTGATGGCGACCAAGCGCTTGGCGCGCTCGAACTCGACGACTCTGTCAATCAACAGAAACGGGTAGCGGTGAGGCAGTAAACCCAGGATTTCCTGGATGTCGAAGGTCATTCTCTGGCTCCAGCGAGCGCGGGGCGTGGCCGCTCAAGCGCTCGATTGGATTATAACGAAGAGCGCTTTGCGGGGCGCGGGGAAACTGTTCCGCAGCTTGCCGGTCAGCCGCGAAAGCACCTGGGATTTACTAAGGTTTCAATGGAGCGCCAGGTTTATCCGGCTTTGCCCGGCTTATCCGGCTTTGCAGGAGAGCCTGGATTTCCGGTCTTCGATCGATTCTGCAGATGTTCTGATTACGGCTACGCAGAAGTCAGAACTTCGCCTCGAAGGCCCGGAATCTCCGTTCCAGCTCCCACTGCGCGGCGGCCTTTTCGCTGCCGTCGAGGAAGGACTTGCACCTGGGCGAGGGTTTATCGCCGCCGAGGGGCTGGGCCTGGCAGGCAGCGGCGGGAGTGGTGAAGCTGTCCGTAGCGGCCCACAGGCTGGCGCCGGCCAGGAAGCTGTGCTCCAGGCTAGTGCGGGCCAACTGCTTCAAATCCCGGTAGCCGAGGCGGTAATCGAGGGCGGCGCGCAGGTATTCGTGGGTGAGGTCGATGCGGCTGACGCCTTCGTCGTCGGTCGAGAGCGCCACCGGAACGTGAGCGGCGCGGTAGAGCGGAAAGGGATGCTCCGCACCTTTTACTCCCAGAATGCCTTCGTTCGAGCTGAGATTGATCTCGACCATCACGTGCCTTTGCGCCATCTCCCGCAGCAGGCCGGGAGCGTCCTGCTCGTTCATCACGTCCACGCCGTGGCCGATGCGCTCGGCGTGGCCTAGTTCGACGGCCTGGCGGATGTGGAAGCGCAGGCCCTCGGGCGGGACAAGGCCCGAAGCCAGCTCGCCGGCGTGCAGGCTGATGTGAACCTTGGGATAGACGGAGTGCAGGTAGTCGAGCATCTTCATCTGCAAGGTATAGTCACGCATGGCGATGAAGCCGTCCTCGGGCTGGACGAAGTTGAGGCCAACGAAGCCGGGCGCGCGGGCCTTCCCATCGGCCGCATCAAGACTTGTAGAATCAGGGCTCGCAGCGTCCATACTCGCCTGGATGGTCTCGAAGCCCAGCAGCGCCTGCGCGAAGACCTGCCCCGGCGGAAAGCCGCGCAGAACCTGATAGAGGTAGCGGACTTGGACCTGGCAGGCGGGCGCGGCCTGGGAGCTGCCGCAATGCTCGATCTGGCGGCGTTGAGCCTCGGCGGCGCGCACCTTCTCGCGATCGGCGGGTATTTCCTCGCGCAGGCCGAGGTCGAGCAGCCTCTGGCGGTAGCGGGCGAACTCCTCGCGCGAGGAGTCCTGCCCCAAGGGCGAGTCCTGCTGCCAAGATGAGTCCTGCTGCCGGGATGAGTCCAACCCCAAAGGGTTTTCCTGGGCGAGCCGGGCGGCGTGCGCAAAGGCCGGCGTCTCCATCAGTTCGACATACTGCTCATTTTCAGCGGCGGCGCGGCTGGCCACCTCGTCCACCCACTCGCCGGCGTGCCGCTGGCCGAGCCCGCCAAAGCGGTCGAAAGTGGAAAAGAACTGGTCGTGGCCGCTGAAGCCCGAAGTGGCGACAAAGCCGCGCATTGAGAAGGCGTCGACCAGCCGGTCGTAAAGCCGCTGCGCGGCTGGCGTCAAACTGCCGGAAAGTTGTGCGGCCGGCACGAGTGGCGCTGCGCAGGGGGGCTGGGCAAGGCTCAGGGCCGCCGGGTTCACGCACAGGCCGTCCTCGCTCGCCTCGCGGATGAAGCTTTCGGCGTAGACCGCTCCGGAGAGGTGAATGTGCAGGTCGGCGCCCTTGGGAAACTGGTCAAGAAAGACGCGCAGGGCCGGCGCTCCGGCCTGCCGGGCGGCCTGGTAGGCGCGGGCGGCGCGGGCGTCCGGCAAGGCGGTCTGGGCGCACACTGGAACCTGGAAGCTGGCAGCCGTGACGGCCAGGGCAGCACAGACGAGAAGAAAAGCAGGAGGGCGCATAATGCCATCCAGTGTAGAGCAGGCCAGCCAAGTGCCGCGGCTGCTGGCCAAGGGGAAGCTTGTGTGGTCTTCGGATCCACGCGCTCTTGTCAAAGCCATGCAAGCCTCTCGGCGGTGTGGTTTCGGAGGCGGGGCAACGAAACCAGGCGGCCAGGCGACCATTTGCGTACGCGATTTGCATTTCTCTTACGCTGAGAAGCCGATTCTGCGCGGCATTTCGCTGCGGGCGGAGGCTGGAGAATTCATCGGAATCATCGGCTCCAACGGCTCGGGGAAAACCACCTTCCTCTCCTGCCTGACGGGGCTCGACCGCCCCAATTCTGGAGAAGTCGAGGTGGAGGGCATCGACGAGGGCGGATATTAGTGGATGAGGCGCCTGCCCAACGGATTTGCAGATTGCGGGTTTCACCCGGTTGCAGCGCAATCGCCGGAATCTGAACCAGGGCAAACCCAGTCTGCACGGTTTGCGCTCCCGCGCCGGAAACCGCCATGCACGGCGCCAGGAGCCACAACAAGGCACTTGATACTCTGGCGGCAATGGCTCCCGGTCTGCCGAACATCATCCCTTCTGCACCTGGCAACCGTTCCCCGGTGCATACAGAGACCGCTAGGTATGTGACCGCATAATTTCAAACCATCCAGGGATGTAGCGCCGGTCTCCAGGCCGGCTGTGGCGCGGGTTTCCTAACCCGCGCACGTTCACCGAATAGAACAAAATCATACGATCGTGGTACTAGAAACCAGATCGAGTTTTGCAACTTATTAAATAGGTGTTCCTTTAGTTAGTGACATTCAGAACGAAAGAATATGCAGAAAGAAGCAATTTCAGGGTTTATGTAATGCGAGGTTGATGAACGCGACCGGCTTTTCCTTTGACCTCCACCAGTGACAGGACACGCTGCTATGACTGGCGGCAGCGTCTAGTACCTTGCTCACCGTGCACCACGCGCCGCTACAATGGAATGCGCCCGATCTCCCGTTCCAGACCGGGTCTGGAGTATCCCACAATGATGAAAGATCTGCCTCTATCGAAGGTCTATCAATTGCTTGAGCCGGGTCCGGTGGTGTTGCTGACGACAGCTCATAAGGGCCGGGCCAACGTGATGACGATGTCCTGGCACATGATGGTCGAATTTGTACCGCCGCTGGTGGCCTGTGTCGTCAGCAACGCTAATCACAGCTTCACTGCGCTGCGGGCAGCGAAAGAGTGCGTGATCGCCATTCCGGCGCTGGAACTGGCGCCCAAAGTCGTGAAAATCGGCAACTGCTCCGGGCGTGACGTGGATAAGTTCGAAAGATTCGGCCTGACGCAGTCGCCAGCCGAGTGCGTGGCGCCGCCCCTGGTGGCCGATTGTTTCGCTAACCTTGAATGCAGGGTGGCTGATACCAGCCTCGTCAACCAGTTCAATCTCTTCATTCTGGAAGTGGTCAAAGCCTGGACCGATCCGAAGCAGAGGCATCCGAAGACCATCCACCATCAAGGGTTTGGCAGGTTCGCCGTGGACGGCGAGATCATCAAGCTGAAGTCCATAAAGCCGTAGGGGAACAACGCCCGGCCGGCACAGCCTTACTCCAAGCTGGTCGGCTCAGCCCTGCTACGATCGACCCACAATAAGGCTGCTCGGTCCGGGCAGACGCGGCAGCAGGCGAACCAATCTGAATGATAGAGGGAAGTTAACAAAGGACTGTCAGGGGTGCTCCGAAAGGAGGCAATCCTTGTTTTTCATTGCTCAAGAGCAACTGTTGACACCGCATGAATTCGGCGGTAAATTGGTCTCATAAAGGGAAGGAGGGCTATCCAAAAGATGCAGAATGGCTCTTCGAGAAGTGCGGTACATAAGGTGACGGAAGGCTGAGGTATCGCGCCCAGACCCCAAGGTTACCCCAGCGGAAAAGATTAAACCGCAGGGGGCTTGACCGCATCCTTTCACGTAAGGTTGCGTCCGGCGCCCCGGTGGCGCGATGGCGATTCTCAAAATGGAGCGATGACTCTATCGCCCAGGGAAACCCGTACTAACGGGTAACGCCATCGAGCCATCGGGGAAGGGAAGCACGGGTGAAAATGCTTGGGCAATCGCGGCAATGCGATGGCTTTCGTCTAATATACTCAGTTCACCACAACGGCTTGGGCGCAATGCCCAGGCCGTTTTGGTTTGGAAGCGACTCAGGCCGCGGCAGTCCCTGCCTTCAGATTCAAATCTCCAGGCCGCACCCACCGAAGGCGCAAGTCCATAAGGGTCCAAGAATTTCCGCACGCAAACCATTTGCTTCAGATGCTGGCTGCGGTGGGTTCAGGTGGTCCAGAAACTACACCTTGTGGACCAACAAAGGTCGCATGGAGATTCACACACAGCAAGAGTTGCTTAGAGCAAGATTCTTGTCCCGATTCCAGCGAGAGGCGCAAAGCGGGCCTACTTTTCCTGCATAGTAATCCACGCAGGCAACACGGCTGGAAAGAGGTGCCTGCTTTCTCCCCAAGATGCACCTCATCCTGCAATCGCTCCACCGCGAGGCCGAATGGACCCAGACGCTTGCGGAGATCCGGCTACAGTGGAACCAGAGTAGATGTATCCCGGAAGCTAGCCTGCCACCTCCAAGACTCTTTGTAAGAACTTGTCCAGAAACTTGGGTTTGGGTGAAGGGTACGGGCTTTAGCCCGTACTTCAAAGGCAAGAAAAGGTTGGGGCTTTAGCCCCCGAGGGCGATTTTTGGACGACATATATTCCCTCCGCGGCTAAAGCCGAAAATCGGAATTAACTCCGAACGGACGGGCTGAAGCCCGCCCCCTTCAATGCCTGTAGTTTATGGACAGATTCTAAGGACACGTTTACTCTGATTCCGCTCTACGCTACCACAATCGCCCCCGGTTCTTGGAGATCCTCGGCAAACTGGATTCCAGACCATTCCTTCAGCAACGGCAAGCACGCCGCTGAGCGAAATAGCAGAGATGGGGGTCGAAGCCCGTATACCGTGATGCGGCGCCCTGGGCAAACCGGAGACTGGGCACTCGCCGCCGCTTCGGCCTCCGGGTGAACGCGAACGGGTTCCATCCGCGCTGCCCGGTCAGAATCTGCGCGTCCATGCGGGCGAGAACATCTTCAAGCGGAATCAGCTTGACCGCCCCAGAATCAATTTCGTCGAGACGCCGCCCGATCTCGCCGTCCCAGGCAGCCTCAATCTCGACGGCCCCACCCTCGCCGGGGGCGATACTCTCCCAGAGCGAGTTGGCCAGCAGGATGCGCTGGTCCTCGGGCAGTTGGTAAGCAATTTTCCGGACTTCCTCGCTAGCTGTGCCGCATGGGAAGATTTAGCGCGGAATCGGGCGTAAATCTTCAACCCAAGCCTCGAAGCCGCGATCTGGGCGCCCAGCTCTGCGAACTCCTGCATGTACCGCACCCGTTCGCCGGCGGGCACGATCTTTTGTTCTCTCTGCCGGCTTTCGATACACTCCCGGCCCATTGGCCGTACAATAAGATTTGAGGTAGAACTGGTCTCCCAATGTCATTTAATGGTTATCCATCGCGCTCCAACCGGTCGCGCGGCCTTCGCTCCCTGTTCGGGATGTTTTCCAGCGACCTGGCCATCGATCTGGGCACCGCCAACACGCTGGTCTATGCGGCCGGCAAGGGCATCGTTGTCAACGAGCCCTCGATCGTGGCCATCAACAAGAACACCGGTGAGGTGGAAGCCGTGGGCAAGGAGGCCAAGGAGATGCTGGGCCGCACCCCCGGCAACATCGTGGCCATCAAACCGATGAAGGACGGCGTCATCGCCGACTTCAAAGTCACCGAAAAGATGTTGAATTACTTCATCCAGAAGGCGCACAACCGCAAGATGCTGGTCCATCCTCGGATCGTCATCGGCGTGCCTTCGGAGATTACGCAGGTGGAAAAGCGGGCGGTCGAGGACTCGGCCTACCGCGCCAAGGCCAGCGAGGTTTATCTCGTCGAGCAGGCCATGGTGGCGGCCATCGGCGCCGGGCTTCCCGTCACCGAGCCGGGCGGTAACATGGTGGTGGACATCGGTGGCGGCACGACCGACATCGCCGTCATTTCCCTCTCGGGCATCGTCTATGCGCGCTCGGTGCGCATGGCCGGCAACCAGATGGACGAGGCGATCACCAACTATTTGAAGCGCAAGTACAACCTGCTGATCGGCGAGCGCACGGCCGAACACATCAAGATCGAGATCGGCTCGGCCTACCCGCTGGATAAGCCGCTCACGATGGAGATCAAGGGCCGCAACCTGATCGAAGGCGTGCCCAAGACCATCAGCATCGACGACAGTGAGATTCGCGAGGCGCTGGGCGAGTGCATCGCGGTGATTCTGAATGCGATCCGCGTGGCTCTGGAGCGTACGCCGCCGGAGCTTTCAGCCGACATCAGCGACCGCGGCATTGTGCTGACAGGCGGTGGCGCGCTGATCAAAAATCTCGACAAGCGCATCCGCGAGGAGACCGGATTGCCGGTTTCCGTGGCGGACGACCCGCTGGCCTCGGTGGTGCTGGGGACAGGCAAGATGCTCTCCGACTTCAAGCTGCTGCGCAAGATCAAGATCGATTAGCCACCTGCGGTGGGGTCAGCGGCTCGCTATTCGCTCGCAGAAGGTTCGTGGTGCCCCAGGTGCGAAAATCCGCGTCTGGGACACTCGGCAGGGGCAGGGAGGCTCCTGACTCAATTTTGGCCTGCTGAAACGAGCCGAAGTATCTGGTTTGAGACAGTCTGTACCGAGATGACCAGGCTTCTCGAAGGCGATGAACGCGGATTGCGGGTCTCTGAGCCCTGATCCCTGAACCCTGATCCCTGAGTCGTAATGGAATCGTTTTACGTCCGCTATCGAAATTTTCTGGTGCTGCTGGCCGTCCTGTTGGCGCAGATGATCGGTCTGGCCATGCAGGTGCGCCGCGCCGACAGCGGGCGCAACTCGCTTGACCTGCCGGACGGTAAAGGTGTGCGGCTGATCCGGCTGTGGGCCGAGGCGACCGTGGCGACTCCGGAGCGTTTTTTTCACACCTCGAAGCTGGACGCCGGACTCTGGTGGCAGAATTACGTGAACCTGGGCCATGTCCGCGACGAGAACCGGGATCTACAGAAGACCATCGACCAGCTGCGGCTGGAGCAGGCCGAACTGCTGGAAGACGCCAAAGAGGGCCAGCGGCTGCAGGCGCTGATGGGCTTCCAGCAGAAATACGTCTACAAGACACTGGCGGCGCAGGACATCGGCTCCAGCGGCAGCGATGCCTCGCGGGTGTTTTATATCGACAAGGGCTCGGCCGATGGGCTGGCGCGGGACATGGCGGTGGTGACCCCGGATGGCATCGTGGGCAAGGTGCGCGATGTCTTTCCCCACACCGCGCAGGTGCTGGTCGTCAACGACCAGACCAGCGGCGCGGGCGTGATTCTGGAAACGACGCGCACGCGTGGCATTCTGCGCGGCAACGCCCAGGGCCGGCTGCAAGTGGAGGGACTGCTCTCTGACCCGCGCATCCAGCGTGGAGAGAAAGTGCTGACCGCGGGCGGCGATATGATCTTCCCGCGCGGGCTTCCCGTGGGCGTGGTGGAGGGTGTGGTTCCCGACCCCGACCGGGACTCGTTCATCGATGTGATTGTGAAGCCGGCGGCCCATATTGACCGTTTGGACGAGGTGCTGGTGATTACCTCGATCGAGCCCGGCTTCCCGCCCGCCCAGCAGCATGATCTGGCCACCAGCGTGGCGCTGAAGGGAGCGGAGGCGGAGGCCATCAAGGAAAAGCAAATCAGAGAACAGCAACTCAAGGAGCAGCAACAGGAGCAGCAGAAGGCCTCCGCGATTATGGCGGAACGGCTGCCGGGGTTGACCAATCCCAACGCTCCGGCGCAGAATCCGGCCGCCACGCCGGCGCCAGGCAAAGCGGCCCAGCCGGGGCAGGCTCCGGCCACGCCAGCCCAGCCGGCCGTTCCCAAGCTGCTGCAACCCAAGCATTTTGACCGCTTTTCGCCGGGAGCGGCGCCGCAGCCGCCGTCCAAAGCGGAGAGCTCCGCTACGGCCGGCCAAGGAAGCAAAACTGCCGCCAAGCCCGTATCGAAGCCGGCCTCGAAGCCTCATCCGCCGGCCCATCCCCAGCCAGCTCATACAGAGAGGAATCCGCAGCCATGACCGTATTGGGCGCCAACTACCGCCGCGATCTGGGGATTCACCGCTTTCCGGTGCTGGTCTATGTGCTGACGGTGCTGGCGGCCCTCGTGCTCCAGGCCTGGCTGCCGCGCCTGCTGGCTGGTCATGCGTGGTTTGACCTGCCGCTGGTGGTGATCGTCTACTTTGCCCTGTCGCGGCGCGACCCGGTTCAGGGAACGCTGATGGGCGCGGCGGTGGGCCTCTTCGAGGATGCGCTCACCCACCACGCCATCGGCGTCAACGGCATTGCCAAGACGATTGCCGGTTTTCTGGCCGGGTCGGTGGGAGTGCGCATCGACGTCGAAAACCACACCATCCGCCTGCTGCTGACCTTCCTGTTTTCGCTGCTGTCGAGCGCCGTCTACGTCTTCGTTTACCGCGTTCTGCTGGGGCTCGATCAGCAGTGGAACTGGGTAATGGAGCTAATCAAAGCGGTAGCTAACCTGCTGATTGCCATGGTGCTGTTCCCCTTCCTGGACCGTCTACAGGTCAGGGATTGAGGGAATAGGGGTCAGGGATCAGGGAGCAGGTTTCAGCGCCGAACCGGTGGGTTGAAGGCTATCCCCTTCGATTTCTTATTGAAAGCGGCTGTATTCTAAAGGGACAAGCAGAATGTATTTCAACGGCGACACGCGCGGCGAAAAACTCTCCAGCCTCAAACTGGCGATGGTACAGTACGGCATTTTGTTCATGATGCTGGCTCTGGTGGCCGGGTTATGGAGGCTGCAAGTGCTGGGCGCGGAGAACTTTCGCCAGCTCGCCGAGCAGAACCGCATCCGCAAGGAGCCCATCCTGGCCGCGCGCGGCAAATTCTTCGACCGCGACGGGCACCTGCTGGTGGACAACTACCCCTCCGTCTCCTGCTTCCTGGTTCGCGAACAGAACCACAACGTGGACGCCGATCTGCCGCTGATCGCCCAAGGCTTGAACCTCGATCTGGAGCAGTTGCGTGCCATCCTGCGCCACTACCGGGCCGCTCCCGGCTATCAGCCCATCCCCATCAAGCAGGACATTACGGCTGACGAACAGGCCTTCATCGAGGCGCACCGCAACGAGCTGCCCGAGCTGGAGACCATCGACGAGGAGCGGCGGCTCTATCCGCGCGACGGCTTCGCCGCCCACCTGATCGGCTACGTCGGCGAGGTGAGCGAGGAGGATCTGAACAATCCCCGCTACGCCTACTACGAACCCGGCGACGTGGTGGGCAAGGCGGGCGTCGAGGAGACCTACGATGAACTGCTGAGGGGCCAGGACGGCTCGCGTGACGAGATCGTGGACAGCCACGGCCGCGAGGTGGGCTACCTGGGAACCCAGCACGCCATCCCCGGCCAGGATCTGAAGCTGACCATCGACATTGACGTGCAGCGGGCCGCCGAGCTTGCCCTGGGCGACCGCAGCGGCGCGGTGGTGGCCATGGACCCGCGCAACGGCGAGATTCTGGCCATGGTCTCGCATCCCAGCTACGATCCCAACGACTTCGCCGTGCGCATCAACCGCGCCAACTGGAACAAGCTCATCACCGATCCCGCCCACCCGCTGATGAACAAGGCCATCCAGGCGCAACTGGCGCCGGGCTCGACCTTCAAGATTCTCATGTCGCTGGCCGGGCTCCAGGAGGGCGTGGCTCAGAACATGCACGTCGTCTGCAACGGCGGCGCCAGCTTCTACGGCCATTTCTACGCCTGCGACCGGCATCACGGCAATGTGGACATCGAGCACGCCATTCCCTGGTCCTGCGATACCTTCTTTTACACCCTGGCCAACAGGCTGGGCATCGACACCATTGCCCGCTACGGAAAAAGCGCGGGCCTGGGCCAGCGCACCGGAATCGACCTGCCCCACGAAGTCGCCGGGACCATGCCCTCGTCGGAGTGGAAGCTGAGAAACTTCCATGAAAAGTGGTTTGCCGGCGAAACCATCTCGGTGGGCATCGGCCAGGGCGCGGTGACGGCCACGCCCATCCAGTTGGCGCGCATGATCTCCGGCATCGCCTCGGACGGGCACTTTGTGCGCCCCCATGTGGTTGATCCCGCGCAACTTCCCGCCTCATTCCGGCAGGCGCTCGGCGACAGCTTTCCCGGCTCCGGCGAGGCCAAAATTTCGCTTGATCCGGCCACCTGGATGATCATCACCGAAGGCATGGCCGGGGCCACCGATCCGGCCATGGGCGGAACCGCCGCGGCCTCGCACTTGGAAGGGGTCGATTTCGCCGGCAAGACCGGCAGCGCGCAGGTGGCCAGCCACGAGGCCATCAAACGCATGAGCGCGGGCGTGGACACACGGCCCAATGGCTGGTTTGTGGGCGTGATTCCCCGCCGCAACCCGGAATTCGTCGTCGCGGTCCTCTGGGAGCATGGCGACTGGGGCGCGAACGCGGCCAAACTCGCCGCCCAGGTGGCCACCGTTTATGTGAACAAGAAACGGCAGCAGGAGCGTAACGCGGTCCAACAGGCCGCGGACTCGAAGCCGGTCGAGATGGGGGCGGTCTGGAGCGAGCCCGCTCCGGCCAGCCGCAAGCAGCCCGGTGGCCACGGCAATAGCCCGCAAACCGCCCAGTTGCATGGCGGGCATTTTCTCATTGTCCCGGCTCCGCTGGCCCCGGCCAGAGCCGTGGCCAGCAATCAGTTTCACCTGCCAGTCTGGCTGCTGAACTGGCCGCTGCGCTTCAAGGAGGGCCGGCCCTGATGCGACGTTTCCTCTCCTTCCGCGACTTCGACTGGACGCTGCTCGGCATGGTGCTGCTGCTGTGCACCATCTCCGTCTTTGAAATCTACTCGGCCACGCTGCACACCAGGTACACCGGCTTCCACACCAAGCAGATTTTCTGGATCGTCGGCGGCCTGGCGGCCATGTACATCTTCTCCAAAATCGACTATCACAAGCTGATCGATCTGGTTCCCTGGGCTTATGGCATCTGCCTGATGGCGCTGGTGGCGGTAATGGTGGTGGGCCACAAAGTTCTCGGCGCCAGGCGCTGGATCAAGGTCGGCCCCATGCACTTCCAGCCTTCCGAATGGGTCAAGCTGGTGCTGATTCTGGCCGTCGCCCGCTACTTTGCCAATCTGGGCGGCCGTTCGCTCACCTGGAAGGACATCTTCAAGGCCTTTGCGCTGGTAGGAATTCCCTTGCTGATGGTTCTCAAACAGCCCGATCTGGGAACCGCGCTCACCTATACGCCGATTCTGATCGCCGGCCTGTTTCTGGGCGGCACCAGTCTCCGCCAGGGGCTAATTCTTTTAACTTGCGGCGCCGCGCTGATTGCCGGCGTCTGGAGCAGCGGCAAGATTCTCAAGCCCTACCAGAAGGCCCGGCTCACCAGCTTCATCAACCCCGACAACGACCCCAGGGGCACCGGCTACCAGCTTCTGCAATCGAAGATCGCGGTCGGCTCCGGCGGCATCTGGGGCAAGGGCGCGGCCAAGGGAACCCAGACCCAGGGCGACTTCCTGCCTATTCCCCATGCGGACTTTATCTTTGCCGCTTTCAGTGAAGAGCACGGCTTTGTCGGCGCGATTTTCGTGCTACTGCTATACTTCTTCATATTGATGCGTTTGATTCAGAACGCTCTAACAGCCGCAGACCTGCCCGGCTCTCTGATTATTATGGGGGTGGTGGCTGTGTTGACCTTCCAGATTGCGGTCAATGTGGGCATGGTCATCGGGTTTATGCCCGTCACCGGGATTCCTTTGCCGTTAATGAGTTACGGCGGATCCTCGGTACTATTTACGTTTCTGGCGCTGGGCGTGGCGATGAATGTCCGTATGCGCCGATTCGTCAACTGAACAGACACGCAGGTTTGCCTCTTGTGTTCGCCCACCACAATTCGGCTCACAAGAGGCTTATTTTCAAGCATTTCGCCGGCAAGGTTCAGATGGACCGCAGGCCCGGCAGGACAAGGGTTCATGAGCACGCGGAGACGGGAAAACCGTTGGCGGCGTACAAGTTGCACGGGACGCGCGAGAGCATCCGGGGAGATAATCCCCAGCCCTATTGCGCGGCGCGGCGGTGCAGACGCCAGTGGTGGAACGGCCCCGCCGGGAATTCCGGTTTATTCCCCCAGCGACAGGTTTTTGTCGACGGGGACTCCGGCTTACCGCCCCAGCGGCAATAATCTGTCGCCCAGGCCCCCGGCATGTTTGGCCACAAACTCTCCGCAATCGGGTTACCGTATAGTACAGTTTGTTCGGCAAGAGCTTCGTCACGGCTCGCCGCCCTTCGGGGCTGGCCCTGGCGCGGCAACCGGCACAGCAGCGACTCACGGATCAGACCTTCCGCACATCCCCTCCCCTTCCGGCCATGCGCGTCTCCATCTAACCTCGCCGCGGGACCTGGCAGGCAGACGCCGCCAGGCGGAAAGGTACGATGGCAAAAGAAATTTGTATTTCCAGCACGCCGCACGAGACGCGGCTGGCAATTCTTGAGGACGATCAACTCGCGGAAATTTACTATGAACGCGAAAATGAATATACTCTGGCCGGGTCAATTTATAACGGCTGCGTCACCCGTGTTTTGCCGGGGATGCAGTCGGCTTTTGTCGACCTGGGCCTGGAGCGCGATGCGTTTTTGTATGTAACTGACTTCCTGGAGCTTGAAGACCAGGAGGAGACAGACGAACTGGAAAAGGCGGCGGTCAGCAGCAGCAGCCAGCCGCCGCGCGAGGTTCGGCACGGTGCCGCTCAAGAGAGCGGCGAGCCGCGCAATGGGCGTTCTGGCCAGAAGTCCGATCAAAAAACCACGCAGAAACAGGAAGAGCGCGCCGCGCAGGAGCGGCCAGCTTCGGAAAAGCCCTCCCGCGACCGCCGTCTTCTGATTGAGTCTGAAGATGAATCGGCAGCGATTGAGGGAGCGGTGCCCGAATTGGCCCTCGACTCCGAGTCGGCCAGCGGCACTCAGGAGGAGACCAGCCCATCCGGAGCCAAACGCTGGCGCGGCCGCCGCCGCCGCCGCGGGAGCCGTGAGGCTGCTGGCTCGCCAGAGAGCTCGATAGGGAGCGGTGAGGGTTCTTTAGCCAGCACCATGGAGATTACGGAGGCGGAAGCGGAGGTTGCGCCAGAGATTCACGCCGCCGCCGGTGCCCCCACGGACAGGTCTTCGTCCGCGGGATGGTCTACCAGAACTCCCGCAGAGACGACTTCGTCGCCAAGCTGGGAGGCTGCCGCCCAGGAACCCGCACACCGTTCCGGCGCGCCTTCAACCCCATTTGTTCTGCCCGGCGAGTCGCTTTCAAAATACGGCGGCGCACCAGCCGAGGATGCGGCCCGCTCCGCAGCCGAGACGGCTACGCCAGCCCGGCCGGCGAGCACCTTCAAGCCCTCGACGCTGATCGAGTCGCCTCTCCAGTGGGATGGCAGCGGCCTCCTGCCCGGTGAGTCGCTTTCGCGGCACCGCGGCCGCCAGCCCGAGCCCGCCGAAGAGGCAGTGGAAGTCGAGACGGCGCAGCCATTTGACGCGCCCAGGACCAATAGCCTCGCATCCAGCGCCAGCGATGAGGAGGAGCCCGTCGGAGAGATTACCGCTCCTGGACCGGAATTCGTTTTGGAGCCCAAGGTAGAGTCAGCGCCAGAGCCGATTGCGCCCGCCACCGCGGACGCATTTTCAGCCGGAACAGAACTTTTCGATGAGGAAGAGTTCGATGAAACGACAGAAACTGCTCTGGAATCAGTGACTTCTTCTGCATCGGCAACTTGGGAAAACACCGACCCGCAGCTCGACCAAATTCATCTGGCTCCGGCTGAGGCCGAGGCTCACCCCTCCGCCGATGAGGTTGCGCCGGAAGCCGCCGAGCCGGAAGCTGACGCGGCCGCCTCTCACAATGTTGACCCGCTGCCTCCTGCCGGCTTCCGGCTCTTTGGGCTGGGCGCTAAGAAGAAGGCCGAAGAGGAAGCTGCAAAGCCAGTGGCCAAGCCAGCTTCGGTTCCCTCGGTCTCGGCCTACGCTCCTGGCAGTGGCCTCATCGAGGAAGAGATTATCGAGGAGGAGGAGTTCGACGCTCCCCACCACCATCACCACGGCAAGGTCGAAGAGCACGACCTGGACGACTTTGAAGAGGAGACGCTGCCCACCCAGATTCGCACCGGCGACCTGGGCGAGTTGCTGCAGGAGGCCCACCTCGAGCACCACATTGGTTTGGACCTGGAAGAAAAGGCGGAGGAGGACGAGGAAGGCTTCGAGGACGAGGACGAAGATGAAGAAGCCTCGGCCGAAGGCCAGGCCGGCGCAGAGGGTTCCGCTCAGGAGGCCGGCGCAAGCCAGCCGCGCCGTGATCGCGCTGGCCGCGGACGCCGCGGGCGGGCGGGCTCAACCGCTCAGGGCGCGCCAGGTGGCCGGGGCCGCGGCCAGTCGCGCCGCTCGGCGCAGATGTCCGACCTGCCCATCATCAGCGATTTATTGAAGCCGGGCCAGGAGATTCTGGTCCAGATCGCCAAGGAGCCCATCGCCAAGAAGGGCGCGCGCATCACCTCGCACATCGCCCTGCCTGGCCGCTTCCTGGTCTTCATGCCCACCGTCTCGCACGTCGGCGTCAGCCGCAAAATTGCCTCCGACGAGGAGCGTCAGCGGCTGAAGCGGATTCTGATCCACGAGCGCGGCGAGGCTTCGGGCGGATTCATCGTGCGCACGGCCGCCGAGGGCGCATCGGAAGAGGATTTGCGCGCCGACCTGCGCTTCCTGCTGCACCTATGGTCCGAGATCAAGCAGCGCTCCGATACCTCCAAGTCGCCGGCGCTGATTTACCACGATTTGTCGCTGATCGAGCGCATCCTGCGCGATCAGGTCAGCTCCAATTTTTCGTCCATCTGGGTCGATTCCCAGGACGATTACGAACGGATCGTCCGCTTCCTCAACCGTTTCTCCCCGTCGCTGGTGCGCCGCGTCAAGCTCTACACCAAGGAGACTCCGCTCTTCGAGCACTTCGGCATTCAGGACGAAATCTCGAAGGCCTTGCGCTCCAAGGTCTGGCTTAAGTCGGGCGGCTCGATCGTCATCAACCAGACCGAGGCGCTGGTGGCCATCGACATCAACACTGGAAAGTACGTGGGCAAGTCGGCCCGGCTTGAGGACACCATCGTCAAGACCAACCTCGACGCGGTGCCCGAAATCGTGCGCCAGATTCGCCTGCGCGACCTGGGCGGCATCATCGTGATCGACTTTATCGACATGGACGACCGCAAGAACCGCTACAAGGTGATGGCCGCTCTCGAAGAAGCCCTCAAAAGCGACCGCGCTCCCACGAAAGTCCTCCAGTTCAACGACTTCGGCCTGGTGGCGATCACCCGCAAGCGCGTCAAGCAGTCCCTGGAGCGGACGCTCTCGGTTCCTTGCCCTACCTGCCAGGCCACCGGCATGGTCAAGAGCCCGACGACGGTCTGCAACGAGATTTACACCGAGCTGCGCAAGATGAAGAAGCACTTCGAGGGCGAAGACGTTCTGTTGCGCGTCAATCCCGAGACGGTCAAGGTGCTCAAATCCAACAACGCCAGTTGGCTCACCGAGTTCGAGGAACTGATTGGCAAGAACGTCCTCGTCAAAAGCGACGCCACCTTGCACCCCGAACAGTTCGACATTCAGGGCTGAGCCTGAATCGGCAACCAGAAACGGTGAAGGCCGGAGCAACCGCTCCGGCCTTTCTGCGAAGTCATGAAGACCGCTTGAGGATTTGCGCTACTCGCGGATAATCTTGACGAAGATGCCGTCGGGAAGTTCACCTTCCAACAGGTGGACCACGCCGTTTTTCACGTAGCCTTCGAGAACCTGGCGAGGAGCCTTGGTGGCCGCTGGCGGGGTGGGGCGCGATGCGGCTGGGCGAGCGGCTTGCGGACGCGCCGCTTCGCTGAATGGCGGTCCTGCTGGCCGCTTGGCCACGAAATCTTCCGGCTTGCCGACCTGCGGAATCCCGGCCTTTCCCATGCCGCGATCCATGGCTTCGTTGGCCAGGCGGTCGGCGTCCTTGTTGCCGCCGCGGAGGGTGTGGCGCATCTCGAAGCTGGCCAGGCCGCGGGAAAGACGGCGGGCTTCTTCGAAGAGCGGGCGGAGAATGGGGCTGGCCACTTTGTACTTGCCCTGCATCTGCTTGACCATCAACTCGGAGTCGGAGACCACGCGCAAACGCTTTACTTTGTGCTCGATGGCCCACTTCAGGACGCCCAGCAGACCGGAATATTCGGCAAAGTTGTTGGTCTGAATCCCCAGGAATTCGCTTAACTCGGCCACCACGCGCCCCTCGGCGTCCTCGATCACGGCGCCGTAGCCCGAGGGACCGGGATTGCCGCGGGAGCCCCCGTCGCAGTGGGCGGTGAAAGATTCGTGGGGGGCATCGGCGGAGGAGGGGGCGGCGTCTGCAAAGAGATTTTCATTCATCGCTTTCCAGTGTACCGGGCGGGGCAAATGCGCCGCTCGATCTCGCTGGTCCGCTTACCAACAGCCGCTTTTTGCGTCTATTGCAATGCGGATAAATCCTATAGTCTGGAGCAGATTTGATGGCAACGAGTGCGGCGATCTACCCCACCTTCCCGGCGCGCGCTCCGGCGGGCGTGGCTTGGCCGGCAGCCAGAAGGGTACAATCCTCCCCAGGGATGACTGCGACCAAGGCAATGAGCGGGACGGAACGGGATCGGGAGAGCGCCGAGGAGCGGAGACGGGCGCGCGCGCCGGAGATGGAGCTGATCCGCGAGGCGCAGGCGGGTTCCCGTGTGGCCTTCGACACGCTGGTGCGGACCTATGACCAGCAGGTTCTGCGGCTAGCCCTGCACCTGACCGGCTCCGAGCACGACGCCGAGGACATTTACCAGGAAGCCTTCCTGAAGGCCTACCGCTACCTGGGAAACTTCCGTTTTGAATGCTCTTTTTATACGTGGATTTACCGGATTGTGACCAATCTTTGCCTGGACCGGTTGCGGCGGCGCAAGACGCGGCGCGAGGACCGCGCGGTGGTTTTCGACCACTCCGGGGAGGAGATCGACCTGCTGGCTTCGGTCTCCGACGACCGGTCGTTTTCGAATCCCTCCAGGGAGTTGGACCGCAAGCTGCTGGGCGAACGAATTCAATTGGCGTTGGAGAAACTGACGCCGCGCGAGCGAATGGTTTTTGAACTGAAGCACTACCAGGGTCTCCGCCTGCGCGTCATCGGAGAAATGCTGAATACCACGGAAGAGACCGCCAAGAATACGCTTTTCCGGGCGACCAAAAAGCTGAGAGCGCAGTTGGTGGGGTTGCGGTAAAGGCCGGTGGCAATCCCCCGCGAGGGGATGCGGATTTTCCCGGAAACAGTGCGAATTTTTTGAGGCTGGAAGGGCGTAACGATGAGCTGTCAATTTGCAAACAAGCCGATTGTCGCGGCGGCCTACGGAGAGCTGGCCGGCGAGCAGATGCGGGAACTGGAGCGGCACATGGCCGGTTGCGCGCAGTGCCAGAAGGAATGGGAGCAACTGCTGGAGCTGAGGCTGCTGGCCGATGCGAATCCCGTGCTGGAGCCAGAGGCGAACCTGGTGGCGCGCTCCCGTCTGAGGCTGGATGAGGCGCTGGACGCGCTGCCCCCGTGGCGCTGGTATGAACGGCTGAGCCGGCGGCTGATGAACAATTTTGCCAGTTTGCTGGCGGCGCCCGTGGCGGCTTGCCTGTTGCTGGCGGTGGGCGCTGGCGCGGGCCTGCTGGGGGGCTATCAGGTTGCGCTGAATCGCCTGACGCGCGCAGCGACGATTCAGACGGCCCAGGCCGCGCAAGGGCAGGCCCAGCCAGCCTCGACTGCGGCAATGGCCGCTTCGGCCGGGATCACCGGCCTTTCCAGTTCAAACCTTTCCAGCACCAACCTTTCCAGCGCCAGCATCTCCAGCATTGCCCGGCAGCCCGGCAGCCAAGTGGTCGAGGTGCGCTACAACCAGATTGTGCCGCAGCGGATCGAGGGTTCGCTGGACGATCCGGCGATTCGGCAGTTGCTGATGCTGGCCAGCCAGAATTCCGCTTCGGCCAAGGTGCGCAACGACTCGGTGGAGCTGCTGGCGGCCGCGTGCCGCGCCGGACACGGTTGCGAGGCTGCCGGCGCGGGCATTCGCCATGCACTGCTCGCCGCGCTGCGCAATGACGTCAGCGCGAGGGTGCGCGAGAAGGCGCTGAAGGGGTTGGAGCCTTACGTGGCCGTGGATGTGCGAGTGCGCGACGCGGTGCTGGAGGCGCTTATGAACGACGGCGACCCCCAGATTCGCTCCAGGGCCATCAACATTCTCGGGCCGGTGGAGGCTGATTCCAGCGTGCGGCAGGTGCTGCATTCGGTCGCCGATTCGGACCAGAACCCTTATATCCGAACGGTTTCGCAGCAAGTCCTGGACAATGCGCCGGAGATTCAATAGAAGTTGCCGCGTTTCCGGCGACCGCATCGACAGACCGGAGCGCGAACCGGACGAACCGTTGCGTGAAAGGCAGGGATGAAGCACTTTTTCAGGCCGTACAGCTCGGTTGGGCTAGCGCTGCTGCTGGGGACGGGTGCATGGGCGGCCATAGCGCCGGCGGCGGCGCAGGCGCGAGCAGGGGACGGCCCGCTTGCGGCCTCCGGTCAGCCCGTGCAGTGCTCCAGCTCTCAGGGCTACCTGGGCGTTGATCTGGCGGATGTGGACCCGCAAAAAGCGCAGGCGCTCAAGCTCAAGGAGGTTCGCGGGGCCCTCATCACGCTGATCGACCATGACGCCCCAGCGTGCAAGAGCGGGCTGAGGGTCAACGACGTGGTGGTGCAGTTGAACGGGCAGAGGATCGAGGGCGCCATGCAACTGCGGCGAATGCTGCGGGAGATTCCCGCCGGCCGCAAAGTCACTCTCGCCGTCAGCCGCGACGGCCGCCTGCGAACCCTGGTTGTCGAATTGGCTGACCGCAGTGTGGTGGAGCACGACGCCTGGAACCGGATCGGCTCGGACGGCGACCCCGGTGAGCCATCCCCCGGCACGACGGCCGGGGGCGGCGGCGCGCGGCATTCGGGCGGCTTCCACGTGCCGTTTTTCGGCGGCAGCCTGAAGGTGGGCGTTCTGGTTGAACCCCTGACCGCACAGATGGCGGGGTTCCTGGGCATTCCGGGCGGGCTGATCGTCCGGCAGGTGACGCCGCAGAGCGAGGCCGCCGTGGCCGGGCTGCAACCCTTCGATGTGATTCTCAAGGTCGGCCCCAGCGCCGTTCTCCGGCTGGCGGACTGGGAGCACGCCCTGCGCGCCAATCAGGGCAAGCCGGTCGAGGTGACCATCCTGCGCGACCGGAAGCAGCAGACGCTGACCCTGCAGGTGGACTCCAAACGCCGCGGCGAGTTGCAGATCGATGAGATTTTCCCGGCGAGAGGAGAGATTGCGCGGGCGGAGATGGCCCAGCTCTCTGACTCCGGCCTGGAAGCAAATTGGAGGCTCGATCATGCGCGGTAATGGACGATTGCTGGTGTGGGTGCTTCTAGTGACGCAGGCCATCGCGGCCCGTGGGCAGAACGCGAAGGAACTGGTTCAGCAAAACGCGAAGGAGATTGTCCAGCAGGACGTCCAAATGGAACTGGTCGCCAGCCGCGACGACCACTCCCGCTGGCTCTACTACGAAATCGACAGCAAACCCGGCAGCACCGTTGAGCAGTGGGTGGCCGATACGGGCCACGGCAGCCTGCGGCGCGTGATCCGGGAGAACGGCCGGCCACTCCCTCTGGCCGAGCAGCAGCAGCGCATGGATCGCTTCGTGCAGGACGCGCCGGCGCAGGCCAGGCAGCGCAAATCCGGGCAGAATGACGACAAGCAGGCGGCCGAAATGCTGAGCCTATTGCCCGATGCGTTTGTGTGGACGATTACCGGCGCGGACAAGAACAACACCATCCTGCACTTCCGGCCGGACCCGCGGTTTCACGCGCCCGACTGGGAGACCCGTGTCTTCGCCGCAATGGAAGGCGACATGGAGGTCGACAACGCACAGCACCGCATCGTCAGCCTCAAGGGCACGCTCATCCACAACGTTAAATTCTTCCTGGGCCTCTTCGGTAATTTGAAGTCCGGCGGCACCTTCGACATTGAGCGGCGCGAAACCGGCCCATCCATCTGGCAGATCACCGCGACCCACGTGCACATCCAGGGCACGGCGCTGCTGTTCAAGGACATCTCCCAGGTGGAAGACGATGAGAAGACCCAGTTCAAGCCTCTCCCGGCTGACATTACCTTGCCGCAGGCCGAAACCGAGCTGCTGAAGCAGGGCGAATGACCCTCGCCAGATGCGCCACGCTGGTGATGGCGCAGTGGACGACGGGGAATCAGGTCCACCGTTTCACGAATTCACTTTTTATGCGTTTCTGTGCGGCTGGAATATGTAATTTATTGATTTTAATTAAGTTATGCGATGCTCCACAGTTTCACAGCCAAAAATGAAAAACAGCCTGGATAACAGTGCCGGTCTTGGGCGGCATTTCGCGGGTTGTGGCGGCGTTTTTCATGAGCGCGCGACCGGGGGCGGCGCAGGATGGCCTCTCCGCACATTCTCTATCTTCCATTGTGCGCCGGCGAAGGCTCATTTTCCGCAAATCGCGGAGGTGGAAATGCCGCCATCCCAGGTCCCAAAGGCGGGACCTGGGGCACCCATTTTTGTGCCCATGCGATCTGGACCACGCGCCCGCCGCTTGAATCTCCGTCGGCGGACTGTGATTCAATAGAAGTAATGGCAATTTCCCGAAGATCTACACTGCGCGGACGGTGGAAGGCGGCGACGCGCAAGGTGCGCGAGGTGGCGATGGTGGGCCGCGCCCTGCTGTTCACCGGCCACCCGGTGCTGGCGCAGATTGTGCCGGCGCGCTACTGCAACCTGGCCTGCGCCTACTGCAACGAGTACGACAACCTCTCAGAGCCGGTGCCGGTCGAGGAGATGTACCGGCGCATCGACCACCTGGGACGGCTGGGAACCAGCGTGATCACCATCTCCGGCGGCGAACCGCTGACCCATCCCGAGCTGGACAAGATTATCCGCCGCATCCGGCGCACCGGGGCGATGGCGGGGCTGATTACCAACGGCTACCTGCTCAATCTGGACCGCATCGAGCGGCTGAACCGGGCCGGCCTGGACCACATGCAGATCTCCATCGACAACCTGGAACCGGACGAGGTCTCGCGGAAGAGCTTGAAGGTGCTGGACCGGAAGCTGGAATTGCTCTCCGAGTTCGCCGAATTCCACGTGAATATCAACTCCGTGGTGGGCGGCGGCATTAAAAACCCGAACGACGCGCTGGTGATCGGGCGGCGGGCACTGGGGTTGGGCTTTACCTCGACGATCGGCATCATCCACGACGGCGGCGGGCAATTGAAGCCGCTGGAGGAGGCCGAGGCCCGGGTCTACTTCGAGATGCGCCAGATGAAGAAGCGCAACTACACGCGTTTCAACCAGTTCCAGGAGGCGATTGCCGAGGGGCGGCCGAATGACTGGCGCTGCCGGGCCGGCTCGCGCTACCTCTACATCTGCGAGAACGGGCTGGTGCACTACTGCTCACAAAAGCGGGGGGCGCCCGGCGTGCCGCTGGCCGGCTACACCACGGCCGACGTGAAACGGGAGTTCCTGACCGCCAAAAGCTGCTCGCCCAACTGCACCATCAGCTGCGTCCACCAGATCAGCCACATCGACCATTGGCGCGCGCCACAGACCAGCAAGGTCTGCCTCTGCAAGGGGCACAAACACAAGCCGGGGGAGCTGGTGAAGATTCGGGACGGGGAGTTGGCTTGCAGCCGCTGGGGATCGGAAGCCGGGGTTTCTCGACTTGATCAATGAGGTTGGAGGCGATCGGCTGGCGAAGAATAAGCGGGACCGGCCTCCAAAAGTAAAACGGCGCACCCCAGAGCGGGATGCGCCGTTTGGCTTTTCTGGATAGGCCTAAAGTAATTCCGAAAATGCTCTACCGCGAACGGGTGTCGGCGATGGCCTGATCGATGAGCTGGTAGAGCCGGCTGCGATCGACGACCTCGATGAAGGGCGCGCCCTTGGATTTGGCCGTGACCACCCAGATGGTGGGGGTGTGCTGGATGCCGATGCGCTGGCCGAGGGCGTAGTCAGCCTTGACCCCGGCGGCCAGCTTGCCCTGGGGATCAACGGCGAAGGGCAGGGCGATGTGATGCGCGGCGGCGAACTTCGCGGTAAATTGGCGCAGCACGCCGGGGTTATAAATGGAGGCCTGGTTAGCGTAGACCTGGTCGCGGTACTCGTCGCCCAGGGCCTTGCCGCGGGTGTCGAACCAGCGGGCATTGACCGCGGCATCGGTACTCCAGGAGTGGAAGGGCAGCGGGAAGTCGTGACGCACCAGGGGAATGTGGTAGCGGGCCGCGGCCTCCTTGAGCAGAGGGTTGGCGCGGGCGCAATCCGGGCACTGCAGGTCGGCAAATTCGACGATGGCCACGCGGGCGCCAGCCGGCGGGCGCAGCGCGGAGGGGTCGTGCACCGGGGTTTCAGGCGACGAAGGGGCGCCAAATTGAGCACGCGTTCCGGCTGCGGCGGCAAGAAGAAGCGCGGCGGCGGCCAGGCTCAAAAACAGGCTGGCACGCCGGCTGTGAGTGCGAAAACGATGGTCAAGGGCAAAATAACGAGACATATCAGTTAGACGGCTCCCTATCGGTCATTGTAACGGCAGAAAACCGGAAAAGTTGCAAAACTACTTGCGGTGGCGGCGGGCGGGTGGGGCTCCAACGGACAGATCTTTGCCCTTGGAGCGGTTGGCCAGCCACCGGCGCCATTTGAAATCGGCATAAAAGCTGGCGGCGACCGCGAGGACGGCGAGAATGCCGAGCAGAATCTTCATGGCTCTTTCAGGATCGCACGCGCCGGGTCTGCCGGCGCCGGGGCGTTTCCGCGCCGCTACTGTTTTGGATTGCCGGCCAGCCTGTTTCATGGCGAATTGACTCTACAATAGGCCCGTGGCTCAAGCTCGTCCTGCCGCCAGCAGGTGGTTCCGTAAATTATTCATTTAAAATGGGAAAATCGCCAAGGACGCGGGCTGTGGAATTTTCACTGAGGGGCAATTTCTATTGACAGGGGTAAAAAACGAGGACAAAATGGTTATTACCACGTACCGGTACTATTACAAACGGGGAGGCGTGGCTATTAAAGAGGAGATATCGACGTGCCTGGCCAGCGTCACCGGCCGTCGTCTCCAGTCAGTTTACAGCAGGCGGAGCGGGCGCGTGATTTGCAGAGATCAAGCAGGAAGAAGGCCACGCGAGAAGCGGACCGGAGTGGTGGTGTGTCCGTATTTTCCACTGCAAGATCAAAGGTTTTTTCGCGAATGCGCATCTAAGGAGTTAAGTTGGTTGGCGGCGGTAAAAAGACGGCTGCGAAGGGCCGGATCAACACTCTCAAAGGCAGTGCAAAAGCATACTCGCAGGTTAGTACGCATTGTTCGCCCAGCAAAAGGAGTGTGATGTAGTGCAGACTTCGGTTCCATCAGCGTCCAAGGAAAAAGTGGGGACTTCCGGCAGCCAGGCCGATGCGCCGCTGTGTTCCCTGCGGCCTGCCGAGCACCCCTTCACCGCCAGCGAGCGCGGCACGGTCACAATACTGTTCGGAGGCCTGACCTGGAAGCATGAAAAGCTGATTGAAGGCCTGCTGCGGGGAGCCGGCTACCTTTGCCAGCATCTGCCGGAGACCGACCGCGAGGCGCATGAGCTGGGAAAGGAGTTCTGCTCCAGCGGCCTCTGCAATCCGGTCTACTTCACCGCCGGAAATTTGATTCGCTACTTGCAGGAAAAGGAAAGAGCCGGGCTGACTCGCGCCGAGATTGTCAAAAAATACGTTTACTTTACCGCGGCCTGCGGAGGCCCCTGCCGTTTCGGCATGTACGAGTCGGAGTTTCGCGCCGCCCTCAAGACCGCCGGCTTTGACGGCTTCCGCATTCTTTCCTTCTCCCAGGACCACGGCATTCACGCCTCCACCGGCCATAGCGGGTTGCAATTTTCCGTCGATTTTGGAATGAATGCGATGCACGCCTTCATTCTGGGCGACTTGCTGAACGGCGCGCAGCGCCGCTTGCAGCCTTTTGAAGTGCAGGCGGGGGCAACGCACAGGGCTATCGGCAGAATGACCGATGCGATCGCGGAGCATTTCAGGACGCATCGCGGCTTGGAACTGCAAGACCGTGTGCCCGCGTTCCTGCTTCCCAAAAGAGACTCCCAACTCTATCGTGTTCCTAACACGCTCGCAAAGGTCTGGTCGCATTTATATGGCGACGCGCTGACGACAGTTCTTCCCGCCGCCGCGAATGAGTTACAAAAAGTTGAGGTGGACTGGCTGCGCGTCAAGCCGGTCGTCAAGGTGATCGGCGAATTCTGGGCGCAGATGACCGAGAGCGACGGCAACTTCCGTATGATCGAGTTTCTGGAGAAGGAAGGCGCCGAGGTTTCCATCGAGCCCATCAGCACATGGCTACTTTATATGCTGCACCAGAGGAAAGGACGCGTCATCTATCGCCAGCAGATGGCCGCCTACGCCTCGCCCTGGACGGCTCCCAGAAAGGCGATGGCCGCGCGCGCCTCGGCGCTGGGCAAGCGGCTGGGCTTCGCGGCCGGCGCTAAGATCTATCTTCACCACTTCCGCCGCCTGGCAAAACTGCTTGGCGTCCCCGGCCACATTCTTGCACCGCAGGAGACGCTCGCCGAGTTAGCCGCGCCCTACTACAGCACTTTTCTGCGCGGCGGCGAGGGTCACCTGGAAGTGGCGAAGACGCTCTATTACACGCGCCACAAGATTTGCCACATGGTACTGGCTCTCAAGCCCTTTGGCTGCCTGCCCTCGATGCAATCGGACGCGGTGCAGGCCTCGCTGGTCGAGCGGTTCCCGGAGGTCAGCTTTTTGCCCATCGAAACCTCCGCCGACGGAGCAATCCACGCCTACAGCCGGGTGCAGATGGCGCTGTCGGAGGCCAGGGCAAAGGCCGCGCGGGAGTTTGAGCTGGCGCAGCAGTCTGCGCAACATTCGCTTGAAGAGATTCGCCACTTTGTCGCCGAAAATGGTGAGCTGCGCCATCCACTCTATCCGATACCGCGCTTTCCCGGCATGGTCTCCACCGCCGCCAACTTTCTTTTGCATGCGGATCGACTTATGTCCGCGCGCTTTACCGAGAATGCCGGTTTGCATCCGCGGCCTCATCGCGCAGCAAGTCCGGCGGCGCTCGGTCAAATTCATTCCACACAGGAGATTGAATCATGAGCGATCTGCCCCGGTCATCGGCCGCCACAACTTCGACTTACAAGCTGGATAGCGCGGTAAACGAAGAGCTCAAGCAGGGAAAGCGTTCCGCGGTTCCGCCGCCGCCGGGGGGCATTCCGGGCGTACTGCCCGAGCCGGTTTTTCCGCAGAAGCCAGAGCTGTTCGCGGCTTCGGATGAAGCATTCCTGCCGAAAAACGGCAAGCGGCATTGGACCGCTCCGCAGATTTATCACTCCATGCAGGGCTGGGCATTCCCTTTTTTCCGCTCACGCCTGCTGCCGGGAGAGTTCCATCCCATCATCGCCTACCTGTTCAATGAGTGGAAGTGCAATCTGGACTGCAATTATTGCTGGGCTTATGACAACAACGTCAGTGGCATGAATGAAGATATAGCCAAGCGCTCGATCGACTGGCTACATTCGACCACCTGCCGCGTCCTGGCGCTGATGGGCGGCGAGGTCCTGCTCCGCCCTCAGTTCGCGCACAAGATCATCTACTATGCCGCCAAACAAGGCTTCTGGGTCTATCTGCCCACCAATGGCCGGCTGATGACGCCGGACACGATTGATCGCGTGGCGGACGCCGGCGTCGCGACCGTGAATCTGGCCGTGGACGCGTGGGACATCAAGCCGGGGCTGCCCAAGGCGATGGTTCCCATCCGGCAATACTTTGACCATCTGGTGCGCAAGCAGTACAAATACGGCTACTCGGTCTTCCTGAATATCAACATCTGCCGCAATAACCTCGAGGATGTGCGCAAGCTGACGGAGCTAGCTCACGACAACGGCATCGCCACCGATTACCACATCTGCGAAACTCCGCTGATGGAGCATGATGACTTCAAGCACATGGAGGATAATCCGGTCTTTATCCGGCCGGAGGATCACGCGGCCATCGGCGAATTGATTGACTGGCTGATCGACAAGCAGAACTCCGGCTGGCGCATGGTGAACTCGGTGCAGCGGCTGGCCGAGATGAAGAAGTTCATCAACCACGAGCTGGACCACTGGGGCTGCCGCGCGGGGCAGAACAGCATTATTATCCGCACCGACGGAACGCTGGCTCCCTGCTTCCCGATGTACTCGGCGAACCACGATTGGGGAACCATTGAAGCGCCCAGGATGGAACCTTCCCAGTTACAAGCGATGAAGAAGCAGTGCGAGTTGAACTGCTTCTCCACGCTCAATCACATTCTCGCCTTCTGCTATAACGACACGCGCGTCATTCGCTGGCTCTTCAAGGAAGCGCTGCATGGCTTCCAGGGCGTACAAGGCAACATGGAGTAAGTGTTGAGCAAACGGGCAGCTAACTCGCAAGCGCCGGGCAGAAGTGTATCTTCTTCGCGGCAGGCGCCGGCTTCGGCCGCGCGCGGTTTTTTTGTTGGAATTGACGTAGGCTCGACGACCGTCAAGACGGTGGTACGCTCTGCGGAGACCGGAGAAAACCTTCTGCTCGATTACTGCCGCCATGAAAGCCGGCAGGCGGAAACCATGCTGCGCGCGCTGCAACAAGCCAAGCGCAAGCTCGGCATTGCCGACGGCAATCTGCGCCTTTTTATGACGGGCAGCGGCGGGCAGAAACTGGCCGAGCTCGTGGGCGCCCGCTTTGTGCAGGAAGTGGCCGCGGTAACTCTGGCAGTGGAAAACTCATACCCGGAGGTGCGCTCGGTGATCGAACTTGGCGGGCAGGACGCCAAGATGATCTTCTTTCAGGAGGGAGACCTTCACGGGCGGCGCAAGAAGATTGCCACGATGAACGACAAGTGCGCCGGCGGAACCGGCGTGGTTATTGAGAAGATCGCGGCCAAGCTGCACATTCCCTCCGCTGATCTGCTAACTCAGAGTTACGAGGACGCGCAGATTTATCCCGTCGCCGGCAAGTGCGGAGTCTTCGCGGAGACCGATATTACCGGGCTGCAGAAACAGGGCGTGCCGCCGGCTCACCTGATGGCTTCGATGTTTCACGCCATTGTCCTGCAGAATCTGAGCGTTCTCGCGCGGGGTTACACGCTGCGGCCCACGGTCTTCCTGCTGGGCGGGCCCAACGCTTACTTTCCTGGCCTGCAGGTAGCCTGGCGCAAAGGTTTGCTCGACTTATGGGAGCGCAAGAACATCACCCTGCCCGAGGGAGCAACGCCGGAGATGCTGATTACAGTGCCGCCGATGGCCGAGCACTTTGCCGCTATCGGAGCCATCGAGTTTGGCGTTGCGGAGATGGCGAACGCGGCGCAATACAGCAGCGCGGGGCAATACCAGGGAACGCGCGCGCTCGAAGATTACATCAGGGAGGAGGCCGCGCGGGGCCAGGGCACGGCTTCAACGGGCCTGTGCTCAAGCGATGCGGAACTGGATGAGTTTCGCCGGAGTTACTCTTTGCCCGCCGCGCAACCTCCAACTTATGCTGAAAGCGAGATGGAGGTTTTTGTCGGCCTCGACGGCGGCTCGACCTCGACCAAGGCCGTGGCGCTAACTCGCGAGGGCGAGATTGTAGCGACCTCCTACCGGCTTTCCCAGTCGGACCCGATCACCGACGCGGTGGCCGTTCTGCGCGATCTGCGCGGCAAACTGGATTTATCCGCCCGACGGATTAAAGTGTTAGGCCTGGCGACCACCGGTTACTCCAAAAATTTGCTGAAAAAAGCTCTCTCGGCCGATGTGGAGCTGGTGGAAACCGTGGCCCACGCCAAGTCTTCCCTGCGCCTGTACCCCAGCGTGGACGCGATCATCGACGTGGGCGGCCAGGACATCAAGATCATCATGCTGCGGGATGGCGCGGTTAAAGATTTCAAGCTGAATACGCAGTGCTCGGCAGGCAACGGCTACTTTTTGCAGGCTGCCGCGGAAGGCTTGGGGATCAAGGTTGAGGATTTTGCCGAGACGGCCTTTCGCGCGCGGAGAATGCCGCAGTTCAGCTACGGATGCGCTGTGTTCCTTCAGTCGGACATTGTTAATTTTCAGCGTCAGGGCTGGAAGCCGGAGGAGATTCTGGCCGGGCTGGCCGCCGTCCTGCCCAAAAATGTGTTTCTCTATGTAGCCGGGGTTACCAATGTCGCCACGCTGGGCAGGCGCATTGTGCTGCAGGGCGGAACGCAAAAGAATCTGGCGGTCGTCAAGGCTGAAGTGGACTTTATTCAGCAGCATTATCACGGCAGTGGGCGGCCGGAGGTGGTGGTGCATCCCAACTGCTGCGAGGCCGGAGCCATCGGCGCCGCGCTGCAGGCCATGGAAAACTGCGCGGCAGGCCAGTCCACCGTATTCCCCGGCTTTGAATTCCTCGATGCGCTCGCATACTCGATCCGGCGCGACGAAGCGACGCGCTGCCACTTCTGTGCCAACCGCTGCCTGCGAACCTTTGTCGAGCTGAGCAGCGAGGGAGGCGGCGCGGCGGGCAAAAAACGCATTATCATCGCCAACTGCGAACGGGGAGAGGCGGAGAGCGCGGAGGCCGCGAGGGAGATCAACTCTTCGTGGAAGTCGCTGCGCGAGAGCTGCCCCGACTACGCGCAGTTGGCCGCCGAGCAGGCCTGGCTGCCCACTCGTCCCGCCTCTGCCGTTATCAAGTCGCAGCGGAAGCTGGCCACGCTGCTTTACTCAAAGGATGCAACCACTAAGACGCGCCGCTCCGAAATACAAATCGGGATTCCCAAGGCGCTGAACCTGTTCACTTATGCGCCGCTTTTTTCCGCTTACTTTGAAAGCCTCGGCATTCCCGCAGAAAACCTGCATTACTCGCGCTTCTCCAGTCCCGAACGCTATCAGCAGGCGGCGGGTTTTTCCGCCGTCGATCCCTGCTTCCCCTCAAAAGTCGCCATCGCTCACGTTTTCGAGTTGCTCCAGCGTTGCAAATCGGAACCGCTCGATGCGATTTTCTTTCCCATGTTCGATGTGCTGACGACACCGCTCGACGATTGCAGCGGCTCAAATGCCTGCCCCTCCGGATCGGCCACGCCAGAGGCGGTCAAAGCCGACTTTTCCCGCACCGTGAACTGGTTTCAGCAGGCAGGGGTTCAGTACCTCAACCCGGTGCTGGACATGCAGGATCGCGAGCTGTTCCAGTACCAGATCTTTTCCTGCTGGAAGGAGCTGCTCCAGTTAGACTGGCAGGAAAACTCGCGCGCGGTGGAGATTGCCTTTGCCGCTTGGGAGAGTTTTGAAGCCAGAATGCGCCAGCAGGCCAAAGTTACGCTGGAGGAACTCGAGCGCAAGGGCGAGATCGGGCTGGTGATGCTGGGCCGGCCTTATCATCACGACCCAGGGCTGAATCAGGGGATTCTCGCGGAGCTGCAGCGGCTGGGCTATCCGATCTTCTCGCAGAGTTTGCTGCCGATGGATGCGGGGCTGCTGGGGCGGCTTTTCGCGGCCGACCTCGAGGCCGGTTTGATCCGCTCTCCGCTGGAGATCTCCGACGTGTGGAAGAACACGTTTTCGGCCAGCTCCAATCACAAGATCTGGGCGGCGAAGTTTACCGCGCGCCACCCCAATCTCATCTCGGTGGAGCTGTCGAATTTCAAGTGCGGCCACGATGCGTTTATCAGCCGGGTGATCGAGCAGATTATCGAGCAATCGGGCAAGCCGCACTTTTCTTTCCGCGACCTGGATGAAAACCGCCCGCTGGCCTCAATTCGCATTCGCGTCGAGACGATGCACTATTTTCTTCGGAACTATCGGGAGCAGTTAAACAAGAACTTATCCGAAAAGCTAAAATCGCCCGCTAAAATTGCGGCTCTTCCGGTTTTGTAGCGCAGCCATGAATTCTACCCTGGCAAGAAACAAGCGTGGGCGAGGACGCCCACGCCACAGCCGGCCGGGAGGCCGGCGCTACATTTCGTTTCAGTCGTCCGAGGCCGCATTAATTGCTGTGTCGCCGAAAAAGGCTTCCACGTCGGTGATCGTCGCGGTCATGCGATAAGGCGGCAGGCTGGCCAGGAAGGTCTGGCCGTACCTTTTTTGGCGAATGCGCGGATCGAGCAGCACCAGCACGCCGCGGTCTTCGAGCGAGCGGATCAGCCGGCCGAAGCCCTGCTTCAGAGTTAGCACGGCCGTGGGAACCTGATAGTCGAAGAAAGGCTTACCGCCAGCCTCTTCAATGGCTTTCATGCGCGCCGAGACCACCGGGTCGCTGGGCACGGCGAAGGGCAGCCGGTCGATGATGACGCAGCTCAGGGACTCGCCCTGCACATCGACGCCCTGCCAGAAACTCGAGGTCCCGAAGAGGACGGCGTTGGGCGTCGCGCGAAATTCATCGAGCAGCGCTTTGCGCGGCGCAGTGCCGTGCAGCAGGATGGGAAAGTCGAGGACTGGCAGCAGGCGCTCGTAGAGGTCGCGCATCTGGCTGTAACTCGTGAAAAGACAGAAGGCGCGGCCGCGGGTGATTTCGAGGACTCGCTGGATGCAGCGCGCGGCGGCTTCGGGGAATTCCGGGTCGCGCGGGTCGGGCATCTCCGGCGGCAGATAGAGCAGGGCCTGTTCGCCGTAGCGGAAATGCGAGGGCACGACCAGCTCGCGCGCCCCCTGGCCTGAATCGCCGAGGCCCAGCCGCCGGCGAATGTGCTCGAATCCGCCCTGCACGGTGAGCGTGGCCGAGGTGAGCACGACGGTGGGAATCTGCTCGAAGACTAATTCATTAAGCAGCTCGGAGACGTCGATGGGCGTGGCCTGCAGGAAGGTGGCGCGCGACTGCGGCCGGAATCCGCCCCCTCGCCCCGAAGTCTTGTCTCCAGCCGCCGAGACGCGCCGCTCCATCCAATAGACCATGTTCGTGGCGCTCGACTCGAGCAGGAATTCGAGCTCGGAGCGCAGCCTGGCAACGCGTTTCCTCAGCCCTGGAGACTCGTCCACGCCCTTCAGCCCGTCGATCTCGGATTCCAGCCGCCGCAAGGTGGCGCGCACGGCCATGTAAAGGTCGCCCTGGGTTTCGAGAAACTCCTCGCGGCCGGTGAAGGGCTGACGGCCGTCGCCGGCCATGGGCAGACCGGCAAAAAACAGGCGGGCGCGTTCGCGCAGTTGCTGCGTCACGGCGGGCAAGCTCTCCGCGCCCTGCTTGCCGCGCAAGAGGATGTCGGTGTCGCGCGCCAGCTCTTCAAAGCGAATGTTCGAGACCGAGAGGCCGAAGTAGCTCGAAGCCACATCCTCCAACTCGTGCGCCTCGTCGAAGACCACCGCCGCCGCCTCGGGCAGAATGCCGGCGTCGGGCGCGCCGGCGGCCTCGCGCTTCACGGCCAGGTCGGCGAAGAAGAGGTGGTGGTTGACGATGATGATGTCCGATTCCAGGGCCTTGCGCCGCATCTCGGTGATGAAGCAGCGGCGGTAGTCGGGGCAAGTCGATCCCAGGCAGGCCTCGGTGCGGGCATCGAGCTTCTGCCAGAGGGCGCTCGTTTCGGGCATTCCGGAGAGCTCGGCCCGATCGCCGGTTTCGGTCTCCTGCTCCCACTCGGCAATCTGGCGGTACTGGTCGATTTCTTCGAGGCCCGTCAAAATCGGCTGGCTGCGCAGGGCGGCCAGCTTGTGGCGGCAGAGGTAGTTGGCGCGGCCCTTCATGTAGCAGACGCGCAGCGGGCCCAGCAGGGTTTCCAGGAAGGGAAGGTCGCGGAAGTAGAGCTGATCCTGGAGGGCCTTGGTGCCGGTCGAGACGATGACGCGCTGGCCGGTGCGCAGGGCAGGCAGGAGGTAGGCCAGCGTCTTGCCGGTGCCGGTGCCGGCCTCGACGATCAGGTGGCGATGTTCGGTGAGAGCCCGCTCGACGGCCTTGGCCATCTCGAGCTGACCAGGCCGGTACTCGTAGGGCAGCGGCGAGCGCGCCAGAATGCCGCCAGGCGCGAAGAACTCGTGCAGCGTGGGCAGGGCGCGGGTTGGGCTGTCAGTGGCGGGCATCGGGAGCGGGTGCTCATCCCATCATAGTGATGCGGCCCGGCCTGTCTGGCTGCTCTGAAGAGGACCTGGCCTCTTTGGAGTGCGAGAGCGGATTCCACCCTGGCCGTAAAGAACGCGGAAAGAATAAGGCACCCCCGACTTTAGATGACCTGAGAACTGAACGTAAAGGCCGCAAATTCTACAACAAGTGTGGCAGTATCCTCCAACGGCTACAATGAAATATGTGCTGTTAGTAATGAATTTGTGGGGTTTCTCTTGTCGAAGTATCATAAGTCGGTTGTGCCGGTAAAGTCGCGCGCGGGCGCGTTGCCGCTGGTGGCCATTGTGGGCCGCCCCAACGTGGGTAAATCCACGCTCTTCAACCGGCTCACCAAGAGCCGCCGCTCGATTGTGGGCGACGAGCCGGGCATTACCCGCGACCGCATCTACGGCGAGTACGAGTGGATGGGGCGCGAGTTTCGCGTGGTGGACACGGGCGGCATCGTTCCCGACGACCCGGAGCTGATTCCCGCCGAGATCTACGCCCAGGCCAAGGTAGCGCTCGAGGAGGCTGACGCGCTGGTGCTGGTGGTCGACGCGCGCACCGAGCTGGCCAGCCCTGATTACGACTTGGTGCGCCTGCTGATGCGCGGCGGCAAGCCGCTGTTTTTGGCCGTCAACAAGGTCGAGGGCGAGGCGATGGCACTGGTTGCGGAGAACTTCCGCCAGTTGGGCATTCGCGAGGTTTATCCCATCAGCTCCGAGCACGGGCTGGGAATTGGCGACCTCGTTGAGGCTATTTCCGAGGCGATTCCCGCGCCGCCGAAGGCTGAACTGACAGAAGAAGAGGCTTTGGCTGCTCAAGAGACTGCGGAAGCTGAACGGGCCGGGATTGACGCTCAAGAGGCTGCGGACGCCCAGGCCGAGGAGGCTGAAATCTCCGAAGGAGGGCCAGTCCCGCCAGAGCCGACTGCGGGCGAGCCCAAAAACGAGCCCGACACCGAGCCTGGAGACGAGCTCGGGGACAAGCCGCTTCATCCGCTCCACCCCACCCACGGCGAATACGAGCAGCACGAGACCTCGGTGGCCATCATCGGGCGGCCCAACGTGGGCAAATCCACGCTGCTGAACGCGCTAACCGGCACCTCGCGGGCCATCGTTTCGCCCGTTGCCGGAACCACCAGGGACGCCGTGGACGAGGTGGTCGAGTTCGAGGGCAGCCAGCTTCGCTTTGTGGACACGGCCGGCATCCGGCGCAAGAGCAAGACCCACCTGATGGCCGAAAAGCTGAGCGTGGTGATGGCCCGCCGCCACCTGGAAGCGGCCGATGTGGCTCTCCTGGTGCTCGACGCCACCGAGGGCGTGACCGCGGCTGACGCCACCATCGGCGGCTACGCCCACGAGAGCGGGCGCAGCGTCATCATCGTGGTGAACAAGTGGGACGCGGTGACGACGGGACGCACCGACGGCAAACCGCCGGCCGACCGGGAGATCTTCGAGCAGCAGTTGCGCACGGTGCTGAAGTACCTGAGCTACGCGCCGGTGGTCTTTCTCTCGGCTCTGGAAGGAACGGAAGAAGGAAGCGGGCCGGGAACGAAAAAAATGCTCCGTTTGCTGCATGAAGTGGTGGCCGTGGCCGCCGAGCGGCGCAAGCGCGTTTCGACCGGTCAGATGAACCGCTTCCTGGAGAAGATCGACTTCCAGCGGGCATCAGTGCCGATGGCCAAGCGGATTCGCATCTTCTATATGACCCAGGCCGCCGTGGCCCCACCAACCTTTGTGCTCTTCACCGACCGGGAGATCAAGCTGCACTTCAGCTTTGAGCGCTTCCTGGAAAACCAGATCCGTGCGGCCTTCGGCTTCCAGGGCACGCCCATCTGGTTCAAGGTGAAGGCGCGGAATGCGAAGAAGGGCGAGTAGATTTTACTTGTAGGCAGACAATTTCTACATTCTGCGTGCCCCATCCTTGCCGCGTTCTTGTTCTTGTGGCAAGGATGGGAGACCACGAACCTGAACCGTCCATATTATGAAAGTACGCGGCTTCAGTTCGCTGCTTTCTTCGCGATTGCTTTCTTGGGCCGCGGCGGCGCGAGGCGGGCAAGCCGCTGATTCACGGCCTCGACGTCGAAGGACTCAGGGTCAAACCCGGGACCGATCCACTCGGTCATTTCTTCATACTCTGGATGCCCGAAATCTTTCAGGATTTCGAGCAGGTTGGCGTAGCCCCAGGGCCCGCCGCAGTCCTCCGGTGGACAAGCGCGCGCTCCGCCGAGACAGAGGGCCAGGACCGGCTGGTCCAGCTCAACCACTTTTTCGAGCAGGATCTGGTGGTCCCAGCCATCGCCGAAGTCGTACTCGTAACGAATGTGCGATTTTGGCCCATGCAGCACGGATTGCAGGGTCGTCTTCTTCGAGCTTGCCGTCTCCTCCAGCTCAAAGGTTGGATCGGCAATGAACCCAAGCGGAGTCTCAAACTGATACAAGTGCGAGTTCGTCCAACCCATCACAATCTGTAGAACGTCATGAAGCCTATTCAGCTTGATCTCAGGAGCAACAAGGATTTTGCGCCAGACGGGCGGCTTGGTGCTCTTGAGCGTGATTTTGATCTGGAAGAATTGCATATATTATTTCTCCCGGCAGGCCAATTGTTTGTTGCTGTCGTTCAAGACCGAGAACATCTTCCAGACTGTAAAGCCCGGCCCTGCTGGCTGAAAAAATCTTTCCCCCCCGTCTTACCGCGGAGCCGGGCTGGATTGGCTCGATGAAGCCGGGGCTGCGGCCGGTTCGTCGAGGTTCATCACGTGGATGCTGGCCCCGGTTTCGGGGACGCTGCCGTCGTTGGCCTGGACCTCGGTGGGCTTGCCCAGAATGAGAAAGCGTTCGGTGACCCTGCCGCGCGCCGGAACCAAAACGCGCCGGGTTACGAAGGTCGCGCCGGAATCGGGGCCTGAACCGGAGCCGGTCCGGACCGTAACCGGGATCTCCGCTGCGGCATAGCCCGAGTTGGCCAGATCGACGGCCACCAGCCAGTTGCCGGCCTGTTCAGCGCTGGGGTAGACGCCCGCAATGCTCAGATCGGGCAGCCCCTTGTCGGCATCGACCCAGTCAGCGAAAAACCAGCTCAGGTCGGGGTGGTTTCCGGTCGCTTCGAGCAGCTTTTCAAAGCTGCCGCGGACAGAAACTTCGTTTTGGGCCTGGGCTGCGGCTTGGACCGGAACTGCCACTTGGGCCGCCGCCGGATAGTAGGCGCGCAAGGCGGCCGAGAGGGCCTGCTCGCCGGCCAAATCGCGGAGCATCCACAGAACATAGGCGGCCTTGGTGCGGTAGTAGACGGGCGAGATGGTCTGCGCCAGGGGCTGACCGGCGCTTTCGCCGGGGCTGGCGGGCTCGGCCAGGGCCAGAGCTGTGCGGCCGGCCTCGAGCTGGCGCAGGGCGGAGGCGCGCCCCTGCTGCTTTTCCACCCAAAGAGTTCCCATGAAGGCGGCCACACCCTCGTTGAGCCAGGCCGGAGGGGGCGGCGCGGGCGAGGCTGGCGTGATCCAGGCGCGGGTAAGAGCGTGGACCAGAGCCTCCTCCAACCGGTCCGGCTTGGCCACCGGAGCGGATTCGCGGAGGGGCGCGGCCAGTAAGGCAGCGGTCTCGAAGGGCGCGTCTTCAGGGTCAGGCAGGTCCAAAAGCGTGAGCTGGGTGCGCGGCTGCCGGCCCAGCCTGCCTTGCAGGAATGGCGTCACCGACTCGGCCGCCGTCGTCCAGAATTCAACGGCGACATTGTCCTCGGGGAGGGTCCAGGCGGTGAGATTCGCCCCGGGGTGGGGAGTGCGAATGGCCACGAACAGGCTGGGAGCTTCGAAGCCTAGCGTTGCGCCCTCGAAGCTGGCGGTGGCCACGCTGGCGACCTCCTGGCTCTGATCGAGACTGGCGCCAGATTCGGTGACCGTCAGCGGAACGGAGTGCCCGTTGATGAGGGCGACGGTGGGGGCCTGGCCGTGGGGAAACTCGTCGGTGAGGCGCAGGCGGAAGCGCGCGCCGGCCATGCGGAGCTTCTGCCGGCCCATTTCGTCGAAGAGTTGCGCTCCATCGCCCAGGAAAACCGGCTCGCTGGAGACCGGGTACCAGACCACGTTGCCGAAGCCGCGCAGGCCGGTAAAATCGACGCCCACCTGGTCCCAGTCCGAATGCTGGGCCACGCCGTCCGGGGCGCCGATGGCCACGAGGCGCTGGGCGGAGGCGGCGATCGGTCCGGAGTAGGTCACGTCGAGCCGGAGGCTCTGGCCGGGCGGAAGCGGCTGGGGGAGCGGAATCAGGGCCTCGTGCAACTGGCCGGTGTGATCGGCGTCAGAGTTGATGGTGGCCACCTGGAAGGCGGCGTTCTGAAATTGGCCTTGGGGGCTGTCGAGGCGAATCTCCTCCCAGTTGAGCGAGGAGGAGATTTGGAGCGGAATGTGGCTGAGCGGGCTCTTGCCGTCGTTGCGAACGGTGAGGAGGGCGCGGACGGCGATCTGCTGAGCCGCCGAGTAGAGCCGGAGGTCGAGGTCAAAGCTGGTTAAGGTGACGGCCTGCCGCTCAGCCGCCTGCGCCGCCTGCGCCACCTGCGGTGGGGCCAACTGCGCCTGCGGCGCGATGGGTTGGGCGGACTGGGTCGCCGTCCGGCCGTCTTCGCCGGTCGAGCGGGAGAAGATGATTTTTCCTTGATGAGGCGGGGTTGCCGGAGCCGCCAGCTGCGGGGCAGACGGGGTGGAAGTTGCGCCCTGCGCGGCGCAGGGAAGATTGGCCAAGAAGATGAGGGCTAAAACCGCAAAAAACGGGAGAAGCTTCGAAGAAATCCGGCAAAAATTCGGCTGTAAGGCTGAAATTTGCGTTGATTTTACCGGGTTGCCGCTAATGTTGAAGCTCGCGCTCTTTACCGCCAGCGCGGCTGGTTGAGTCCGAGACGTACTCCCCGGAGTCCGGGTGAAAGTGAGCCTCATGAGCCCAGGCCTTTCTGTTTCTTTGGTTTGCCACCCGCGGTGGGGCCGGCTTTGTCTTCGGCTCCTTGTTGGACGCGGCGGGCGGCCAAGCGGCGCTGCCGGCTGGCTTCATAGAGCACCACGGCTCCGGCGGCGGAGACGTTGAGCGAGCTGACGCCGCCCTGCATGGGAATGCGCAGCAGGTGGTCGCAGGTGCGGCGGACCAGATCGTGCAGGCCGGCTCCCTCGCGGCCCATCACCAGAACGCAGTCGCCGGTCAGGTCGAATTGGTCGTAGTCGCAGCTTCCGCGCTCGTCCAGGCCGATAATCCACAGATTCTTCCGCTTCAGCTCTTCCAGGGCGCGCACCAGATTGACCACCCGCGCAATGCGCAGGTGCTCGGCGGCTCCGGCGCTGGCCTTGACGGCGACCGGGCTCAAAGGGGCCGCACGGCGCTCGGTGAGCACCACGCCGTCCACCCCGGCGCCATCGGCCACGCGCAGCAGAGCGCCCAGGTTCTGCGGGTCTTCAACGCCATCCAGAGCCAGCAGCAGGCGAGCCGCAGCGGGCTGGTCCGGTTTGGGCTGTGGCGGCGCAAAGAGGTCCTCGATCGAGAGGAACTCCTGCGGGCGGACCAAGGCCACCACGCCCTGGTGAGCGGGGGTTTGCGCCAACTGCGTCAACTGCTCGCGGCTCTCCTGGCGGACGCGGACGCCGCTCTCGCGGCAAAGGGCCACCAGCCGCTCCAGGCGGGCATCTTCGCGCTCGCGGGCCACCAGGACGTGGTCAAAGCGCCGCCGTCCGGCCTTGACGGCCTCTTCTACCGGGTGCAATCCGTACAAAACTTCCATAAGGGATAGTGTAGAAGATCGATGGCTTCCGAGGCGTCCTGGCGGGCGGTTTCCACTCGATGGAATGGTTTTCCGAGACAGGCCCATTCTGCGGCCTAACCCCCAGCGGTAAAAATTCCATCTAATCTATAAAAGATGAGCATTGCCGCGTTTGTTCGCCCACTATTCGGCCGAAGTTCGACCACCGCTCAAGAGGAACAGGCGCGGCAGGAGAACCTCGCCGTAGCCGACGGGCTGAAGCGCCAGGAGGCCGGCCTGCTGGACGAGTTGATCGTCCGCTACCAGCACCGGCTGTTGCGCTACCTGCTCTACCTGACCGGCAATCGCGACCAGGCCGAAGACCTTTTCCAAGAGGTCTGGATGCGGGTGCTGGTGCGCGGGGCGCAGTTCAACGGCAAGGCGCGCTTCGACACCTGGCTGTTTACCATCGCCCGCAACCTGGTGATCGACCAGCGGCGCAAGCGGACCATGGCCAGTCTGGACGAGCTCTTCGAGAGCGGTGGCGAGGACGACCGGCCGATGAGCTTCGAGGTCGCCGACGGCAAACCGACGCCGTTTGACCGCTTTGTCAACCTCGAAGACCGGGAGCGGGTGGCAGCGGCGCTGCTGGATCTGGACACGATCTACCGTGAAGTGCTGGTGCTCCGGTTCCATGAAGAGCTGTCGCTGAACGAGATTGCCACGATGACGCGAACTCCGCTTTCTACCGTGAAATCAAGGCTTTATCGTGGACTGGAGGCAATAAAGCCCAAGCTGGCCAACTACGATGGAACCGAGTGCGCCTTCGGCGCAGTGCCGACAGGGAGGACGGAGATGGGATCTTCGGCCCGGACGGCAGAGCCCGCGGTGTGGCCGACAACAGCGGATGCAATGTCGGGTGGGGCATGAAACCGAGTGAAGGCACCAGCGGCGCTCCGCCAACCAGCGCGAGCGCCGACCGCGACCTGCTTTCTGCGCTGGCCGGGAAGCAGGCCGACCGGGAGTGCGCCGTGGCCCATCGCACGCGCCGCGTGGTGATTGCCTCGCAGGGCGTGATGAAGGAGCAGAAGGCCGGGTGCAGGCGAACTCGCGCCGTGGCGCTGGCGGCCGCGCTGGTGGTTTTGCTGGTGCTGGGCCCGCTGCTCTGGTGGATTGCCGACACCTTCATTGAAGAAGAGCGCCTGACGGGCCTGACGGGCCAGTTGAGTGTGGGCATATTCTTCCTCAGCGCGGCGCTGCTGGCTGCGGCCGTGCTGGCTGGCTGGGCGCGGCGCAAGCCCTGATCCGGCAAAATTTTCAAAGGGAATTTACGCGGCAGGCAAGCCGCCGCAACTTACCCGTTCCTCTTTCCGTCCCTTCAAAAGGGTTTATCGCGTTTTTCTTTATTTGCAGTGCTCTACAATCAGGGCTTGGGGAAGGTTTACCCCCTCTGGAGTTACTGGTGGCAGTTCTTCACCGCTGTAGCGAAAGCCAGAACCCCCTTGCGCTGCTTTGGTGAGGGCGCGAACATTGGAAAGCAGCTCCGGCCTGTGATCGGCCACCAGAAACCCCTCGGGGTGAGGATTTGTTCATGCGCAGTCCACAATCCATTACCGTCAACGAAGACGCCCACCTGATTCCGCTGTGGTCGATCATTTTGTCCGCCGTGGCCTTTGTGCTGGTGGAGTACTACTTCTGGGTGATTTTGCCCCTGCACCGGACCCACCCGCCGCCGCCGCTGGGTTTCCGCATCTACTTCAACCTCTCCTGGGGTTTGCTGGCCTCGCTCTACTTCCTGATGGTGGGCTACGTCAGCCAGGACGCCCCGCGGCGGGCGATGAGCGCGCGCTTCTGGATCGCCCTTTGCTTTGTAATGCCGGGGGGCATCGGCGCGGTGCTCTACTTCCTGCTGCGCCAGCCGGAGGTCTCGCGCTGCCCGGCCTGCTCGGCGCACGTGCAAAGCGACTTTCACTTCTGCCCGCAGTGCAACTTCCAGCTTGAGGCCAATTGCGGCAACTGCTTCCGCACGGTGCGCTCCACCGACCAATTTTGCACGCGCTGCGGTCACGAACTGGCGCGGGACCAAATGCCGGCGCGGCTCAGGGTGATGGACGAGTAAGGCGAACCGGTCCCAGACGCGTTTTTCGAGGTTCATGGTCTCCCACCCTTGCGACAAAAGTTTCAAAACGCAGGTTCCCTTCGACTACGCTCAGGGCAGGCTTTCGACTTCGCTGCGCTTCGCTCAGAATGACAGTCGCAAGGATGGGGGCACCCAACAGCTCAGCCTGGGCAGAGTCACAAGGGCGCGGTTCGACCCGCGGCTCCGATTGACCCGGCCGCGCCGCTTTCCTACAATCAAGCTGCCTTCTTTTTCGCTTCACATGCCCCTCTCCGCGCTCATCATCGACGACGAACAACTGGCCCGCGAGGAGCTGAAGTACCTGCTCGGCCAGGTGGGCGGCGTGGAGGTGGTGGCGGAGGGAGCCAACGGCATCGAGGCCGTGGAATTGATCGAGGAACACCATCCGGACCTGGTCTTCCTGGACGTGCAAATGCCGGGGCTCGACGGCTTTGCGGTGATCGAGCGGCTGATGGCGCTTAGGGCAAAAGCGAACGGGGATGACGCGCCGCAGGCGCAGTTGGCCCCACCGCAGGTGGCCCTGCCGCAGATTGTCTTTGCCACCGCCTATGACCAGTACGCGGTGCGCGCCTTTGACGTGAACGCGGTCGATTACCTGCTGAAGCCCTTTGACCTTACGCGCGTCGAGCAGGCCGTCGAGCGGGTGCGGGGACGCATCGCCTCTGCTTTGCCGGGCAGCACGCCCGGTTCGCTGCCGGAGTCTCCGGTCGAATCGCAGCTCGACGCGCTTCTTCGGCTGCTCAACCGTCCGCAGGGCGCCTCGCGCACGCCTGAACCAGCGAAGCCCAGCAAGCTCATCGTCCAGGCGCAAAGCCGCCTGCTGCTGGTCGATCAGGCGGAGATCTGCTTTGCGGCCATCGACGAGGGCGTCATCCGCGTGGTGACGCAGGGCTTCGAGGGGCAATCCAAGTGCCGCACGCTCGAGGAACTGCTGGAGCAACTGGACCCGGCGGTCTTCTGGCGCGCGCATCGCGGCTTTGTTGTGAACATCAACCACATTCGCGAGGTGGTGCCGTGGTTCAAATCCAGCTATCAACTGCGCATGAACGACAAAAAGCAGACCGAAATCCCCGTCAGTCGCGCGCAGACCCGGCGGCTCCGGGAGTTGTTCAATTTGTAGGGGAGTTTTTCTCCGCTTTTCCAGCCTGATCGCAGCGCTCGAAGGCAATCGGCTTGCGGTACCAGCCGAAGCCGCTCGGACGCCACCCGCGCACGGCGCTTCACCCTATAATAATCAGGGAGCAGAGTGAGAGCCGCTGAGGCTTTTCGGCTCACGAGCTGTCTTTTGAGGATTTTATGGCCGCACTGATTGAAGCGATTACCGTCAAGCGCAAGATGTATTTCGAGTTTGAGAACACCCCCTACTACTGCATGGAGGCCGAGGTCTCGACCCCCACGGCGCGCGGCGGCCAGACCCTGGTCAGGCTGAAGATGCGCAACCTGCTGACCCGCGCCGTCTTCGACAAGACCTTCAAGGCCGGCGAGCGCTTCAAGGAGCCGGACCTGGAGCAGGTCGAGACCTCCTACCTTTACACCGACAGCGAGGGCTCGCACTTCATGGACCAGGAAAGCTTCGAGACGCTGACGCTCTCCAAAGAAATGATCGGCAACGCGCTGGACTTTCTGGTCGAGGGCGCGATCATCCAACTGCACAAGTTCAATGGCAATCCCATCGGCTTGCAGTTGCCGGAAAAGGTCGAGCTGGAGGTCGAGTACACCGAACCGGGCGCGCGCGGCGACACCAGCGGCAACGTCACCAAGCTGGCCAGGCTCGAGACCGGCCTCGAGATCAAGGCTCCGCTCTACATTCAAGTGGGCGAAAAGGTGAAAGTTTACACCGAGACGCGGGAGTTCGCGGGGCGGGCGTAAAACAGGGGTCAGGGGTCAGTCTGCCATCAAGATTGGGTGCCCCAGGTCCGCTTCTGGGACCTGGGATTCCACGAACTCAAAACGCTAGCGCCGCGAGTGTCCACGATCTCCAGAGCTTCGTCCGCGATCTCCGAAGCTGCGCGGCTTGGCTGGGGGCGTGACGGGCAGGTCGGTTTTGCCTTCGGGGTAAACGGCGAGGAAGCGGTCGTGGCCTTCGCCATTGCTGGCCGTCTCCACGCCCTCGAGGCCGCGGAAGGCCATGTGCAGTTGGCGGCGTTCGCGGCTGTTCATGGGCGGAAAGGCGTAGGGAATGCCCGACTGGCGGACCTTTTCCGCCGTTGTCTCCGCAGTCAAACGCAGCTCCGCTGCACGCAGCGCCTTGAAGTTGGCCGCGTCGAAGCTGACCAGGCCGCTTTCGCGCTGGTCGAGGCGGAGAATCTGCGCTGCTATGGTCTCGAGAGCCAGCAGCAGCTCGCCATTGTGCTGAATGAGCAGGGGTGCATCGGGCCCGGCCAACTCGACCGAGAGGGCGGGCGCCTGTTCCTCAGAATCGAGGGAGGCGGGCGCGCCTTCAGGGGCGCTGATGCGGTACTTCAGGCGCATACCGCCCAGCTTGTTCAGGGAGGCGAGGAATGCGGCGATCTTCTGGGCAGCTTCTTGCAGGTTGTCGATGGGCATAACAAACCAGTATCGCAGAATGGGCCGCCGGGCGGGAGGGGATTCGGCCGGGAATTGCCGGCCAGATCACTTTCAGCTTTCCCGCACCTTCGGCGCCAGGTACTCGGGGCCGATGGGGTCGGGAACGGCTTCATTCACGATGCGGTTGATCTCGGCCATGGCGGCGGTGTCCAGCTTCCAGCCGACCGCGCCCGCGACGGCGTCGAGCTGATCGGGACGGCGCGCTCCCCATAGGGCCACCGAGACGCCAGGCCGGTCCAGAACCCAGCGGACGGCCAACTGCGGCAGGGTTTTGCCGTAGCGCTCGCGGGCGAAGGCCGCCAGCCGCTCGGCGGCAGCCAGGTACTGGACGAGACGCGGCTGATGAAACTTGGGATCAGCCGAGCGAATGTCGCCCGCGTCGAAGCTCGTGTGGCGCGTCACGCGGCCACCCAGCAGGCTGCGGCAGAGGGTGCTCCAGGTGAGAACGGCGACGTTGTGCTCCTCGCACCAGGACAGCAGATTTTCGCCGTGTGCGCCGCCACCCTCGATCTGGCGCTCGAATAGGTTGTAGGGCGGCTGGCTGGAGGTGAGCGGCGCGGCGGCGCTGAACTCCTCCATCTGGGCGACGGAAAAGTTGCTCACGCCCACAGCGCGCACCTTGCCCTCGCGGCGAAATCCGTCCAGTAGCGCGGCGGTTTCGGGGATGTGAACCAGCGGGTCCGGCCAGTGGACCTGGTAGAGGTCGATGAAATCCGTCCCGAGGCGGCGCAGGCTGTCTTCCAACTCCTGGCGCAGCCGCGGCTCGGTCGAGTTCGTGAAGACGCCACGCTCGTTCCACTCCAGGCCGGTTTTGGTGGCGATGAAGAAATCCTCGCGGCGGCCGTGGGCGCGGATGGCGCGGCCCACGATTTCTTCAGCGCGGCCGTGGCCGTAGATGGGCGCGGTGTCGATCAGGTTGATGCCGCGTTCGAGGGCGCCGAGGCAGGTCGAGACGGCCACATCCTCTGGCACCGCACCCCAGTCGAGGCCGCCGATGGCCCATGTTCCCAGTCCGATGCGGGAAACCTTCACGCCCGTAATGGTTGTCGTCTCCATGCAGAAGATCATAAGCCGGCTTCTTGCCCCTGGAGCCCCTTTTAAGTGAAAACAGCTAAAGAAATGGGCAAAAATGGCTCCGGGGAGCGGTGAATGCGCCGGTTCTGCCTGCACCGGCAGCTCAGAGTGGGGGCGCGGTTTCGGCCGCACAGTCCCCATTTTCTCTTTTACCGCCTCCCCACTCGCGGCAACCCACCCTGGTGGTGTACCCTGCAATCCGTATGGAACAGACGCAGAAATGCTGCCCTCGTCCGGCGCCCGAGGCCGAAGAGGTTTACCGCCGCTGGATTCAGTTTCTGGATGAGGAGTTCACCCGCCATCAGGACCCTGAGCGCCGCGCCGAGATTGTGCGCGACCAGCTTTATCAGCTCTACCTGGGCCGTCCGCATGGCGGCAAGCTCAACCTGACGCTCACCTCCGAGCTGCCCGGCAACGTCGTCAGCCTCTCGCTGGACCCGGCGAATGTGACCCTCGAGGCCGAGCACTTTCCCGACGCCGACCCGGAGCGCTTTGCCCCGCGCAAGCCGCTGCTCTGGTTCTGGCAGATGTTCGACCGCTCGCCGGTGGGCACCAACCACTGGCTGGGCCTGCGCTTCCGCGCAATGCTGGGCCGCCACCTTTTTGCCCGCATCGGCGCGGGCGTCAAGATCCACCATGGCGTGGACCTGACCTTCGGCTACAACCTGACCATCGAAGAGGGCGCCACCATCCGCCAGCGCGTGCAGTTGAACGACCGCGGCGGCATCACCATCGGCAAGGGCGCGGTGATCGGCTCCTTCGCCCGCATCTACTCGCACAGCCACGCCGCCAACGACTTCGGCACCATCAAGCTGGCGCCCACTGTCATCGGCGCCGCGGCGCGCATCGCCAGCTATGCCATCGTGCTGGCCGGCCAGAATGTCGCCGCTGGAGCGCTGATCGGCAGCTTCCCCGCCGATCGCAGCTGAGAAGCTGTCTAAAAACTCGTAGCACGAAATCGTTTTTGAAAGGGCATGGCTTCAGCCATGCCGAAGAAGTCCAGCAAAATTAACGCGGGCTTTAGCCCCTGAGGGATGTATGCAGGAATTTG